>JAEEGF011993015.1_pt1 | contig 18801 bp, 16 predicted proteins | sample 9134171 | NCBI WGS metagenome assembly JAEEGF01 (sample SAMN16246542, study PRJNA631951) | gut metagenome | biome: gut microbiome; feature: rumen; material: AP-attached | host: Bos | place: Iran: Karaj | collected 2018-10
TCCTTTTCGAGCGCCGCCTTCTCGCCGGCAATTTTCCGCTCCGTCTCCTCCGCGTCGTCGAAAAGCGTCAGTTCGCGGTCCTCGAAAGGCTCCGCGGCGTTCTTCTCGTCGGTAACGTGATTCGCCACGACGTACATTCTGCGGACGGTCAGGTTCCTGTCGACGATCCGGTCGTAGAGCTCCACGACCTTGTCCATAATAATGCGCGTGGACGACGTGAACATGCCGAGATTGATGGAACCGTGGGCCATTTTCGGCGTTTTCCTGCCGTAGCGGTCCGTTTCGACCGCCCCTTTATAGCTTTTGCCGCCTGCCAGATTTTCGATGTCGTAGCCGACCGTGAGTACCATCTGGTCCGTCACGAGGCCCTTCTCGACAAGGTCGAGCACCAGGAGGTCGGTCATTTCCTGCACGATCAGGCGGCCTTTTTCAAAATCGTAGGGCTGCGAGAGGACCTGGCCGGAACTCAGGCTCGAGTTTTCGGGTTTGTACGCCTTCACGTCGGCAATCGTGGTCGGTTCCCAGCCCCAGGCGTGGTTGATGAGAAGCTCCGCGTTCACGCCGAATTCGCGGTAGAGGCGTTCCTCGTTCTCGATTGAGCAACGCGCAATGTCGCCCAGTGTGTAAATATCCAGCTCCGCGAGGCGCCGCGCGATACCGCCGCCGATGCGCCAGATGTCGGTGATCGGTTTGTGGTTCCAGAGCTGCCGCCTGAAAGACATCACGTCGAGTTCGGCAATCCGGACGCCGTCACTGTCGGCGGGAATGTGCTTCGCGACCACGTCCATCGCGACTTTTGCGAGGAACATGTTCGTGCCGATGCCGGCGGTGGCGGTGATTCCCGTCTCGGCCAGAACGGTCTTGACCAGCCGCATCGTGAATTCGTGCGCGGTCAGCTTGTAGGTTTCGAGGTAGTTCGTCGCGTCGATGAAGACCTCGTCGACCGAGTAGGCGAAAATGTCCTCAGGCGCCACGAATTTCAGGTAAATCGAGTAGATTTTGCCGCTGACCCGCATGTACTCGGCCATTCTCGGCGGCGCTTTTATGAAGTCAATTTCGAGCGTGGGGTCTTTCTGCAGCTGCGTGAAGTCGTCGGATTTCCCGGAAAATTCCCTGCCCTTGAGCAGGTACTTGCGGCGCTTGTTCGCCTCGTTGACGCCCTGAATTGCCTCGAAAAGGCGCGCCCTCCCCGAAATTCCGAGCGATTTCAGAGACGGCGAGACAGCGAGGCAGATAGTCTTCTCGGTGCGGCTCTCGTCCGCAACAACAAGATTCGTCGTGAGCGGATCCCTGCCGCGCGCAACGCACTCCACCGAGGCGTAGAACGACTTGAGATCGATCGCAATATATACTCTTCCGCCGTCGTCAACCATTCTTCAGCCGCCTTTTCCGCCGCAAAACGCTTTGTTTAAAAACCTTTCAGAGGTTTGTCTCCCACCAGAAACGCATTTCGTCCTCTTCCGTGAATTCAAACCCGCACCGCTTGAGAACGTTCTGCGACTTTACGTTGTCCTTCAGCGTGTCTGCCCGCACCTTTCTGATTCCAAGGGACTTCCCGAACTTCAGAAACGCGGTCAACGCCTCGGTCATGAATCCGTTCCCGGTGTACGCGGAGTTCATCCCGTAGCCTACCTCAGTCACGCCGTCCCGCGGCACGTACTTGAAATCGATTGAACCGATAACGTGGCTGTTCTCCTTGAGCGCAATCAGGAACTCCGTGAAATAAAGGTAGTTCTCCGGGTCGTCCGATATTTCCCGCTCCAGTCTCTTTAAAAAACCGGTCAGAAGGTAGTCGAGTTCCTCGCCCCTGTACACGACCCCGAAGGCCTCCTCAAAGGCTGCGAGATCCGTGTTGAAAAGCGCGAGATTTTCCTTCGTATAGGGAAAAAGAACCAGCCTGTCCGTCTCGATTCGGTCGGTCATTCTTTCCAAATTCATATTACTTTTCTATCCGCTTCAGTTCGACCTTGATCTCGGGCGTTCCGAATTCCGGATTGAAAAGTCCGGCAATCTTCTCCTCGTACCACCTGATGATCTCGGCGTCGGAAAGCTCGCACTTCTCGCCGGCGGTTTTGATCGTTACGTTGATGATTTGCTCTTCCATTTGTCTGCTCCTTTATTATTTAGTATGAAATTCTCTCCAGCACGCGGCGGGCTTCGTTTCCGTCAGCGACGTTCGTGAATTCGAGCGAGAAGAAACCCCTGTAGCCCGATTCGTCAAACGCCTCGAAAACGTCCCGGAAACCGATGTCCCCGGTCCCGATCTCCGCATCTCTGAAACTTCTGTTTTTTCTCGAAAAATAGGTAAATCCATCATCCTGACGGCTACTGGTGTAAACGTAGTCTTTAAGGTGCGCGTGAAGTATATTCCCGCCAAGCCTGCGGATCATCCCGGCCGGGTCGCCGTCGACGAAAAGGATGTTCCCGACGTCCGCCACAAAACCGATTCTCCCGCCTGTCCGCTCTCTGAGCGCCAGAAGCCTTTCCGCCCCGTTAAAAACGAAGCCCTGGTTTTCTGTAAGCGTTTTCACGCCCAAAGACTCCGCGAACCTGCACACGTCAACGACCGCGGAAACGCACGCCTCGAACCGCCTTTCAGCCTCTTCTTCACTTATCTCGCGGCACCTGTAGTCGCTCGCAACCGTGTGGTGAAGGAAAGGAATTCCAAGCGCCGCGCAGATTTTCGCGTACTTTTTGAGCTGTTCCGCTGCGCCCTCCGGGTCCGCAAGAACGTTTATGCTCACCGTCAGAACCGGAACCTCGAGGTCTCTCGCACGCGCCTCCCCCGCAAGGAACGAAACCGTCTCGAAATCGGGGGTCTTCAGCTCGCGGCAGAAATTCATCAGCTCGACTCCGCCCACGCCGAACTCCACGGCCGCCTTGATCGTCGTCAGCATCGTAGTGTCGCCCGGAAATGGCGGCGTGTAAAGGCAGATTCTCTTCCTGTCAATGGCTTTCAACGCGCCATGATTGTCCATTTTAACCCGCCTTTCTAAACCTTTGCTGCGTCGGAGACCGGGTGGATGCTCACGAGTTTTAGCAATTCGCCTTCGGAACCTTATATCAACGTCGAAGCGCGTGTGTCTCGCACGAGGGCGACTTTTAACGAAGTTAAACCGGAGACCGGGTGGATGCTCACGAGTTTTAGCAATTCGCCTTCGGCACCTTATATCAACGTCGAAGCGCGTGTGTCTCGCACGAGGGCGACTCGTAGCCTTAGCTACGTCGGAGACAGAGTGGAGACACACGCGCTTCTTCAGAACCCCATTTTCGCCAGCTCGTCCACCAGCGCTGCGTAGAACGCGTGGACCTTCTCCTTGACTTCCCTGCCGGTCATGAAATCGATAATCTCGGAGTGCGACACCGACCCGTTCAGGCAGTCGCCGCGGTAGATCCCGAAAATCGTCGAGTCGCGCGGCACAAGGCCGTCCGTTTCCGTGTTTTTCTCGTAATACCTCGAAAAATGGAGCGGGATCCGCATCACAAAGTCGTTCTTTTCGGCGTCCTTTTTGACCGTGGACGAAAAGCTCTGGCAGTAAACGCCCGGAATCGACACCGCCGCCTCTTCCCCGTAGCCTGTGCGCTGCAGCTGCCCGCAGACCGTCAGACAATCCGGGTGTTTGTCGCCGAAAACGCGGTAGTAAAGGTTGATGAAAAACGCCAGAAACTTCAAAAACCAGAGCGGCGAGTTGAGTATTTCGGAAGCGATCGGCGACCCCTTGTGCGGCGTGCAGAGCGTCGTCAGCGAAGCCACCTTGTCGCCCATTTCGTAGCGTTCGACCATGTAGCGCGAGTCGAGGCCGCCTTTTGAGTGGGCGATAATGTTGACCTGCTCGCTGCCCCGGTCTTCGATCAGCTTCAGAATCTGCGGTCTGAGCATTTCCGCGTTGCTCTCCACCGTGCCGAAGGCGTCAGTGTCCGCGACCGTGACGTCGTAGCCGAGCTTTCTGAGCTCTTTGTCGATTTTCCCGAAAGAGCGCAGAAAAAACGTGTCCCGGATTCCCGCCCCGTGAACGAGAACCACCGGATACTTCGTTTTTATGATCCCGGTTTTAACGTCGCTGTCCATAATGAAAACTTTTAATTTGCGGCCTCAGCGCTTGAACTGCGCCCCGCACTGCTCGCAGAAACGCTCTTCGCCCTTCCTTTTCGAGCCGCACTGCCTGCAGTATTTGTCCTTAAACCCGTTGCTTTCCCGCTCCGCGTCATCCGATGCCTGATTCATGTAACCCGGATTGAGCGAATCCAAACCGAGCGCTTTTCTGACGTCCTGATCCGGGTAATACGGTCTGTCCACTATAACGTTTGAAAAGAAAGCCTTGTTTCTCCGGTCGCAGAAATCGGAATGCTTCTTTTCCGACTCTTCCGTGAGTTTGAAATCCGAAACGTTCACGTCCGCCGCGATACCCTCAGAAGAGAAATACGCTTTGAGCGCGTCCGCGAGCTTCTCCTTTATGTTCGAAAACAAGAGTCCGCGCGGGGCCATCGCCGCAAGCCATTTCTCGACGCCGTCCTTAAGAATCTCTCTGACCCTTCCGGCCGCCGCCTCCGCGTTCGCGAACTTTTCACGGTCGAAGTCCGTTACCGAAACCGTGCCGTCGGCAAGCGCCTCAAGCGCTCCGCTCTTTATATCGCCGGTGCTCTCCTCGAACGTGACAGGCCCGCACTCTTTCAGACTGATTTCCAAATTCTCCATCTCACGCTCTCCACTCTACGGAAAATTTAACTGTCACGTCGCCTTCGCCCAGCACCTTCAAAAGTCCCTCTTTCGTGGCGTCGTCAATGTGCGCCAGCTTCGTGAACTCCCACGTATTTTCGCCGTAATATATCGTGATCTGGTCGCCCTGGTACAAAATGACGTCGCCCGGCTCGGTCGTTATCTCCCTGTCGTTCCTCGGAAGCAGCCACGGGAGGTCTCCGACCTTCTCAAAACCGCCGTAGTCGTGCATTTGGACAGTAATAGCCCCGATGCTCAGCCTTTCCGCGAACTCGTGCGCGGAGCCGTTGTCGTCAAACGTCGCGTAAAAAACCGCCCCTCCGGCCTCGATAACGAGCACCGGATGCGGCATCGCCTGCGTAGGCTCGGGCGTCGTCTCAGGCGTCGCTGCAGGCTCCTCCGTATCGGGCGTTTCGTCCGCCGGCTTCGCCGAAGAACCCGTGGCATCCGGCTTGTCCGTACTGTCCTTCGGCCCGCCGTTGTCATTCCGCGCGCACCCGCAAAAAACGAGCCCGCACAAAAACGCTGCCGCCGTAATTATCAAAATCAAAGTCGCAATCTTTTTCATAACACTCTCCGTAAACACGAATTGCGGAATATATCCTGTGATGAAATGATACCGCGGAAACGGCGGAAAGTAAAGGGGTTTTGTAAAGGCGGCGCCGCTGAGTCACAGTTTCAGGAAGTTGGCAGAAAATCGCCCGGAAACCCGCCTTTTTGTTGACACACGCCACGAAGTGCGCTAAAATGCAATCAACAAATCAAATTCGGTTAAATCGGTAACCCGGCGGCAAAAGGCTGCACTGTGATGCGATTCGCTGCCGGCCGCAAAGACGCAAACCGAAAAACATACGCTCATCCAGGGAGGAACTTTTTTATGGGAGAAGCAGCAGGTTCGATCTTCTTTTTCGAATGGGAAATGCAGCTCATGGAGTGGCTTCAGAGCCACATCGGGAGCAGCGGCGCCGGTTTTTGGATTCTTTCCAATCTGTCGGCATTCGGCGAGGAGCTTCTGATGGTCGCGATTATGGGCTTTTTGTATTGGGGCCTTAACAAGGAGTTCGGGAAATACGTCGGACTCAACGTGCTTGTCGTGAACGTCTGGAATCCTATTATCAAAAACCTTGTGCTCCGCCTGCGGCCGTACTTCGTGCCCGGATACAATATCAAGGCGCTGAGGCCGGTCGACGGCAGCAAGGACGTTATGGACGTCGCGGCGCAGGGGTATTCCTTCCCGAGCGGCCATTCCTCCAACGCGGTGACCGTGTACGGTTCCCTCGCGGCGCATGAAAAGAAGCGCGGCTGGCTCTGGGCGATTGCCGTCGTACTGCCGCTGCTCGTCGGATTTTCGCGCGTTTTCGTCGGTGTCCACTACCCCACGGACGTTCTTTGCGGATTCGTTTTGGGTGCGCTTGTCGTGTTCCTGATCCCGCTTCTCCGTAAGGCTGTCAAAAACCGCTGGCTTTTCTACGGCATCCTGCTGCTTACCTCGCTGCCCGGCTTTTTCTTCTGCAAGACAAACGACTACTTCACGTCCTTCGGCATGATGCTCGGATTCATGGCCGCGGAGCCGTTTGAGGAGCGCTTCGTCAACTTCAAAAACACAAATAATATCATTCGCTGCGTTCTGCGCACGGCCGTCGGCGGTCTCATCTACTTCGGGCTGAACACGCTGCTCAAGCTTCCCTTCCCCTCCGCGATACTGGACGCAGGCAACTTCCTCGCGCACCTCATCCGCACCCTGCGCTACGCCGTCGTGCTGTTCACCGTCATCGGCGTCTACCCGATGCTCTTCAAGTACACCGACAAGCTCTGGAACAGGATTTTCAAGAGGAAAAAGAATGACAATGCTTCGCGGGAGGAAACAGCCGCCGGTGAAGGAAATTCTGTTTTATCCAATTCAGGCAACAGCCGGTCATGACAGTGCTCCTCTCGGGGGATGCCGCCGTATTTATCTGCAAGCAGTTTAGCCATCGTTGATTTGCCTGCTTAACCCGTACCCGTAATAAAACTCATTGTTGAACTTCACTGCTTACTCTGTGCCCTCTTCGCCGCGCATGAATCTCCTGAATTCCGCTTCTAATTGCTCACGGTTCGGCAAATACAATTGATATTGGCTTACAAATACCTGACTTGTGATATTCTGCAACGCATAATGCATAACCAGTTTATCCTGATATGCGCCAAGAATAATGCCAATCGGCTCGGTATCCCCTTGCGTATTCATCGCCTCACGGTAGTAATTTAGATAGAAGTTCATCTGCCCGATGTCCTCATGCTGAACCTCTCCGCGTTTCAGATCAATCAGAACAAAACACTTCAGTATCCGATGGTAGAATACCAGATCGACCTTATATGTCCTTCCGCCAATCACCATCTTCTGCTGTCTTCCCACATATGTAAAACCTTTTCCAAGTTCCAGGAAAAACATGCTCAGGTTGTTGACAAGTGCCTCTTCCAGGTCGCCTTCCTCATAAACGGGAAGCTGTGGCAAGCCGGTAAACTCAAAAATATACGGTTCCTTCAGAATGTCTTCAGGCTTCTCGATAATCTGTCCTTTAGACGCAAGTTTTAGAACTTCCTGTTTATCAGTGCTCAGTGCCAAACGGTGAAAAAGCATACTCTTCATCTGCCGCTTGAGTTCACGCACGCCCCAGTGCTCCTTTTCGCATTCCTTTTCATAAAAAGATCGTTCGAGCGGATCTTCAATCTTCAAAAGCTCAATGTAATGGCTCCATGTCAATTTTGCAGACACTGTCTGCAAAATCGGGTAGGTCAGGTACATTTTCCGCATTTTATTGATATTGCTCAGGCTGAATCCGTTTCCGTAACGTATGGTAAGGTCTTTTGAGAGCTGATTAAGAAGTCCGGATCCATATTCGGCCTTTTCGCTACCGTGCTGCTCATACTCCACGATCTGCCTGCCGATTTCCCAGTAAGTATGTACCATCGCAGAGTTAACAGCATAGACCGCCTGCTGACGGCCCTGTTCAAGTGTTTCTCCGACATTCAGCAGTAATCGATTATATTCAGATGTATTCTCTGTTACTATTCTCTTATCGTTCATATAGTTCCCCTATATTGCAAAAGGTTAAGATGCCTTCTCTAAATGCCAGGTATACTTCGACTCATACGGTGTAGTGATGAAAGCCTTCTAATGCCAGTACAAGCAGCCTCGCAACTCTTCCGGACAAATTCCCGGGCCTTTTTAACTTTCAATCCCCATCCTCGTCAATAAAGATGTACTCCGCGTTCTTTCCGAGCCCCTTGCAGGCGACGAGTCCCTTCTGGATTAGCTTCTGGATGAACCTTCTTGCGGTGGATACGGACACGCCCATGGCCTCTTCCGCTTCCGCCCTGGTCAGCCGTTTTTCCTTCTTGAAGAGATTAAGCAGTTCGAGCTCTTTGTCGGCAGTGCCGGCTCTGACTTTTCCCGCTCCGTCCCCTGTCTTTTCCGGGGTGGCTTTCGCTTCATAATTCATATTCGGAAGCACAGTTTTGAAGGCACCCGACGAAACCATGATCTCCGGGTGCGAGCGCGCGCCGCTGTACGAGCCCATTATTTTCCCCATTCCGGTGCCATATGATTCGATCAGCTGCAGGCGATAGAAAACGTTGGCAAGGTTCTTGTTGCGGCAGTACGAAACTCCGAGCATGACGTCGTCGTAGGAGATTCCCCCCGCAAGGCCTCCAATGGAGATCATCTCGACCCGGTCGCTGTAAACGCTGATGAGCGTGCCGGCTGATATGGAATAGTCGCGGTGGACGATCGCGTTCAATAGTGCTTCGCGCAGCGCGGCATCGGGGTAGTCCGTGTGGTCGATTCTCATAAGACCGTCGAATGTCGCCGACGTGCGGTTCCTCATTTTGAGATATGCGTATGCGTCGTCAAGCTGTTTCAGCAGAGAACCGTCAAATTCGCGCCTGTCCTGAAAGTTCCGGCTGTCGGTTCCTTCAAAAGTCGCCGCTTTGATTATGTGCGGACACTGGTCGGAGAGGAGCAGCGCGAGGTTCGAATAAAGTCCTCCGCGGTCGATAAGGCCGAGCGTTTTCATCTGCGGTTCGGAAAACATGAGGCCGCGCTTTTCAAACTCCTCCGTAACCTTCGTGAACGTCAGTTCCTGGTTCAGGGAGCGCATTTCCTCGTAGTTGTCACCGTCTGTCTCTTTTATCATTCTGCGTATGGCCGCGTCGGAAGCCGGAACGGAGGACGTTCCCTGCCTGACGTAAACGCCTTCGGGTCTCAGTCCTTTGGCCGCGATATAATACGGTCTGTGGGCACCGCACTGGACCTCCGCCTCAACCACCTTCTTGCCACCGGAAGTCAGTACGTTATAATGAACAAACATCGTAACGTCCGGTTTAATCGTGTCGCGAACGGAATTCGAGATTTGCCTGATAACGCTGTCCGCATCGTCAACGCCGCAGACTCCGCCATCGCTGTCAACTCCAATATAGATCCTGCCGCCAACCGTATTCGCGAACGCAACTATTTCCTTTTTGACGCCGTCTACATAAGCCGATTTCAGTTCCGTCGTTTCACTTTCAGAAAAGACCATTTCGCCACCCCCTGGTTTCCGCGTTTGTTTTGTCAACTCGCGTTCATATTATACCATTTTCTGTTCACTTTGTCAACGCCAATTCTGAACAGAACAGAAAATGAACAGAATATAAGCAGAAGGTGAACAGAAAAAGCGGAGCCGTGAACTCCGCTTTAAAGGTCTGCCTGAACAGATTACATATTTGAATCCATGGTTGCAAAAGCCGGCCTGTTTTCCGTTTTTTCGCGGAATAATTGATTGCCTTAAACCTTTTCCTGATACTCAGCCATTTCCGCCAGCATCCGGCAGCTCTCGAACATGCAGTTGAACCAGAAGTTCCTCTCCGCGTCCGGAGTGTTCATCCAGTGGGTCGGGATTTTTCCGTCTTCATGCTGGACCCGGGTCAGCTGGTCGGTGAGCGTCTTCGCCTTCGCGAGGTAGAGGTCTCCGCAGCCAGCCCTGTAGAGTTCAAGGAATCCGGCCGCGATCGAGGCGGTGGAGGCGTCGATCGGAACGTACCAGCCGTACTGTTCGAGTCCCGCGGGAGTGTGCCACTTCGCAGTGTCGTAGGGTTCGCTGCCGTCGGGCGTCGCGTGCTTCCACGGGTAGGGACGCTTCCAGACCACGAACTGGTCCTCCGCAAAGCGCATAAGTTCCTTCGCGAGCTCAATCGATTCACTGTCGCCGGCGCGGTACTTCGCGAGATACGAGGCCAGCGAAACCGGCGCGTAGTGGGTCAGATTCATGTAGTTGGTCGAGAGCGGGCTGTCCTCGAACTGCCCTTCCCAGTTGTAGGTCGCGAGCTGCGTCTTGAAAACGTAATCCAGCGCGCGGTCGCAGGCGTCCTTCCAGCAAGCCTCACCGGTCACCGTGTAAATGTCCGTCAGGAACGGAATCAGGCAGTCGATCGGCGAGATGAAGTTCCCGGTGACAGGAAGGCCGGTCGAGCAGGAACGAACAAGATACCAGCTGCCGTTCGGCTCAATCGTGTCAAGGAAGTATTTCCCTATTTTTAGGGCTTCTTCGAGATATTTGGAATCGCCTGTGGCACGCCAGAGTTTAATGTACATAATTCCCGCGCGCGCCGGGTAGATCATCATCTGCGTGCCGTTGTGGGCGGTTGCAGCGTGCCAGTTCGGGGTTATCACGCCGTATTTCACCGGGTCCGGGCAGAAATCAAGGTAATACGTGGGCGGCAGGTCGGCGAGCGGAACGTCTCCGCGCGGGGTGATTTTAATCAGATAATCTGCGGCGTTCACGGCCACCTTCATCGCTTTTTCCGCGTCTTCGGGACAAATTCCGGCGTACGAGATCATCGCCTCGACCAACGCTCCGATCATTTTGCACGGGTAGGAATTCAGGTCGTACGAAGGGTCGGGCTCGCCGTACTCCAACCAGTGCTGGATGAAGCTCTGCGACATCGCGAACCGGTACGCCTTCACGGCCGCCTCCTTATATGAGCAGACCGCCGGCGGCGTCTCTTCGGGAAAGCTCGCCAGCCTGAAAAAAGTTCTCGCGCCTACCAAGGCGTACTCGCTGCCGTCGGGGTTGAGCGCGGTGACCGTCAGTTTCACAACGCCCTCGGGAATCTCCGCCCAGATCGGCGTCAGCAGCACGCAGCAGTCCGGCGCCTCAAACGTGTGCACCGAGCCGTCCTCGCACGCCGCCCTGTAGAGGTACCTGGCGCAGTCGCGGATCGCGGTAAAATGGAACGCCGGCACATACATAAACTGCGTCGACTCCACGTTCCAGAACGGCCTCCCACGCTTCACTCCGTACCGGACGGTGGTCTCGGGCGAGCAGCACTCTTCAAAAGCCTGTTTTGCAAGTTCTTTTCTGTCCATGATCGAATAGTCCTTTTAATACTTGATAAGTTCAATCTTTTTGAACGATGGTATTCTATATATCCGCAAGGGTATTGTCAAGGGAGAAAAAGAATCCGCCCGCGTCACGGAAAGACGCGGGCGGCCCCCTCTTAAGGCGTGTCCAATTTACGCAAACGCTTCCCTATCTCCTGTACGTCGCAGTCTCGCCCGTATCCGCGAACCCGATCAGGCTCCCGCTTTCGTCAAACTCATAGCGGATGACCTTTGCCACGCCGGCAATGCTGAACGAGCTTGTCGCGGGAGAAAAATACGTTGACGTAATGTTCTCAACGTCCCATTCCAGGTCGCCGGAACCGCCGACGTTGAGTGCCGCGCCGAGGCAGCCTTTTACCGAGAAGAACTTCTCGACACTGCCGCTTTCAGGTTCCAGGATAAGCAGGACGGCGGTGTAATTGGCGCGCACGACCGGAGTCAGTTCTTCGCTTGTAATATCCATCTTCGGGTTCTCCGGATCTCCGAAAATGTAGCGCATGATACTCCCGATTTCCCACCTTCCGTAGAAATCGTCGGCTTTATTGTAGGCGTACGCAGAAACGAATATCCGGCCTCCACACTCGGTCGCGTCCATAATGCTATAGTAGATATCGTCTTCCTCGTAGGAAAAACTCCTGATTTCGTTTCCTTCGCCGTCTACAAAATGCAGCGATTGGAAATTGTCGAGGTCTTTCATCAAAAGAATATACCCCTGATTGTACCGCACCGCCTTCACGACCGCGCTTCTGCGTTCAAAGCTCTTTTGGACGCTTCTTATCTCCGCTCCTGTCGCATCCATCTGAGTTATATAGAGTCGCTCGTATGCGTCATCGGCGCTGATGTATCTGCCACGGCTTATCACGGTATACGTTCCGTCACCGTTGTCGTAAACGTTCAGAACGTATTCGTAGTTGAGTTCGCGGTCGAACGTATGGGTGAACACGATTTTTCCGCTGTCGTCGACACGCGCCACCCACGAATACTTAGAATTGCTGTTCGGATCCGAGGGTGTGACGGTCCTGTCGTTGCCCCACAGAAATGTTCCGCTCTCCGTGTGAACGCCGTCGCTTATATACGTTCCCGGGAACTCCCGCTCCCAGATCACCTCGCCGTCCTTGTAGCACTTGACCACTGTTTTCTCAAAAGTCGAGTAGCCGTTTCCGTTGCTGACGTAAACCGGACTCTTTTCGTAGCTGTACCCTTTTTTAAGCGGATTGAAGTCCCAAAGATTATAATTCCACACAGCGGCAAGTTCTTCGGCAGTCGGTTCGTCCTGAAGCAGTTCAAAGCCGGGAACGGAATTCCTGAGCACTTCCGCCGTTTTCCCGTAGGTAAAGCTGTTGGTCGTAATGTCCCTGTAGACCGCCTTCACTTCAGCCCGGTTCAGGCCCTCCATGGAAAGGCCGTGGTCCTCAAAAAAGCTGACCGCCTCTTTGTATTCTTTCGCCTCCGCGGCTATCGCGAAACCGCCTGCAATAACACCTGCGGTGACCGCCAGCACCAGCACCGCCACGACCGGAATCAGTCTGACCAGCTTCTGTTTTTTCACGTTTTTGCGGTCCGACTCGGCGGGAATGCTGCCGTCGATCAGGCTCTCGTCAATTTTCGCCATCGCGTTAAACATATCCGTTCCGTTCATCTGACATTCTCCTTTACGTATTTTCTCAGCTTCCGGCGCGTTCTTGAAAGCGTGCTGCGCACGTGGTTCTCGTTCAGCCCGAACATTCGCGAAATGTCCGAGGTGTTTTTGAGAAAGTAGTAGCGCTGCACGAACATTTTCGCTTCGGTGTCGCGGAGCCCCTTCAAAAAGCCGCTGATCAGTTCGGCGAGCCCGCTGTCCGGAATATCGCAAACGCCGGAAACACACTCCGAGAGTTCCCTGAAGATCAGGTCGTTCCTGTCGGCAATTTCGTCCGCATTCACGCCGAACGTCTCCGCAATTTTCTCGACCATCGTGTAGTCCGGCCGTCTCGTGCCGTTCTCCCACTTTGAAACGAGATCCCGCGAGACAAAAAGAATGTCCGCGAGGGCTTGCTGCGACATATTCCGTTCGGTTCTGAGCGCCGCTATCGCCTTGCCGGGATCCATAATCCGGGCCTCCTTCCGTGTGTACGCTGAAATTATACAATGTCCCGGAAACGTGTAAAGGGACAAAACGCAACATCCCCGCACCCGCCGGTCGTCCCGCGAAGGATAAAAGCCGGCGATAAAGGCAAAAAGCCTGCGATGCCGTAAAGCGTATTTCCGCCTGTTTAAAAAACGCCCGCCGGCAAGCGCGCGGAAACGCGCCGCCGGCGGGCTCTGTCCCTCGGATGCTCAATCAGAACACCCTTAACTTTCTCTCGACGTTTTCGCCGTCGACGTCAATGAAGCTGGAGCTGACGCCGTCAAAACCCGCCTCGAAAACGTGTCCGTCGACCCTTGCGGTAAGAGTGTGCGCGGTCTCGATAAAAGCCGGAACCGTCTCGTCGTACACCTTGCCGTCGATTACGAGCTCGTTGACCTTGCCGGCTCTCCTGTAAGTGACCGTGTGGCCCAGAACGACGGTTTCCAGAAAGACACGCGACTTGACGTCTTCATCCGCGAATCTCAGCACCGGAGAATTCGCGCTTTCCTCGCGTTTTTTCCAGTCGACGGCTTCGGCGGGCGCTCCGCCGGATACGTTTTCTTCCGGAAGAACTGCGCCGGTCTCTCCGGACCATGCGGGAAAGCTTCCGTCAACGGTTTCCGGAGCCGACGACTTTTCCGCCGCCTTATCCGCTGCCGCCTTTTCCGCCGCCTTCTTAAGCTTGAAATGCGCGACTATGCCCAAAATCAGCGAGACGATCACCCAGATATGGAAGACAATGTTGACGACGCTGCCGAAAACTCTTCCCGGGTCAAACCCGATGATTACCAGTATCACCGTATCTATCACAAAGCAGACCAGCGCGGCGATGAGCCACCCCACCCTGTTCTTTTTCGAGAATATCCAGGCAAAAAGGTATATCAGCAGGATCAGAACCGCCGCACCCGCAAACACGGCAAAAACCGGCTTCGGCATGGGGTTCGCTATTCCGAGCTCGTTTAAAACTTCCGCAGGATACAGGCCGCAGAACATCAGACCCCAGACCATAAGCACGTAAGGCAGGTACGCCGAGAACATAAAATACATCCCTTCCGGAAGGAACGCAAGCACCATGTTGATTGCCGTCAAAACCACGACGATCAGAAGATTGGCGCGCGCCGATTTAAAGCGCCCCTCCGAAGACTTGACGTTGAACGGATTGTTAACAGTTTTCATAAGAAAGCCTCCTGTTCACTCTGAAAAAGCTCACGCCGGGAACGTTCACGCGAGAGTCGTCTGTTATTTTTTCTGTTTTTTAATATTTCTGTGCAAGCCTTTGATAACCGCCGTCACCGAAACGATCAGCGGCATCGCGACCACCAGCAGCGTCGCGAAGTTCACGCTGGCGGAAAAGGCAATCGGCAGAATTCCGAAGCCCACGTTGGACGGACCGTCGAGATTGCCCTTAAGCGCGATGAAATACACGACCGTTGCCGCGACCGACACCAGGAGCGAAACAATCGCCAGCGGCAGCGTGAACTCTTTCCGCTTCTCCGCGGTCAGGTTGTTGTAGAACAGCTCCCAGACGGCGACCGTCAGGAACGCCACCAGCGACACAAGCATCATCGCGACGCTGTAGAAAACGTAGCCGTTCCGGAAGTCCACGATGAACAAACTGTAGAAGAATCCGCAGAAGCCGTAAAGCCCAATCAGCAGCCAGAACGTTCTAAAGAAGCTTCTTACGCCTCTGCCCCTCTTCTGCAGCGGCGCCCTGCATGGCCCGAAGAAGATCTGGCCCTTCGAATTTCTCTTAATATAGGCAAGAACAGCAACTCCAAGCGCGATCATGATCACCGCGAAAATGATTGCGTCAAGCGGGTAAAGCGGCGACGGCGCGCCTTCCACAAGCGACCAGTACCTTCCCATGAACCGCATCGCAACCGTGTAAACGATAATCAAAGCACTGATTACGATACCGATCCAGGCGTGCTTTTTCGCCTTCTTTGCGAGGATCTCCGGGCTCTCGTTCCTGTAGAACGTGTGCGAGACCATCAGCCCGCTCAGGCTCACGAAGAACGTCAGGAATATCGGCATCGACCTCAAAGCGTCCCTTAACGCGACGTCGGCGGAGGCGCAGACTATCGAACCGATGCAGTCCGAAAGGCAGTAGAGGAAATTCATGAACGTCACGGCCGAGAGCAGGAAAAACCCGATTACGCAGAGCGTCACGAACGCCGACTGGATTTTCCGCTTCCCGCCCTGCCCCGAAAGGACAAAATTACTGCGGTCAAATATATTTTTCATCACCATTTCACCCAAACGGCAAAGTCGCCGTCTTTCCTTTCGTTGAAGTAAAGGTGCTCCAGATCGAAGGAGCCGTCGCGCGAGGTTAGCGTTACCAGGGACGCGCCGATCAGGTCGAAGTTCTCGGTGATGCCCACGGATTTAAGGCCCGCCTGCACCGCCTCGTCTTCCGAATTCACGTCAACGTGCGCGAAGTAGAGCTCGTCGCCGGTTTTGACGCCCAGGCCGATAACCACGCCGTTCTGCTCGAAGGTCCAGTCCACGTTGTGCGCGTGGCCCATGAACGCCGCCTTCAGACCGTGATCCTTCGCCCTGTCGATGAAGTCGCTGGCGAATTTTTCATTCCCGTTGTCGGCAAATTCCTCGAGTCTGAAGAATTTGTTCTTGATGGCGGCGCCGTCTTCCGAAACCGCCTTCCACGCTTTTTCATTCTCGTCCTGCGGAATGTGGTAGTAGGCTATCGCGGGAACGTGCTCGCCCGCCAGCGCGTGTTCGGCAACGTACCAGTCGGTCTGCTCGGGGCGGATGTAGTCGTACTCCCTGAAAACGTCCAGTTCCGTCTCGGAAAAGCTGGCGCCGGAGTCGAGGTGCGCGATCATCCACGCGACCTGCGAGTTCTTCGTGCCGTCCTCTGTCAGATTGATAATGAAGTTGCTGCGGCCGTAAAGGTCGTCGGTGGGTTCAAAGTACAGGCAATGCTCCGCTTTAATAAACCTGTCCGCCAGCTCGTTCGGGTTGTACAGGCTGTGCCTGTCGTGGTTGCCCCAAATCGGAGCGTAAACGAAGCCGTACTCCTCCGCCTTGCGCTCGAAATAGTCGATGAACGTGGCGAGGTGGTAGCTGTTGGCCAGCATGAACATGTCGCCGGTGAGCTCCACGAGGTCGATTTTCGCGGACGCCCCCTGGGTCTCGACGATGTGGTCGTTCACTTCCTTGAGCAGCTTGTCAAGGTAGCTCATCGAAGCCTTCGTGGACGTGTTGACGTTCCAGTGAATGTCGGTCAGCTGAAGAATGTTGAAGTTGTCGTGGTACTGAAGAGTGAAGACGTAGTCCTCAAGGTGTTCTGCGTACCGTTCCGGAGTCGCGCAACCGGCGGCGGATAAAATGAGTACCGCGGCCATCGCGACCGAAACGATAAAAAACAGTCTCTTTTTCATGTTTCCTCCATATTGGTTTAATGGTGCCTTTTAAGCGAGTTCATTGTAGCACAAAAGCGAAGGCGGTTCAAGGGCGGTTCGGGGCCCGCGTTCTTTTTAGAAGGAAAAAGCGCTGACCGGCGGGCCGGGCAGCGCTTTTAAATCAGTTATTTTTTACGTTTTGTTTATCATGCTTCCCCGTTGCGTCTGCGGCGGATAATGAGAACGAACGCTTCCGCAGCGGCAAGCAGGAACGCCGCAACCGTCAGAACTAGCATCGAATTGTCGCCTGTCGGAGGCGGAGGCGGCAGGAACGAGTTGATGATCGTCAGCGCATTCTCGCCGTCGTAGTCAATCACTGCCTTGAGAACCGAACCCTCGTCGGTAACGGTAATCGTAACGGTGTGGACCTGCGTGTCGTAGATCATTCCCGCAACGCTTCCCGCACGCTCCGTAATCGAGTAAACGTACACGCCCGGAGCGGTGAATTCGATAGCTCCGAAAGCTGCCACGCGGTTCGCCTTGGTTGCGACTGCGTAAGTAGTCTCCGGCGTAGGCGCGCCTTCAGTGACGGCGGTGATGTCGAAAATGAACTCGTCGTCGTCCTTCCATTCACGGTCATGAAGTTCCTTCGTGACCTCGGGGGTCGCCGTGCAGGGCGTTGTCGAATAGGTGTTGGTGATAACGAGCGTTTCGCCGCCTTCGTAGTCCACGGTTGCAGTCAGCGCGTTGGTGTCGGGGTCAGCTGTAACCGTAACGGTGACTTTGTGCGAGGTCGTGTCGTAAGAAACGCCGGGAATGCCGCCGTCGACCTCGGTGATCGTGTACTCGAAAACGCCGACTGTAGTGAATTCGATTTCCGCGAAAACGGCTGTCGGGTCGTTCTCGGTGACCGTGAGTTCGGTAACTGCAGGCATCGGTGCGCCCTCAGTGATTGCCGCCAGCACGAACGTGAACGAATCCGCCTTGCCCCAGTCTTCGAACTGCTTGGTCGCCTCGAAGTGAGCAGTCGTTGCGGTGAACGTGTTAGTAATAACCAGCGTCTGGTTTCCGTCGTAATCAACTGTCGCGGAGAGTGCATTGGTCTGATTGTCAGCGGTTACTGTAACTGTAATTTTGTGCGCCGTCGTGTCGTACGTGACGCCGGGAACATGGTCGTCAACCTCGGTGATCGTATACTCGTAAACGCCTACCGTGTCAAAAGTAAGTTCTGCAAAAATCGCTGTCGGATCATTCTCGGTGACGGTAATCTCGGTTACAGAAGGCATCGGAGCACCTTCGGTAATCGCCGCGAGAACGAACGTAAACGAGCCCGCCTTGCCCCAATCTTCGAACTGCTTTGTAGCTTCGAAGTGCGCTGTCGTAGGTGCGAAGGTATTGGTGATAACGAGCGTATCTGCACCATCATATTTCACGGTAGCAGAGAGAGCGTTGGTGTCAGCGTCAGCGGTTACTGTAACGGTTACCGTATGAGGCGTAGTATCGTAAGTGACGCCCGGAACGTGGTCGTCCACCTCGGTGATCGTGTACTCGTAAACTCCCACAGTGTCGAACGTAAGTTCAGCGTATACCGCGGTCGGATTGTCCTCCGTGATGGTGATTTCGGTTACTGCAGGCATCGGAGCGCCTTCAGTGATTGCCGCCAGCACAAACGTGAACGAACCCGCTTTGCCCCAATCTTCGAACTGCTTTGTAGCTTCGAAGTGGGCTGTCGTAGGCGCAAACGTGTTGGTAATCACGAGCGTATCTGCACCGTCATACTTCACGGTTGCGGTGAGCGCGTTGGTGTCAGGATCTGCCGTGACAGTTACGGTCACTTTATGAGCAGCTGTGTCATACGTGACGCCTGGAACGTGGTCGTCCACCTCAGTAATCGTGTACTCGTAAACGCCAACCGTGTCAAACGTGAGTTCAGCGAAAACGGCCGTAGGAGCATTCTTGGTAACCACGAGTTCAGTCACAGACGGCATCGGAGCGCCTTCGGTGACGGCCGCGAGAACGAACGTGAACGAACCCGCTTTGCCCCAGTCTTCGAACTGCTTTGTAGCTTCGAAGTGCGCTGTCGTAGGCGCAAACGTGTTGGTGATTACGAGCGTATCTGTGCCGTCGTATTTCACGGCAGCTGAAAGCGCGTTGGTCTGCGCGTCAGCCGTAACGGTGACGGTAACCTTATGAGGCGTCGTATCGTAGGTAACGC
>JAEEGF011206724.1_pt1 | contig 18799 bp, 13 predicted proteins | sample 9134171 | NCBI WGS metagenome assembly JAEEGF01 (sample SAMN16246542, study PRJNA631951) | gut metagenome | biome: gut microbiome; feature: rumen; material: AP-attached | host: Bos | place: Iran: Karaj | collected 2018-10
CTGTTATGTCTATTACATGGATCAAAAGCGAGCTTTCGCATACCTCTTCAAGCGTTGAATGAAAGGCCTGAACAAGGTCATGCGGGAGATCGTCGACAAAGCCTACAGTATCAGACAGCAGAAATGTCTTTCCCTTTTCTGTGCTTATCTCTCTGACGCCGGTCTCGAGAGTAGCAAAAAGCATGTCCTTTTCAAAGACCATCTTTTCTTCGTTACGTCCGTAGAGGGAAAGCATGCCGTTCATTATTGAGGATTTGCCTGCGTTTGTGTAGCCTACAAGGCCGACAAGGGGCAGCCCGGATTTTTTGCGGAGGCTCCTTTGGGTAACTCTGGTCTTTGCGACGTTTTCAAGTTCTTTTCTTAAAAAGGCTATTCTGTTTTCGATATGCCTTCTGTCCAGTTCGAGCTTCTTTTCGCCGGCACCTTTGTTACTCATGGCGCCGCTTGCGCCGCCCTGCCTTGAGAGGGCGTCGTGAAGACCGACGAGACGGGGAAGGGCGTATTTTAGGGATGCTATCTCTACCTGGAGCTTGGATTCCTTTGTGCGGGCTCTTCGCGAAAATATCTCGAGAATAAGGGTGTTTCGGTCCATCACGGGGATATCCAAGATATTTTTAAGGTTTTTAAGCTGCATTGGCGAAAGCTCACCGTCAAATATGACAAGGTCGGCGTCGTACTGACGGACTGCATATAAGACTTCTTCTGCTTTTCCCGAGCCGATGTAGGTCGCGGCATTTGCCCTATCTGCATGCTGGATGATGCATTCGCAGACCGAGAGGTCGCAGGCCTTGGCGAGCTCTGTAAGCTCTCGCACGTGGGCTTCAAATCTTCTGTTGCCGCCGAGGTCTAAGGCGACGATGAGGGTTTTTTCTTTTTCCATTTTTTTATTATTTACAGTCTGACGTTCTCATTCAGACTTTACAACAAATCTATCTAAAAACAGCTTTGGGTGGCCAAAGCTGTTTTATAATGATCTTATTCTTCTTCTACGATGATCTCGGCATCAACAGAGTTTTTCTTGATGGATTCGATGCCCTTAAGGCAGCCTGCCTTTGAAGCATAACCCTGGCCTGTTCCGATGATCTGGCCGTTTGTAGCCTTGAGCCTGAATCTGAAGTCTTCTGCTTTGTCTGTATAAACTTCAAATTTGGGGTGCTTTAATTCTTCAAAGCCTTCTACAGTCTGGTCTTCGATGCCGGCTTCGGGAGCATTCTTCATGATGCTTTCGATGCCGTTTCTGCATGATTTTTCATCAGCGTAGATCTGGCTTGTGAGAATGATCTCACCGTTTCCGGCCTTAAGATTGAACATAGGGCCACTCTTTGCCTGCTTAATAACAAACTTTCCCATAATGATTTCCCTCCAAATAGTATATGGTTTTTACTGCTATAATCAATTATACATCATTCCTTCTTTTCGTCAAGAATTTTTAATCGGTGAAGGAAATTTCCGGCGATGGGAATGCATGTCGCAACGGACAACAGATCGGCCGTCATCTGAGTCATCTGGATGCCTTTTAATCCCACAGTATTTGACAGGATCAGAAGCAGGGGTATGTAGTAGATGCCGTTTCGAAGCATTGCCGTAAAGCTTGCGGCAAGCTTTTGCCCTGAGGACTGCAAAAGCATGTTCGTGGTGACCATGATGGGGATGACATAAAGGGAGATGCACTGAAATCTTAATGCATCGGTACCTATTGCGGTAACATCGGGATCATCTCTAAACAGTCCTACTGCGCCTTCTGCAAAAACAAGGCCGAGGGTTGCAAATACGCCGAGCATTACGAAAGCAACTTTTAGCGTAAAGAAATAAGCTTTTCTTACTCTGTCAAATTTCTTCGCGCCGTAATTGTAGCCGCATACGGGCTGGAAGCCCTGCCCTATGCCAAGGCCGGCCGAAAAGATGAGCATGCTTATGCGGTTTACTATGGACATGGCTGCAACGGCGGCATCGTCGTAGACTTTGGCTGCATTGTTTAACATCATGCCGGATATTGAGCCGAGCCCCTGCCTTATAAGGCTTGGAAGACCGGTTCCGCAGATCTCTGCTATGTCACGGATATCCCTTGTAAAGCGCTTTATGGATATCCTGCTTTCGGTATGCCCCGAAAGGAACATGAACAAAAGGATGGAAAAGCTGATGACCTGGGCTATGGAAGTCGCAAGCGCGGCTCCTGCCATTCCCATGTCAAACGTAAACATGAACAGGGGGTCAAGCCCTATGTTTATTATTGAGCCGGACAGAAGGCCTATCATGGCAAGCTTCGCCTTGCCCTCATAGCGAAGGACATTGTTTAACACAAAGCCCGACACAGTGAAAGGGCTTGCCCAGAGAAGGTATGTGAAGTACTGCTCGGCGTAAGGGTATATGGTGTCCGTAGAGCCGAAAAGGTATATCATGTCATGCCTGAAAACGGTCCCGACGGTGAATATTATAAGACCTGTAGCGATGGCCATAAAAAAGCCCGTAGATACTATAGTGGAAGCCTTCTCTTTATTCTTACTTCCAAGGAGCCTTGATACCAGGCTTCCCGAGCCCTGCCCGAACATAAAGCCCACTGCCTGCTGCAGGGCCATGAATGTAAAGACCACGCCGACAGCGCCGGATGCCGATGTGGAGCCGAGCAGTCCGACGAAATATGTATCTACCAGATTATAAACGGCGGTGACCAGCATGCTTATGGTAGTCGGTATGGCAAGGCCTATCGTGAGCCTTCCGACAGGTGCCGTGGTCATTCTTTCATATTGGGAAGCGTATTTTATACTCATGGTCTTAAAGATATGGCTCCTCCCTTTTTAAGGGTGGAGCCAAGTATTGGTGATATTATCAAGCTTTCTTGATTATGAGGAGCTTTTCTCTCATCTCTGCTTCCATCTTCTGAAGTTCTTCTTCTGCGGCAACACGCTTCTGATGTCCTTCGTCCTGGATCTTTATAACCTCATCCATTGTAGAGATAAGGGATGCATTTGTCTGCTTAAGAGTTTCGATATCAACGATACCTCTCTCGCTTTCCTTTGCTGTCTCGATGGTGGCTGTCTTAAGAACTTCTGCATTCTTCTTGAGCATTTCGTTTGTCATCTCGGATACTGCATGTGTAGCTGCTGCAGCTTCCTTTGAATGCTGAAGACCGAGAGCGATAACCATCTGGTTCTTCCAGAGCGGGATGGTATTTACGAGCATAGACTGGATCTTCTCGCTCATAAGAGTATCGTTGTTCTGGAGGAGTCTGATCTGAGGACCCATCTGAAGAGAAATGGTTCTTGTAAGCTCAAGATCGTATACTTTCTTCTCAAATCTGTTTGCAAGGCTTACGAGGTCATTTACAGCCTGTGCGTCTTCCTGAGAACCGCTCTTTTCAGCCTTAGCCTTGAGTTCGGGGATCTCTACCTCGTTTACATATTTAAGCTTCTGCTTGCCGGCAAGAATATACATTGTGAGCTCTTTGAAGTAGTTATGGTTGAGTTCGTACATGTTGTCGAGCATTGCAACGTCTTTAAGAAGTGTTACCTGATGTCCTTCAAGCTGCTTTGCAACGTTGTCGATATTGGTCTCTGCCTTTGAATACTGAGCCCTGTAGGTATCGATCTTGTTCTTGCCCTTCTTGAAGAGGCCGAAAAGGCCGCCCTTTTCCTCTTCATCGGAGCCGATGCTCTTTAAGTCTACAACCACGCCGCTGAGAAGCTTTCCTACTTCACCAAGGTCCTTTGTCTTAACGCTTTCAAGGGCTGATGTAGAAAAGTCTGCGATCTTCTTCTGTGCGCCGGCGCCGTACTGAAGGATAGCATTTGAGTTGTTAAGATCTATCTGCTTTGAAAATGCTTCTACCTGTGCCTTTTCAGCTTCTGTGAGCTTTGACTCCTCTGCGTCAAGAGGTTTTTCCTCTTTTGCTTCGGGTGCTGCTGCCTGCTCTTCAAATACAAGTGTAGGTGCAGGAGCTGCGGGGGCTTCCTCTGTTACGGCCTGCGCTGCAGGTTCCGGCTGTGCATCAAACACGAGGGTAGGTGCATTGTTCTCATTCTCTGACATTTTTAAGTCCTCCTTAAAATTATGGTTTTTATAAATTGGGGATAAACCCATAATGCACTATAAAGTATTACAGATCAAGCTTGAAATCTTTTTCCTTAAGGCCTTCCTGCGCGAGCATGGTCTTAAGTACGGAAATGTCCGCCTTTACATCCATGGTATCTGCTTCGTAAAGTCTGTCGGAAAGATTTTCAAAGGCCATGTTGATCATGTCAAGAGTATCTTCGATCTCTCTTTTTGCCTTTACGATATTTTCACCCTGAACGGGCTGCATGTCGAATTCGTGGTAGCTGTTTACCATCTTTAATGTAGTCGGCATGTAGTAATCCATGAATTTTCTGATCTCAGGAAGCTTTTCGGGATGACGGTCGACAGCCGTAAATATCTGTGCCGACACCTGCTCTAAGCGCTCGAGTTTTTTTGATATCTCTTCTCCCGGGATCGCATCGTTTGCGGATTTGATCTGACGGATATAGTCTTCACCCTGCTTAAGAGTCTTGACAAGTTCGGGATCTCTCTCGCCCCTTGCCTCTCTTTCCTTTGCCTCTTCCTCTTCCTTGCGCATCTTTTCAACCTGCGCACGGGCGTCATAGCTTGACTTTGCACTTAAGTAGTTGTCGTATACCTCGCTGGTAACCATGAGATATTTTTCTTCTTCGTCAATGTGAGCCTGCTTTAAGATGCCCGAAGAGATCATGTCGCGAAGGTCTTTTATGACAGTCTTGTGAGAATATCCGAGAGTTGTCTCGATATCGGAGATGTTAAGGTATGTCTGGCTGCCGATGATGTTTACATATTTTGCAAAGCGCTTTACCTGTCGGTTCCTCTTTATCATCTTGAAGATACCAAATCCGGAAAGCCCTGCAAGGATTATATAAAAGATAAGGCGTCCTATGGGGGTACCGGCCTCGAACATCATACCTATGCTTCCGAGCGCGAAAGTGCCCAGAAAGAAGATTCCTATACCGCGGAAAACATTTCCTTCCGTCGGGACATGGCCTATCCTCTTTGCCATTTCCTGTCTTTGTCTTGTCCTTTCCTGAAGCTGTCTCTGGCGCTCTGCCTGGAGTCTTGCTCTTTCAGCCTGGACCTCACGGTATGTCTGCGTATTGCGGACATTGTTCGTCTGATTTACAACGCCCGAATGTATATCGTTTATAACATCGTTTATCCAGTTTGCGGATGAGGTGACGGATCTTTTTATCTGTTCCCCGAAATCATCATAATTGTTCATGTTCTGTCCTATTTATTTCAATCTGTATTTTTCTACCATTGCCGCAAGTGTGTCATATGAAAATGTCTTGTCGAAAGAAGGCATACCGTGTTCTGCAGCCAGCTCCGGTGTGTAATCCTTCCAGGGGATGACGCGGCATCCGCCGTGCATTGCGTCCCATTGTGTTACAACGAAATCATAATCAAAAGCTGTGATAGCCTTTGCATCGCCCACCTTTGTAAAGGTGACCTTTGCTACGCCTCCGAGCATGGTTGGCGTTGTGTGTTGAAGGGAAACAAGGTTTCCAAGCGAATAATAACAAAGCGTCGAATTTCCATCCTTGCCTGTGAGAACCGTTACATTCTGCACTACATGGGGATGTGTGCCTATAATAAGGTCTGCGCCGTAATCGCTCATAAGCTGCGCCAAAGCCTGCTGCTGTTCGTTTTCTACCTTTTTATTCTCCTCGCCCCAGTGGACGCATACGCAGACAAAATCGGCGGCTTCCTTAGCCCTTACTATGTCTGCCGTCACCTGATCGGTATCTAGCATGTTTACGATAACATCGCCTTTTTCGAATCTGTTGTGGCCGTATGTGTAATTGAGGAAGGCGACTTTTATGCCTTTTGCCTCGAAAATGGGGATCTGTGCCCTTTCCTCGGCCGTTTTGTAGGTACCTGTAAGCAGGATATCGGGATAATTGTTTGTAAAATAATCTATCTGATTGATTATTCCCTGAACGCCCATATCATAAATATGGTTGTTTGCGGTAGTCACAACGTCAAAGCCTAGTTCGTGAAGAACATCTGCCGTGTCATAGGGGGCGTTGAACCTTGGGTAGTCGTGAAGGCCGAGGTCTATACCGCCGATGACCGTCTCCTGATTTACCACGGCTATATCAGCCGAAGCAACCATGTCTTTTATGTTTTCGTATGCGGAGGTTATGCGGTAATCTCCGTTAAGCATCATGTTCCAGTCGAAGATGCCCTTGTGAAGAAGGTTGTCGCCGAATGCTATAAGGTCTATGCTTATGGCCTCTTCTTCCGTTTCGGGCTCTGTGGGCTCAGGTTCTGTTTCTTTTTCCGTAGGCGGCTCTGTGGGCGGCTCTGCAAGCGGCTCTGTGTCTTTTTCCGTTTCGGGTGCGGCGGTCTCTTCTTTTATATGCGCCGTGGTCGATTCCCCCTCCGCTACCGACTCGTCCTTATCCGTTTTTCCCCTTTTGGTGTCAGGGAGCGAAAATATCACTATGCCCATCACAAGGCCGAAAAACAGTATTCCGGAAAGAATAGTGATGACCTTGACGGTCTTTTTGTCTCTTTTAATGCTCATTATAGTTACTTATCCTTATTCCATTGAAAGCCACAGGATATTTTAACATATTTTTTTATTATTAACAACTTGTTTTGATGTATGTTTTTATAAAAAAGAAATTTTTTTTAAAAGCGCAGCATGGAAGACCATACTGCGCGTGATATGCCTTAAGAAGCTTTTTTCTTAAACAGCTCTGTGATGCTCTTGCCTTTGTTGAATACTCTTGCTTTGTATACTTTGCCGCAGACTATCGCCATAACGACGCAGCTTAAGATAAGCAGTGCAAGCGCGATTCCGCCGACTAAGTATCCGGTACTTCCTATTGCTATTTCCGAAGGAAGCCTGAATGCAGCTGTAAGAGGGAATATTCTTACGAATGTTCCTATGCTTTCATTTTCCGTGACAAGCGTAAGGAATGAACCCATATATCCTACCATTACGATAAGGTTATAAATACCCATAGTATTTGCAAGCTCTTCGGGCTTTGAAACAAGGCTTCCGAAAAGGCCGGCCACAAAACCGTAGAAAAGGAATGCCGCAACAAGCGCGATCACCGACATGATGATCGAAACAGGCGTAAGCGCCGAAGATACGGAATTCATAAAAGCCTTGATGAATTCGCTTATGACATTTACATAATCAGGCGCTACTACCTTGCCGGCCAGAAGGCCTCCGATATATCCGAGTATGCCTCCTGCAAACCACAAAACAACCTGCAGAATGGACATAAAGCTGAGCGCTAAGACCTTACCCGTGACCAAAGCCTCCGGTTTTATGGACGTCAGCATATATTCCATAAGCTTGGAGTTCTTTTCAACGGCTACGGCCTTTCCTGTGCTCTGTCCGTAGATCATCAGGAACATGTAGATGATGAGGATCATGAGCATGGGAACGAGCATCTTTACAAGATACTGTCCGAGATCGCGTTCGGGCTCTCCTGCCTTGTGTACTTCGACAACTTTTCCGCCAAGAAGATAGATGACCGTTTCGGTGTCGATCTGTGATGACATGACTCTGAGTGCCATTACGGAATCTACTGCCGTATCCAGTATCTCTTCTCCTTCCGAATCTGAGATGGTGCTCCATACGGGAACTGTCTCTGTTACCTTTATCTTCTTTGTCTCCTTGTCAAGCTCGAAGGTCATGACAAGGCTAAGCGGGTCGTTCTTTCCTATAATGTCATTGCAGACAGCCGCTGCATCCGTTTTGTCTGTATCCGCAACAGTGAGCTTTCCAAATTCCTTCTTTGTGAGAAGTGTGGCCTGAAGGGCCGTCTTAGCAAGCCCTGTGTCGGTGTTGTCTATGACATAGACTTTTTCCGCCACATAATTTGTTTCCTTGCTTGTTGAAAACATTGCAAGGAGGAAGTTCAGCAGGAAGAAGGCTATGAAGAAAACTACAGGTAACACAAATGTCATCACCTTAAAGCTCTTACCTGCCGTCTGGTTCTTGAAAGTGAATCTAAAAACATCCGAAAGGTGCGAAAATTTCCTGTTATTCATGTTTTTCACTCCTTTCTTTCTTAAACAATTCGACAATATCCTTGATCTTAAGCGGTGTGCCCTTGTGGTAGATCATGCTCTCATATACATATGAAGCAAACCAGAACATAAGGGCTATCGAAACGATAAGTATTCCAAGGCTCATCAGGCCTTCTGCAACGCTGATCTCGCCGAACACCAGATAGCTTGGCGTAAGTACCGGCGAACAAAGCGGTGCAAACAGTGCGATGTTTCTTGCCATCTGAGGTGCGCGTGCGTTCATATCCATCATGCATACGAACATTCCGAAATATGCTCCGATGATCATGACAGCCGAAAACAGCTTCATGCCTTCCGTAAGCTCTTCTATACGGCTTACGCATGCTCCGGCAAGAGCTGCAAGCACTGCATAGAACAATACTCCGCCGAGTATCAGAAGCACGCCTATCGGAACCATCATAGGGTTAAGTTCGACCGCGCCTTCAGCGCCTCCCATGGATGAAAGCGCCTTTCCTATTGTGTCGAAAAGACCCAGCCCGCTGTCAGGGAACAAAAGCCTGTTTATGAGAGCCGAGCCGCAAAAGCCCGCAACCATAACAAGTATGTCAAGCAGTGATACAACAAATACTGCCAAAACCTTGCCTATAAGAAGCGCAAGAGGCTTTACCGATGTCAAAAGGAATTCTACAAGCTTTGAAGCCTTTTCCTGCAAAACCGCCGATGCGACCTGTTCGCCGCTCATTGAAACAAGCATTATAACTATGCAAAGTACCGTGATACAAAGAGTATACTCTCCGCTATTGATCCTCGGGCCTTTATTGGTGTTTTCCTCGGCCGCAGTATCTTTATCCGGATCGTACTTTACTGTTTCGGATACAGTCTCTGCGCTCAAATATTCAAGCTTGTCTTCCGAGATATTTCTGCTCTTTGAAAGCTGGCGGTTGAAATTTTCGCTGATAAGAGTGCAGACTGCGTTTACTTCGCTCTCATTTACTTTTCCTTTTGCGCCGTAAACGCCTGAGAACATAAATGTCTTGTTTGCATTATCATATTTTACGGAAACAAGTCCGGTGTTCCTGTTCTCTTCGCTGTTTAGATCTAATTTTTCTTCGTCGTATTTTTCTGTTGTGAATTCGACTTTTGCGGGCTTTGCCACGTCGCCTTCCATACTGCTTACATCAAGCCAGCTTTTCAGATCCAGGTCTGTCTCATCAACAATTATAAGCTTTTCTATGTTGGTGGTCTTTTCTTTTCCCGAATCACCGTTAAATATGGTCATTACCGGGAGCATGGCAAGCGCAAGCACAAACATTATGGCCATCAAAATAATATTGGCCTTGTTTTTAAGCAGCTGTTTGAATGTGAAGGCAAATACATTCTGCCAGCCGAAAAATCTGCTTTTTTTCATAGCTGCCACCTCACTCTTTTGCCTTCTCTACGAAGATGTCATGAAGCGAAGGCTCTTTGAGTTCAAAGCGGACAACAGTGATGCCTTCGCCGACAAGCTTCTTTAAAAGCTCCTTTGCCTGATCGTCGCCGGTTACTTTAAGCTGCGTAAAATCGGGTGTTTCCTTTATAGTGGGAATACCCATCTCTTCTGTGATATGCCTAAACTCCTGCTCGCACTTTACGATAAGGTTAACGCGTCCGTAGGATTTCTTGATCTCATTAAGATTGCCCTGTACAACGGCATTTCCATGATGAAGTATGACGATATTCTCGCAGAATTCCTCTACGACTTCCATCTGGTGGCTTGACATTACAACATATTTGCCTTTTTCTACAAGCTCTCTTATGACGCTCTTGAAAAGGTCTGCGTTTACAGGGTCAAGACCGCTCAAAGGCTCGTCGAGGACAACGAAATCAGGATCCGAAATAAGTGCTGCCATGAGCTGTACTTTCTGCTGATTACCTTTTGAAAGCTGTTCGGGCGTCATGGGCCTTGGCTTTTTCTTGCCATGTGCCTGCGGATAGAAATATTCTTTAAGCTCTAATCTTTCCACCCAGTAATCTATTCTCTTCTTTGCCTCTGCAGGGGCAACATTCTTAAGCTTTGCAAAGTACATCATCTGATCCATAAGGGTGTACTTGGGGTAGAGTCCTCTTTCCTCTGCAAGGTAGCCCACATTTACTGCCATTGGATCAAGGGGCTTTCCGTCCCATAATACCTCTCCTGTATCTCTTGCGAGCATTCCAAGGATCATACGGATGGTCGTGGTCTTTCCGGCACCGTTTGTTCCAAGCAGAGCAAAAACGCTCGGGCTGTCGATCTTAAGACTGATGTGGTTTACAACTGTCTTCTCGCCGTATTTCTTACTTAAATCTTTGACTTCTAATGACATCTTAAGTCCTCCCTTAAATGGAATCGTGTTTTATTCTAACCATACTTTTACAGCATAGTTATAAATTTATCAACTTACAAATTTCTTACAGTGCGGTTAACCTCTCATCGCGATGACCGGACCGCCCTTCTTTTCAAGGTATTCCCTTGTGATGGTCACTGTGCCGATATTGGGATCCTTGGGGATCTCATACATTATATCGAGCATGAACTCTTCTATTATTGCCCTTAAAGCCCTGGCGCCGATGTCCTTTTTCATAGCCTCCTGAGCTATCCACAAAAGAGCGTCATCCGTGAATTCAAGCTTCACCTCGTCCATGTCAAGCAGCGCCTGATACTGCTTTATTATGGCATTTTTAGGCTCCGTGAGAATACGGACAAGGCTTTCCTCGGTCATAGGCTTAAGCGTAAAGATGATGGGGAGTCGGCCCAAAAATTCGGGGATCATACCAAAGGAACGAAGATCCTCTGTGGTCACCTTGCTTAAGATATCCTTATCCTTGTCGTATGTATCCTTAAGCTCTGCGCCAAAGCCCATAAGGCTCGTCTTGTGGAGTCTTTCCTTTATTACGCCTTCGAGTTCGGGGAACGCGCCTCCGCATATAAAAAGGATGTTCTTTGTGTTCATGGCGGCAAGGGGCACCATGGCATTTTTTGAATTTGCGCCGACGGGCACTTCCACAACGCTTCCTTCAAGAAGCTTTAAGAGACCCTGTTGTACACTTTCGCCGCTGACATCACGCGAGGTGGTATTCTTCTTCTTTGCGATCTTGTCTATCTCATCTATGAAAACGATACCTTTTTCGGCTTTTTCAACGTCTCCGCCCGCAGCGGCAAGAAGCTTGCTCAAAACGGATTCGATGTCATCGCCTATATATCCGGCCTCTGTAAGGGATGTCGCATCGGATATGGCCAGCGGAACGTCAAGTATCTTTGCAAGGGTCTGCACAAGATACGTTTTTCCGCAGCCTGTGGGGCCTATCATCAAAAGATTTGATTTCTGGATCTCTATATCATCATTCCTTTTTGAAAGGATCCTCTTGTAATGATTGTATACAGCGACTGCGATAGTCTTTTTAGCGTGCTCCTGGCCTACCACATATTCATCGAGCTTGTGCTTCATTACATGGGGCGCGGGAAGGTTCTTCAGCGTAAGACCTTCCTCCTTTGCCGCCTTCTGTTCCTTTTTCTTGTGGTCTTCAGTCTTTTTGGGCTTTAACTTAAGCCCGTTTCCGGGGGATGAAAAGACGGATGAAAGACCGAACTTTTGTAAAAGCTCATTGAGTGAATCGCCGTCTCCCATAAGGAATGTGGGGCTGCCAAGGTTTATGCCCGGGAAGCCTCCGCCAATGGTGTCGAAGCTTTTCTGCATGCAGTCGTTGCATACAAGAAGATTGCCCGGCATCCTTAAAAGCGGGCCGCATTTGTCCTCCGTGCGGTTACACATCTGGCAGGCTCTTATCTGTTTGCCGTCTGTGTTTTTATCTTCTTTGTTATTATTATCTTTATCATTATCATCGCTGCTATCATCACCATCCTGATCGGCAGCTTCATCTTTTTCATCTGTTTCTTCAATTTCTTCTTCATCGTCTAGATCTTCTTCGTAAAACCACATATGATTCTCCTGTTATTATTTTCATTCCGCCAAAAATCCGTATGACTTGAGCACGTCGTGTGCCTTCGATCTTGCTTCCTCGTCATAAAAATCTATTCTTAGGGCACCGGGGGCATTTCCTCTGTTGTGAAGAATGCCAATATTTTTTATGCTTATTGAGCGGGTCGCAAGAAGCACCGCGATCTCCGCAATGGCACCGGGACGGTCAACAACGTCGCAGTAGAGAAAATACAGCTTTGTTATCATGCCCTCTCTCTGGTCTGTTATTCCGTTTCTGTATTCGCCCGCACGCTCGAAAAGGTCGTATATGCCTTTGCCGTTACCGCTTTCAACGTCCGCCAAGATCTTTTCAAGGCCGCTTATATATCTTCTTATAAAGCCCGCTATGGGCGCAGAGTTTGTAAGGCATATCTGTTCCCACATATCGGGGGATGATGAGGCTATCCTTGTGATATCCTTAAAGCCGCCTGCGGCTAAGGTCTTTCTTATGCCGTTATTATCCTCTGCCCTTACCTGATCTACCAAAGCGCATGCCATAAGATGCGGGAAATGGCTTATGGCGGCCACTGCCTCGTCATGCTCTTCGGGCTTCATCACTATGGATATGGCGTGAAGGTCATCAGCGATGGATCGCATGATGTCGATCTTTTCCGCAGGTACGTTATCGCCCGGAGTAAGAACATAGTACGCATTTTCAAAAAGATGCGCTTTTGAATAGGCATAGCCGCTTTTTTCAGAACCCGCCATGGGATGTCCGCCGACAAACTGATCGGCCAGTCCCATATCGCGCACCGCCTTATATATCACATCCTTTGTGCTGCCGACATCCGTTATAATGGTGGATGAGTCGAGATAGGGCTTTATCTCCCTTATCTTTTCGATGCTTGTCTCAACGGGCATGCAGAAAAACAATATGTCAACGTCCGCAAGCCTTGCATCTATTACATCCGTCATTTCATCTATAACACCGTCCGCCTTGGCATCCTGAAGAGATTTTATGGTGCGGTTGTAGCATATGATCTCCCAGTCCGGATGTACTCTTTTTATTCCTTTGGCTATCGAGCCTCCAATCAGCCCGAGCCCTGCCATTCCAATCTTCATATTAACTAAACTCCCTATGGGTCTTATCTGAAAATTGTAGCAAATTATAGGGCTTTTGTCAATGCCGCGTTAACACAGTAAAGTGAAAAAGAATGCGGTGCTTGAATATGCAGATCAAATGATGTATTATGATTTCGAAGCGGCTGCACCTAGCCGTTTTAAAGTTTAAGCGCGGAAAAGGGATCATCATGGAATCTGTTAAGGGAATCTATATATCGGAAAAAGAAGATGAAGAAAAAGGCAGACTGATTTCTAAAAAGCTTTGTGTGCCCGTTTTGAGCGAATCGCCATGCGAAGAGCTTTATCTGTGTATTGAAGGCGGCCGGCTCTACCTAAAAAAGGGAAGCCTTGCAATGTGCGGTGATTTTTCGGCGGAAAAAGGCCGGCTTAAAATGCAGAGGCTAAACTCGGAACTGCTTGTAAAAGCTGCTGCCATAAAAAATGCGGATCACCCCCTTAATATCATTGATGCCACTGCCGGCATGGGCGAAGACTCGCTTCTTCTTGCTGCCGCCGGGCACAATGTATATATGTTTGAGAGAAATCCTGTCATTGCTGCTCTGCTTTTTGATGCGCTGCAGCGTGCTGCATTAGACCCAGATCTTTCCGCGGCAGCCGGCAGGATGAAACTTACCGCCGGTGATTTTATATCCTCCCCTAAGCCCTGCATACCGGACATAGTTTTTTTAGATCCAATGTTTCCCGCAAGAGAAAAATCCGGGCTTATAAAAAAGAAATTCCAGCTCCTTAAGTTGCTGGAATCACCATGCAGTGACGAAAAAGAATTGCTTGACGCCGCTCTGTCTTGCGCGCCTAAAAAAGTCATTATAAAACGCCCCTTAAAAGCTCCTTATCTTGCAGGCGTAAAGCCCATGTATGACATAAAGGGGAGCACAATAAGATATGATTGCTTTTATTTTGAAAAAAAAATTGACTCCGCTCGGTGACCTGAACGGAGTCAATAACAATCATATATCATAATTCACTTTTCCACTGCACGCTCTTCATTTACAAATGTTATATAAGGAGCATCTACAATTGCCCTCACTTTTAATCATCTCACAAAAAAGCCCGATCGATTCTTTTTTCTCTCGATCGGGCGGTTATATAGGTTCTTTTAATTTCATTTTATACACCTTCGCTTTCATAGTCTATTAAGCTTTACGTTGCCATTGGACCGTACCTCCTGTTTAGTGTATCAAGCTTTGAAGAGTTCTACATTTATTTTATATATTGGCCTATTGCCTTTTGGAATTAAGATTCCTGACTCTTTGTAGATCTGTTCTCTCTTTGATGGTTTTATGGTACCACATAACTTTCAGGATGTCAAGCATTTTTTTAAAATATTTTTCATTCTTTTAAATATTCAGAATTTTCTTTTATTTTCAGAATATTTAATACAATTTACATGTCTACAGATATCGCCTCATACTGCCTGGTGTATAGTTTATAATACTCCCCTTTTTTCCGCATAAGCTCTGCGTGGGAGCCGGATTCGACGATTCTTCCTTCGTTTACAAGGATGATGAGATCGGCGTTTACGATGGTCGAAAGCCTGTGAGCTATCACAAAGGAGGTGCGGCCTTTTATGGCTCTCTTTATAGCTTCCTGGATTGTCTTTTCGGTGACGGAGTCTATAGCGGCTGTTGCCTCATCAAGAATCAGGATCCTGGGGTCTGCTAAAAGGGCGCGGGCTATGGATAAGAGCTGCTTTTCTCCTGCCGAAAAGTTGTCGCCGCCTTCTTCAACCGCTGTGTCGAGGCCTTTTTTAAGCTTCTTTGCCGCAAAGCCGGGGGCAACATTTTCAAGAACTTTGAGGATCTCTTCATCGGTTGCATGGGGGTTGCCGTATTTCAGGTTTTCCCTTATGCTGCCCGAAAACAGGTGGGCTGTTTGAAGGACGTATCCAAGGTTTGAATGGAGCCATGAAAGCGAGCGTTCTTTTATGTCGCGGCCGTCAAGAAGGACTCTTCCTTTTGTGGGCTCAAAAAATCTGCACACAAGGTTTACAAGGGTGGACTTTCCCGCTCCTGTTTCGCCGACGATGGCTGTCATGGTTCCTCTTGGAACCTTTAGGTTGAAATCTTCAAGCACGGTCTCATCGCCGTCGGGGTATTTGAAGGTAACATTTTCAAACTCGATGTCGCCCGTAAGGCTTTCCCAGTTTTCGCGTTTTTCATTAAAGGCATCGCCGTATTTTTCTATGACTTCTTCTGAATCAAACACCTCTCCCGTGGTATTCATAAGCCCCATGTATCTTTCCACATTAACGCGTATTGCCACTACTCCCGAAATGGCATTTACTATATTCTGGATCGGTTCGAGCATGTTTAAGGCATAGCTCATAAATACGGAAAGGGTGCCGAGGCCTATTATGTCTTCTTTAGTCATCTCTCCGCCGCTCCATATGACCGCGCCTAGCGCAAGCGCGCTGATAAGGCCGATGACTGCAGCGAACAGTGCGCTGTAATGGCTCGTTCGCACGGACAGTCTTCTCATTATAAGAGTCTCACCGTAAAACTCGTTTTGCTTCTTATCTTCTATCGCAAGTGTTCTTATTGTCTTTACGCCTGTTATGCCTTCGTTTATATCGGCCGTTATCCTTGCGTTCTGCTCTCTTACGCCGTGGTTCAGCTTTTTAAGCTTCTTCTGGAAAAGAATTATGATAAGCAGCGCAAAAGGAATTACCGCAAGGAGGATGAGCGCAAGCCGGAAATTGATGAATGTTATGACGATGAGCGACTGGAGGATATACGATCCGCCCCAGACGATATCCATCATTCTCCATGCGATCATTTCTCCTATCTTGCCGCTGTCGCTCATTACACGCGCATGGATGTATCCGACATTGTTCTGATTAAAATATGACATGGACACGGTCTGCAGGTGCGAAAAAGCACTGTTTCTTAAGTCTCTGTCCATGTACATTTCCATCTTGGCACAGTCGTTTACATTGAAATAATCGACTACCGACTGCGCAAGGATCACAGCGCCGAAAAGCGCGATAAATACGGCCAGGGTATCTACAGTGCCCTCGCCTATAAAGTGGTTTATCGCATACCGGTTAAACAGCGGATAAATGCTGTCGAAGGTCGTTACCAGTATTCCGAAGATGATCATGCGGATGAATATTTTTTTATATCTGCGAACGAAAGGCCAAAGGACTTTGAAAGACATTTTTTCTTTTTTATTCATATCCTTACACCTCCATCCCCGCGCTTTGAAGGCCGTAGATATATGCGTATCTGCCGCCTGCTGCAAGAAGCTCTTCGTGGGTGCCGGATTCGATTATGTGTCCTGCATCCATGACAAATATCTTGTCGGCCTTCATAACGCTTGATATGCGGTGTGATATCAAAATGACCGTAGAGTCTTTGCAGCTTTCTTTAAGCGCTTTTCTGATTCTTGAATCAGTCTCGGCATCAACCGCGGAAAGCGAGTCATCAAATATGATGACGGGAGATTTTCTTAGAAGCGCTCTTGCTATGGCCACGCGCTGTTTCTGCCCGCCCGAAAGCGTGACACCCTTTTCGCCCACAAAAGTGTCATAATGATTTTCAAATCTTTCTATTGTAGATGTGAGGTCGGCTGTATCTACGGCCGCTTTCATATCTTCATCCGAAAGAGAGGAAGCTATTTTTAGGTTTTCGGAAAGGCTGCCTGAAAATAGAAACGTCTCCTGCAGTATGAGCGCAATATTCTTTCTAAGCTCGCTTTTTTTGATGCTTCTTATGTCGACGCCGGCTATATGTATGCTGCCTTGGTCTTTTTTAAGCTCGTAGAGGTCGTCAAGCAGCGCAACAAGGCTTGATTTTCCCGAGCCTGTAGCGCCTATTATTCCCACAGTCTTCCCCGCAGGAATCACAAGTGAAACATTATCAAGCACTTTGCCGTCATCCGTGTAGCCAAAGGTAACGTTTTTGAATTCTATATCGCCCGCTCCGGGGTAATCAAGTGCTGCAGCATCATCTTCTTCGGACTCAGAATTCATGATATACATAAGCCTGTCAAGAGATACGCCCGCTTTGCTGAGCTCTGATATGGTCCTTCCAAGCTGTCTTAAGGGCCAGTTCATCATACCGCTGTAGGCAATAAAGGATACATATTCGCCGGCGGTCATTTGGCCGTCCACCGTCATATATGCGCCAAGAGAGATTACAAGGACATCTTTTGCGCCGCATATCAGATTTGTCACGAACCAGAAGTGCGAAAGCAGCTTCATCACATGTATCCACATGCCCGTATAGTTTTCGTTCCTGCTCTCAAATCTTTCTCTTTCGTATTTTTCCCTTCCGAAAGCCCTTACGACTCTTAAGCCGGAGATGTTTTCCTGTGCTATGGATGAAAGCACGCCCTCTTCCACATCTACTTTTTCGAATGCGCTGCCTATTCCTTTATGAAACTTCAGCGAATACAGCAGTATCACCGGGATGAATGCGGACGATGCAAGCGCAAGCAGCGGATTTATGCTTACCATAAAGGCGATGGAAATGATGATGAGGAGCGTTACCCTGATAAGGCTTGTCAGCTGTTCGGACATGAAATTCTTTATCATGTCTATGTCGGATGTGAGCCTTTGGATGATATCGCCCGTCTTATTTTCGTCATGCCACTTGAAAGGAAGGTGCATGACCTTTTCAAAGAGGGTGTCGCGCATATGTTTTACCATATGCTCTGCCGTAAGCGCATTAAACATCTTGAAGGCATATCTGCAAACAGCGCCTACAAGATTTATGCCGATGATGATGAGTGCAATGATCCACATGGCGGACAGAATACAGTCCCTGCCGCCGAGGGAATCTATGATGGCTGTCACAAATCCGGGAAAGCCGTCTGTGTCACCTTTTAGGAAGTCTACGACATAGCCGATTATCCTTGGGTTTAATAGATCAAAGCACACCAAAAAGCAGACGAAGATGATGGAAGGTATGAAATACCTTTTACTTCCGTCCACGAAAAAGGAAAGCATATTCTTTTTTGTTTTGAAGGTTTTTGGCATGTGCTTTTCTCTCCACGGACTGGCGGAATCACTTCGTGATTCGGCCAAATGAAAAAAAGACAAAGCGTTACACTTTGCCTGAAATAACCGCCTCTAAGCCGGCGGGGGCTCCCCTTAACCTTCGGTTAAGGGGCTGATGCGGATAAAGGGACTCGAACCCACACCCTATTCGGACCAGAACCTAAATCTGGCGCGTCTACCAATTCCGCCATATCCGCGTATAAAAAAATGAAGAAAAACCTTCGGTTTTTCTCTTGGCCGCCTCTAAGCCGGCGGGGGCTCCCTTGAACTATCGTTCAAGGGATGACATGAGACACGCGGGAATCGAACCCGCGACAACTTGATTAAAAGTCAAGTGCTCTACCGACTGAGCTAGTGTCCCATACAATAAAAAATATTCTGTTTAGCAGGGCTAGTTGGATTCGAACCAACGAAATACAGGGATCAAAACCCTGTGCCTTACCGCTTGGCGATAGCCCTAGATGTCTGCCGCGCGGAACAGCCGCTTTTTCGTCCGGCTGGCGGACTAACTGGCGGAATCACTTCGTGATTCGGCCATCGGGTGGGTACAGGGATTCGAACCCTGGACCTTCAGAACCACAATCTGACGCGCTAACCAGCTGTGCTATACCCACCATGTTCCTTTATAGGAGATTTTTTGCACTTAAAAAGCGGGTGATGGGAATCGAACCCACATATCTAGCTTGGAAGGCGA
>JAEEGF011501573.1_pt1 | contig 18798 bp, 15 predicted proteins | sample 9134171 | NCBI WGS metagenome assembly JAEEGF01 (sample SAMN16246542, study PRJNA631951) | gut metagenome | biome: gut microbiome; feature: rumen; material: AP-attached | host: Bos | place: Iran: Karaj | collected 2018-10
CTCCTTATCATTATAGTTTTGCAAATTTAATAATAAGATTTTTTTATGTGATATGGAAGAGGTCTTGTGCCTCTTCCTTTTATTTTTTTGATTTTTCTTGCCAACTAATATTTTACTCTAAGCTTATGATTATATACGAGTCATAGTCTAAACTGTCTAATGTTGTAATTTATCTTTTAGAAGAATATCTATTGCTTCAAATGTATTTTTGTCATCGGTCGAATTGTCTATTGTGTGATTTGTGTTATTTCTGTATTCCTCTTCACTAAGCTGATTACTGATAATTTCCAAAGACTTCTGTCTTGAATAGTTTCTGCTTTCATAGAGTCGTTTAATTCTGGTCTCTAATTTACAGTATACATACCATATTTCATCACATATTTCTTTGTAACCGTCTTCTATCAAAAGAGCAGCTTCAATAATAATAAGCTCCCTATCTTTATTAGCGTCAATAGTTTTGACAATAAATTCCTTAACCAAAGGATGGATAATGGAATTTAGTATATTTAGTTTATTGTCATCATTGAAAACTATGGATGCAAGCTGTTTTCTGTCAAAAGATTTGTCAGGCAACAAATTTAACTCCGGAAAGTTCTTTAATATAGCATCATATCCCGGGTTTCCGGGAAGTGATAAATCAAAAGCCACCTTATCTGCTTCGATAATTAACGCGTTATATTTGTCTTTCAAATATTGGAGCACTGTGGACTTTCCACTTCCAACTCCTCCTGTAATTCCTAAAATCATGTTAATCTCCTAATGTGCTTCAAACCAGTTACTTCCGGTTTCCATTCCTATTTCCAAATTAACTTTCAAAGAAGCTGCGTTTTTCATTTCCTGATTCAAAATCTCTTTCACTTCATCAATCTCTGAATTATAGGCTTCAACCAGTAATTCATCGTGTACCTGTAACACTATTCTTGACTTGAGATTCTTTTCTTTTAATTTTCTGAATACATTTAATGCAGCTATTTTCATAATATCTGCAGCAGAACCTTGGATTGGAGAATTCATGGCAATTCTCTCCCCAAAGGACCTTTGCATAAAATTGCTGCTTTTAAGTTCAGGAATTGGCCTTCTTCTTCCAAACATTGTTATGGAATATCCAAGTTTCTTTGCATCAGCTACACATTTATCCAAATATTCTTTTACTTTTGGATATGATTCAAAATAATCATTGATATATGTCTGAGCTTCTTTTCTGCTTATACTCAGATCCTGGCTCAGACCAAAAGAACTGATACCGTATACAATACCGAAGTTGACAGCTTTTGCGTTACTTCTTTGCTCTTTTGTCACTTCATCCAGTGGGACTTTAAATACATGTGAGGCAGTTGCCTGATGAATATCCTTAGCCTCCCTGTATGCATTTATCAGATTCTCATCGTCAGACATGTGAGCAAGTATTCTAAGTTCAATCTGAGAATAATCTGCATCAATAAGTGTGTAACTCTCTTCTGCCACAAATACTTTTCTTATTTCTCTTCCGATTGCCATTCGTATAGGTATATTTTGAAGATTTGGTTCAGTGCTGCTTATTCTTCCGGTAGCTGTAATTGTCTGATTAAACTTACCGTGAATTCGACCGTCTTCGCTAATATAATTTACCAGTCCGTCTGCATATGTGGATTTTAATTTTGTCAGCTGTCTGTATTCAAGTATTTTTGCAACAATTGGATATTCAGGTTTCAATTTGTCGAGAACATCAGCAGATGTTGAATAACCTGTCTTTGTCTTTTTACCATAAGGCAGATTGAGTTTTTCAAAAAGAATGACTCCAAGCTGCTTAGGCGAATTGATATTAAACTCTTCACCTACTTCATCATAGATTTCCTGCATGATAATATCAATCTTTTCAGCCAATACCCTGCTATAACTGTCAAGTTGTTCTTTTTCTACCTTAACTCCCACAGATTCCATATCGTACAAAGCGTAAACCAAAGGAAGTTCAAGATTTGTATAGAGTTCATACATATCTTCATCTTTCAGTTTCTGAATCAGTGTGTTATATGCTTTGTAGAGAATGTAGGCATTGTAGCAAACCCATTTGGTCACTGCTTCTTCCGGCTGCTCATTTACCTTTTCTATCTTTGTCTTAGGAAATATTTCTTCAAAAGAAGGTACTTCCATATCAAGATATTCAGTTGCCAGATCATAATAATTGTATGAACTTTTTAGTGGATTCAAAAGATAAGCCGCAATCTGCATATCGTAAACAGAATCTTTTTCAGTTGAATTAAGATACTTTTGGTTTTCTTTAATATCAAAAACTGAAAGACTGGTACAACTTACCAGTTCTTTAATACTCTGTTCTAACAGTGATTCCGTTATAAAGCCCTCTGATTTGATATAGTATGATTTGTTATCATCAAAACACAATCCAATACCGTATAATTTGTCACCGTAATTATTTATAAAAATTCCGACACTATCAGATTTTTTTGCACTCTCAATAATGTTGTTATACTGGGTAAAATCACTAATACTTTCAAACAATTCCTCAAGACTGTTATCCTGTTTGATACCCTCAAATCTTGAAAACATGCTTTTGAACTCAAGTTTTTTAATAAATTTAAATGAATTCTCATTATACATATTATCAAGAAGACAATTGTCAATCGATACATCAAGAGGAACATTTGTATTGATAGTTGCAAGAGTCTTACTTAGAACAACAAGTTCAAAATTATCTTTTAGAGATTCTCTCTGTTTTTTTGCTTTTATTTCATCTGCATGTTCATAGGCATTTTCAATACTCTTAAACTGTGTGATAATTGCAGTTGCACCTTTTTCGCCAATTCCCGGGGCTCCCGGAATATTATCTGATGAATCTCCCATAAGTGCTTTTAAATCAATAAATTCTGTCGGAGTCACCTGATACTTTGCCACAACATCATCTTCGTAATATTCCTCGTATGTTGTTTCGCCCTTTGCGGTTTTGGGAATGGTAATCTTAATTTTTTTTGTGGCAAGCTGTAATAAATCCCTGTCTCCGGACAATATTGTTACATCCATTCCATTTGCTTCTGCTGTTTTTGAAAGTGTTCCCAGAATATCGTCTGCCTCAAAGCCCTCTTTTTCTACAATTGTAATATCCATACTTTTTAAAAGATCTTTAATAACAGGAACCTGTTGTTTTAGCTCCGGAAGCATCGGTTTTCTGGTCCCCTTATATTCTGTAAACATTTTATGTCTGAAAGTCGGAGCACTGAGATCGAATGCCACAGCCATGTTGCTTGGATTCTCTTCATTTATGATTTTGAACATGATATTCAAAAATCCGTAAATGGCATTTGTGTGGAGCCCTTCAGAATTAGTAAAATCTCTAACTCCATAGAAAGCTCTGTTTAGAATACTGTGTCCGTCTATTAATAACAATTTTTCCATAATAACTCCTTTTATTTATAAATAGCATTCAAAGAGAAAACATAACAACGAAAGAATAATGATTATACTAAAAATAACAATTACCACTATCTTTAAATACACCTTCTTCTTGTTAGTATTTCTTAAATTATAATAATAATCAAAAATATCATTCAATTCAGAAACATAATCAGATGTGTCATCTTTTCCGTTTGGTCCCATAATATCACCAAGAGATCTGTGCATTGAATATACAACTTCAAGTTCGTCGTAACAGGACCGGCAATTCTTTGCATGATCAACAAAACAGGTAGATGTCTCATCATCTAATTTATCAAAAATAAAATCTTTCATGTGAGATGAAAACTCTCTGCAATCCATTATCTTGCCCCCTCTGAAATAATTAATAATTACATCATTACTATAATACACCAAACAATATAAAAAGTCATTGACTTTAATGCTGTTTAATGATAATATAATTTTTGTTTGATACGCAGGAGTGGCGGAATGGCAGACGCATCAGACTCAAAATCTGACGTAGGTGACTATGTGTGGGTTCAAGTCCCATCTCCTGCACTTTTAATCCTTTAGTTTTTACTAAGGGATTTTTTTATATAAAAACACCTCCAAAATTATTCGGATAAATACCGATGTATTTTAGAGGTGTTTATTATGTTCTATTGCTGTTATTTTGTTTATTTAGTTTGATTTATCGTTTATTTTTCTTCTAATCATTTGAAGCCTTAAATGTATATTTGCCATTTGCGTAACTTGCAACATGAACACTGCCATCATCAGCGCCATACGCGTAAGTTGTAGATGATTCTGTGCTTCCGCTAGGATCTTCTTTTGTGGCAACTATAATGTAATAATAATTCTTGTCAATTTTTTCCATGGACTTATATTCGAAGTACATTGCAGAACCATCTTCGTAGGAACCAAAGGTATTCTCCATCTTTCCTGCTTTGATGAGAGATGAAGTTATTGCACTTACACCATCATCATAAGTGTGGGCATAGGTACGTTCAAATATAATTATTCTTGTAACAACATCACTTGAGATACCGTTACTGTCAATTGCAACAAATTTATATATAGTATTTGCCTCAGCAATTTTGAATGCCTTTTCATATTTTGTGGATGATTTCTTTGGCGTAGAACCGTCTGTAGTATAATAAACGGTGCATCCGTCAGGAACAGAAATCTTAAATTTCTTTCTCTCTCCGTAAGTACCGTTGTTAAGATTAACTCCTGGAACAGGTACTTCATTAAATGCCAAAACATACTTTTCAGCAAGCTGCTGACTCTCTTTTCCGTTTTCATCTATCGATATTGCACGAATAGAGTAAGTTCCTTCTTTTTTGAGATTGATTGCTTTTTTGTATAATGTACTTGATGATGAGGCATTACCGCCGTTTACAGTGTAATAAATAGTACTTCCTGCAGGTGCAGTCAGTTCGATGGAAAGGGGTCTGTCATATTCTCCACCGGCAATATTTGCGACAGGTGTAGTTCCGTCATAATTCTTTAACTTTTCTTTTAGTTTATCATCTTTTACACCGGCAATCAGCTTGTCAATTTTTGACTGTGCTTTCTGTGTCTGGTACAAAATAATAAGTGCCTGATAATATGATACATTGGTCTTATCAAGAGAAATAAGTTCTAATAGGCAATCTTCTAATTCTTTTTCATATCCATCCATCTGTGAATAAATAGTCCAAAGCATAATGTCGGCATCTATCTTATCAGTACTTTTCTTTGCAACGTTGGCTGCTTTTTTAAACTGCGTTGCAGCAGTTGGAAGATTCTCCTGCTCATACAATGTCATACCTTTGGCATAGTAGTCCTTGTATTTGGCTTCGCTGCTAAAGAAAATTACTGTAGCAATAATTGCAACCAATACAACAGCTCCGATTATAGAAGAGATAATAATTATAGGTTTCTTTGACTTTTCCTTTAAAGATGAAGAATCACCATATTCCTCAATTTCTTCCTCTAAGCTGTCATCATTATTTGAATCTGTATCTTCTTCAGAATGTCTGCTGTCATTTCTGATGTAATCAGACTGATTGTTCATCTTTGGATATTTTCTGACACCATCAGGAATCATAGCTGTATGACCTGCTTCATCATCAGACTCAATATCTGCATGATTTTTTGCGGGTTCTCTGTCAGAACGGGCAATATCTCTTCCGATTATTATATCAACGTCATCCGCAGTGTCACCATTAGTCTTTCCTATAATATCTATTCTGTCCTCAGTCGGAATCTCTATATTTCGTGATGTTTCTTCAAGTGATTCGTTGTTAACAGGTGTTCCGCATCTAAGACAAAACAGTTGTTTCTCATCACACTCAGCTCCACATTTTGAACATTTCATGTTTGTTAACCTCTTTCAAAATAATAATTAAACATAATCATTAGAAATATATCACACTTTCACTCATGTTTCAACTTAGTTGTATCGTGATTTTTATCGCAGGAATCATCATTTTGCGAGTTTTTGGAATAAACACACCCGCAATAATTCTGCCTGTATAAATTGAATTTTTTTGATAGTTCAATTGATTGTTTGTATCCTTCTTTTTTCTTGAAATCAGAATAAAGGTATGAAACATTATATTTATCTGATAATTTTTTACCTATTTCATTTAACTTTGCTGCATTTTTTAGAGGACTAATAGATAATGTTGTAGTAAAATAATCAAAATTATTAGCAGAAGCTAAAACAGCTGCGTGACGAAGACGAAGTTCATAACATTTAAAGCACCTCTCGCCTCCTTCTCTTACATTCTCCAATCCCTTTGCCATTTCAAAGAATACATTTGGATCATATTCCTTATCAAGGATTTTTACCTGCTCTTTTAACCCGAATTCATCAACAAATCTTATCAATTCATTTAATCTGTAATCAAATTCAGTCTCCGGGAAAATATTGGGATTGTAGTAATCAATTGTAATATCGAAATAATCTTTTAGATAATTCAGGACATAACTGCTACAGGGTGCACAACAGACATGAAGTAACAAAGATGGTTTTATTCCTTCTTTACTTAACGTATCAAGTGTTTTTTCCAATTCTTTCTGATAATTAATTTTTTGCATATTATCCTCAATCTTTCTACACATAAATACAGCCGCCAAAGCCTGAAATCAACACCAGACCTTAGCGACCACATAATCATGAAAGTGTCAGCCCTTTCAATTAAAATGGACTAGAAATACTTCTTGTTTCCCCATAAATTACTCTTCTTGAGATACAAATACTCATTATAAGCTTTCTCCAACATTTGTTTTTCGTTTGGAAACTTGAGCAAATGATATGCTTCATGAAACTTGTAATAACCTGAGTCAAAGAAATATTCCTCTCGTTGTGGTTTGCTGGAATAGTTATTGGCCATCATAAGGTACCAATGTACTTCTTTTTCAATCAGATCTCCCTGAACAGAAAAGGTGTATTCGCTCTTTCCGATATACTTAATAATGGTTGCATTAACACCAGCTTCTTCGCAAACCTCTCTAAGAGCAGTTTCCTTAAAATCTTCTCCTGCCTCTACGGTTCCTTTTGGTAACACCCATCCCTCATATTTGTTTTTGAAGTTCTTGTATAGGACAAGTATCTTTCCTCGAAATATAACCACACCGCCACAACTAGTTGCTTTTGACATTGCATTACCTCCCGGTGTGTATTTAATCATTAATTAATAATTAGTATATCTTAAAGTAAGATAGTATTCAAGTATCTTCAGGCAATAATCAAACTGTTGCAAAGTATAACTCATCCAAAGAAAAACAATTTGTATCAATAGAATCACATGAGGCATGCCATATTATCTCTGGAATATTCTTTTGAAGATATTCTAAATCTATATACCACTCTTTTAAATCATAGTTATTAACATATACACAATTACCGTCATTTAAAACATCCAAATAATCATCTGATATTTCCCCTCTTACAAAATATATTCCTATCTTAGTATTTAGCATAATTGTCAAACTTGAATTATTTATGAATGCCCATTCTTCTCCTGCTCCCTCATCCCAATTGATTTTATTATCTATATTTAGCCCTTTTATTATTGATAATAAAGTTATAAAATCTTTATCTTTGTATATCTTTTTATTTCTTGTCACAACTAATTCTTTTAACAAATCTCTCATATCTGTATCGCTCCTTTATCAATTTCCTGGACATCCATGAACTTGCCTTGTTTTTGTTCTATACACATTGATATAATTCGTAAGTTTACCATCACCAATTGTATTTATCAGCATACTCTGCAGCATCTAACACAGCCTTTTCAGCATCTACTTCTGATAGAAATTGGCTTTTGCCCAATGTTCCATTTTTATGGGGAAGCATATCACTATCATTTATCGTGTAACTTCCATTAGTTAAATTACCCTGTTTATCATAATATATTTTAGATGGAGCAAATTCACTTCCACCCTAGATAGAGAGTCTTTTGTTTATGCTTATACAAGTATCCGCTTCTTGCCTATCATAATTAGTACTTGCCGATACCCCTATTGAAAAATTGAGAACCAGAAACAAACTGACAACTATCATCAGCAGACACTTAAATATTCTCTTATTCTTGATGACAGCCATCTCCAGTCTCTGTAATACTTTCAGCCACTGCCATTCTATAACAGCATTTCTGTTCTTGCTATATTTCAAGAACAAATACTTTAGAACTTTTACTAATTTTTATAAGCATTGTCTCTTTTTAATACTACTTATTATAATATTGATTAGTATCGTCTAGTTTGGCATTCTCATAATGAATGCCTTTAATGCTTTCTCCCCTTTTTCACTTAATAGTAAATCTAATGCAGTTTTTCCATCAAATTTATGAAGCGGTGTATTAAGCCAAACCTCTCCATTCTCACCTATAAGTGAATATATAACATTTATAATATCTTGCGGTACACCCATAATGCAAACATCCGCATCTTCAAAACAATTTACAAAATCCTTCCAATCATCATCATTATATTCTTCAAAGAAAAAATCAATCATATTCATAGTCATTTCACCCCCCTTTGTATTAAATAGGATAATATTGACACCCCCATCTGCTCTGGCTGATGGTGCTATAATTCCATTATATTCGTTTGAATACGTATATCTTCCAATTGCATGAGTAACATCATAACTTTCCCCTACAATGCTATCTAAAGATACACTGATATTTGCCAGTGTTTTCTTTCGGTCCTCACCATAAATATACTCGATATCACGATTTGACACAACATTAGAAAAGCACCCCTAACAAATCATTTTGTTAAGAGTGCTTTGATATCAGCTTATTAGAACTAAACTGAAAATTCGTTATTGATTTTTACTTAAGTATTCCCAACAGGGGCTAAAACCGCTATTATCTTGCTAGTTACTACCGTAACTCGCTGTCCCGCCCCCTCACCCTCATCGACTGACATCAGCGTAGCTGAGAGGCGATGAGGGTTCGGGATAGTGATAGGATTTAGTTGGTTGGATTTGATTGGAAGGGGTTGGTGGTGCTAAGGTATTGACAATCATCAAACAATTCCTTTGTTTATTCTTGTTATTTCGTTCAATTTATCATTACATGTATTTTAGAGCTAAATCTGAACTTACATCTATTCCATTTTCATTACATATCTCATACCAATCAAAAACATCAGCAAAATGAATTTTAGCCCATTTTTCATACAATTCATTAATTGAATTTGCTATTTTTATTCCAAAAACACCTACATCTTCCCAATAGTTATATATCTCACTTTCAGAATAGTCGTATATCTCATGATCATAAAGCCTAATACTTCCATCTCTTTTATCAAAACAAAATGCATCACCAGTAGCAAAATTAAATAGAGGATACCAACTTGTTATTGATTGATATACCTTTAACTCATCGAGCTCTATATCATATATATCTTCCATAATCCCCACCAATTCTGCATGTTCTTTCTCTAAATCTATATACGGAACAAAATTAACCTCCCCAAAATACTTTCCTTCTTTGAACCATACTAAATTGAATTTTTTGTAATGTTCATAGATATATTTTACATTCTCATTAACACCAATTCCCAGAATATTATCTATATTGATATTATACATTTCTTGATTACAACAACTTATTTCATATTTTTTTTCCAAATATGATTTCAATATTTCAAAATAATTATATTGCAATTTATTTTCCTCCTTTATGAAATGGATGTATTTCATAACCACTCAGTCCAAAGTCATCCATCATTTTACCAGCAAATTGAAATATATCTTTAGCTGTAGCATTAGGATGCGTATCTATCCATTCCATCCAAAGAGGATTCCAATTTCCCTTTCCATGTATTGAATTCATATGCATACCTTCTTTTCCAGCTGAAACAGTGATTGTATATTGGTCTACATCAATTCCTCTTTCTGCTATAAAATCAGCATAAGGTTTACTTTTTCCTCTAAACTTAGGTATAATATGATGGTCATTGGTCTGACCAGAAATATATTTATCTGTCTCTAATAATGGTACTTGTGACTTACTTCCACCCTTGCCAACTCTACTCCAGTTAAATTCACCAGATTCGTCAGCCAAAAAATTATAAAAATCACTTTTTTTGCGTGCAACAAATTCTCTGACTGCCGGATGACTAATAACTTTACCACCAATTTGGGCAGTTCCAATAGCACCTAAGAAAATCCCTGCTGTAAATGCTCCATCCAAAAACCCTCTTTCGGCTGATTGCATCACTTCATTAACATCAACACTTTGTCGTGTTAACATCTGTGATATTATACTAGTTCCTGCATTTATCGCCGCTAATGAAAATGCTGATTTAATAACTGTTGATGCAACAAATCCAACGCCGACTCCTGACGCAATAGCAAGCGCCATGCCACAAGCAGTAATTGAAACTTTTGCCTGCCATGGAACGCTATCATAAAAATTTGAAATGCTATTCATAACAATTGTAGCACCTTTATATGCAGAAGTTACAAGATTATATGTAAATTCACATGCGGTAGCTGCTCCGTGTTTTGCCAAATCCAACAAGTCTCCTGCCATAGAACAAGCTGTTGTACAGAATGTACTCTTTACATCTGCTGAAAACATTTTGTTAATATTTAAAAACGATGATGTAGATCGTCCATTATAATCTGCTTTAACAACAGGATTATCTTCTGCATACAAATATTTAAGAGTTGTTATTGGATCAGTAATTATACCGTTTTCAGGATCAACTGTAGTAAATATCTTTATTTCAGGTGAATACAAAGTGATAATTAACGAAACAAAAGTCTTGAGTTTTTCTCTCAAGACTTTGTTTCGTATAATATAATAAATAATTAATCACGAACCTTAATATGAACTTCTCTAAGCTGCTGTTCTGTCACTTCACTTGGAGCTTTGCACATAAGATCCTGTGCATTTCCGTTCATTGGAAAGGCAATTATTTCTCTGATATTTTCTTCATTACGAAGAAGCATTATCATACGGTCCACACCCGGAGCCATGCCTGCATGTGGTGGTGCTCCGAACTGGAATGCATTGTATAATGCACCGAATTTATTCTTCAATACTTCTTCTTCGTATCCGGCAATCTCAAATGCCTTTACCATGATATCAAGGTCATGGTTTCTTACAGCACCTGATGATAACTCTATACCGTTACATACGATATCGTACTGATATGCAAGAATTTCTTCAGGTTTCTTAGTATTGAGGGCTTCTAATCCACCCTGAGGCATTGAGAATGGATTGTGAGTGAAGATATATTTCTTTTCCTCTGAATCGTACTCATACATTGGGAAGTCGTTAATATAACAGAATCTGTAAGCGTTCTTTTCAATCAAATCAAGTTTCTCACCTAATTCTGTACGAATCTGACCTGCGTAGAGAGCAGCTCTCTCTTCCTTATCTGCGATGAAGAAAATAGTATCTCCAACTTCAAGACCTGCTAATTCTCTGATTTCTGACTTCATATCATCAGGAATAAATTTGTCGATTGGTCCTTTATAACTTAAATCTTCTTTTACTTCAAGGTATCCAAGACCGCCCATTCCGATAGACTGAGCGAATTTAAGTAATTTTTCATGGAAACCTTTTGACATATCAGCATGTACTTTGATAGCTCTTACGCATTTTCCATGGAAAGGCTTGAATGTACATCTCTGGAAGAAGTCTGTAACGTCTACAATCTCAAGTGGATTTCTAAGATCCGGCTTGTCTGTACCGTATTTTAGCATTGCCTCCTTGAAGCTGATAACCGGATATGGAGCCTGTGTTACAACAGAACCTTCAGGTGCAAATTTCATAAATGTATCTGTGAGAACTTCCTCTCCGATTTTGAATACATCTTCCTGCGTTGCAAATGCCAATTCGAAGTCTAACTGATAGAACTCTCCCGGAGATCTGTCAGCTCTTGCATCCTCGTCTCTGAAACATGGTGCAATCTGGAAATATTTGTCAATTCCTGACACCATAAGTAACTGTTTATACTGCTGTGGTGCCTGTGGAAGTGCATAGAATTTTCCTTTGAATTTACGTGAAGGAACGATGTAATCTCTTGCTCCTTCAGGTGATGATGCACAAAGGATAGGAGTCTGAACTTCCATAAATCCCATATCAGTCATCTTCTGTCTTAAAAATGCGATAACATTTGATCTGAAAATCATATTATCTTTAACTTTTTTATTTCTCATATCGAGATATCTGTACTCAAGACGTACATCTTCTCTTACTTCCTTTGAAGTAACAACTTCAAAAGGTAACTGTTTGTATACCTTTCCAAGTATAGTAACTGTCTTAGCTTCTAATTCAATTGTTCCTGTAGGAATCTTTGGGTTGTATGTCTCTTCATCCCTGTGTTCAATAACACCTTCAATAGAGATACATTCTTCTCTTGTAATTCCCTCTAAAAGAGCAGTGTCTCTCATAACTACCTGAAGAACACCATACATATCTCTTAAATCGATAAATGATACTCCACCATGGTCACGAATGTTTTCTACCCATCCGGCAACCTTAATTGTATCACCTACATTACTTTCAGAAATCTCACTTAAATTTCTGTCACGATAAAGTGTTGATAATTCCATTTTTTACCTCCTGAATAATAATAATCTTTCCAAGAACGATTTATCTTTCATAAAATAAAGTTAATTAAATTGTTTTTTACAAAAGAAAATCGTCCTAAACATAAACGTTCAGGACGAATAATAATCCGCGGTACCACCTGATTTACCAATAAGGTCTCTCTTGCTGATTACGTTCAGCGAACGGCGCACCTACTTGCCAAAGCTTTCAGATTGCAGCTGCTAGAGTGTTATTCACATATATTCATTCTGCAAAGATTCCACCATCCTCTGCTCTCTGTAAGCGATAATATATGTTACTTCTCTCCGTCATAGCCTTTTGTATGTTAAGCATTAAATGCTTAAAAACAGTCCTATATGACAAAATCATCATATGTTCAAAATTATATACTACCTAAAAAATGTTGTCAAATATTTTCTTGGCACATTCAACTGCTTTTACTGAACCGTCAGGAACATTTTCGATAACTACACTGATTGAGTAATCGTGTTCGTCGTCAGATGCATATCCCACATACCATGAATTGACATTGTTGTTAGAATCAATCTGCGCAGTTCCTGTCTTACCTCCGGTTTTGTATTTTGCTGATTTAAAGATTCTTCCGGTTCCGTAATCTGTAACTGCAGACATTAATTCTTTGAGTGTAGCACTCTCTTCCTTAGTCATTATTCTCTTGTATTTTTCCGGACCAAATGAATCAATTAAAGAGTCGTTGCATCCCGTTATTTTTGAAACAAGATACGGCTTCATCATCATACCGTCATTTGATATTGCATTTGCAATCATTGCCATATGAAGTGGTGTAACAAGAGTCGTACCCTGTCCTATTGATGACTGCGTAATATCAAATGTCGAAGAATCTTTTGTGAGAGTAAATTTACTCTTATTATATTCGATATTAATCGGAAGCTTCGAATTGAACAGACATTCTGTCATATCTGTTGAAAACTCTGTAATATCAAGTTTAGTTCCAAGTGTTGCAAAGAATCCGTTGCAGGAATTAGCAAATGCTTTTTCAATGTCTTCATTTCCATGTGCTGTTTTTTCGTAACATTTTATAGGGTAATTCGCAAATACTTTTGTTCCTGTGCACTTATACGTAAAATCTTTGTAATCAGGATTCTGTCGTATATATTCCAAGGAAGTGAAAATTTTAAATGTAGAGCCGGGAGTGTACATTCCCTGAGTTGCTCTGTTTAATAAAAATCCGTCTTTAACCTTGCCTTTGTCAATTTTATCCCACATAGAATCAAGCTTATTAGGGTTATAATCCGGTTTTGAAACCATAGATACAATCGCCCCTGTTTTGTTGTCTATGATAACTACCGCACCGTCACTGTTTCCCAATGAATCATAACAGTATTTCTGAATTTTGTAGTCTAGTGTTGTTGTAATATTGTTACCCGGACTTTTCTGTTCTTTAAATTCGTTGAGAGCTTTCAGGACAGGATTGAGATTTGTTGTCAGCAGATTGTAATCATATGCTTTCTCCAGTCCTGTTTTTCCTCTGGTATTCATACCAACAACATGGGCAAACATCTCGTTGTACGGATATTTTCTTACATCTTCTCCGTTTTCATCAGTCTCTGTTGTGGCAATTATCTTTCCATCGCCGGTAAGAATATTACCTCTTATGATTTTTTCAGAATATGCTTTCAAACGTTTGTTGTAAGAATTATTGACTATAGACTCAGCCTGATACAGATCATAACAGTAATATCCAATCATGACTATAAAAACAACTGAAAAGAAAGCCATTGTTCTTCTTAATTCGTTATTCTCTTTTTTCTTTTCTTTATTCAGCTGTCGCTCACGCTTTAATTCTTCTTTATATTTTTTCTTGTCAACCATTTTGAGAGATTTGTAGTGCTCTTTCTCTTTTTGACGTTTAAGCTCTTCTGCGATCAGTCTGTCTTCTGTTGTTTTTCTTTTCAATGGTCATATCCTTTCTGGTACGCTTATTTTTTTCTTTCTGCTCATCCTTTGTACCTACAATCGACAATCCCTGTATAATTGCAAACATAATAAGAGTGCTAAGTGCAGAACTACCTCCATAACTGATAAGAGGAAGAGTTACTCCTGTAGAAGGGATAAGTTTGATAGCTCCGCCAATAGTCAGGAAAACCTGAACTGCATATATTATTCCAAGTCCAAATGCAATAAGTTTGTTAAATATATCTTTTTGTTTTGTTGAGACTGTTACAAATCCCAAAAAGCAATTGAGACAAACTAAAATCAGTAAAATGGCAAATATTCCACCAAACTCTTCTGCTATTGCTGAGAATACGAAATCGGTATGTGCTTCCGGTATTGTTTCCGGCATTCCGTTGTACAATCCTGTTCCGGTCAGTTTACCGCTGCAAATTGCAAACAACGACTGGGTAACCTGATATCCGCCACCGTCAATTATTGGCCACGGATCACGCCATGCCTGAATTCGTGTCTGTACGTGGGTAAAAAATATAGAACCAACATATGCTCCCATTATTCCTCCGCCGGCACACAAAAACAAATATATTTTGCTCTTTGATGCTGCATATAGCATAAATGAGAATACCATAAACAGTATGAGGGCACACCCTAAATCTTTTGAGGCAACCAGGGTGAGAACAAAACTTCCCGATGCAATTGCCGCCGCAACAACATTGCTGAATTTGGTTCCCTTAACAAATAATCCTGCAAGAAAAAATACAAATAATATTTTAACAAATTCGGAAGGCTGAAATGATATCCCGCCGAATGTTAACATCAGATAAGAGCCATTACTTTTTCTTCCAAGTACAATTCCAAGAAGCAATACTGAAAGTAACATTCCCACTCCAAGGAAGTAATAAAACCATGTCAGCTGCTTCCATATTTCAAATTTGCTCATAAGAAACGGAACAATCAGTGTGAGCATCGTTGCAAAGGCAATAATAATAAACTGTTTTATACTCCTAGTGTAGGTGAGTCTGCCAAGTTCAATAAAACCGATTGCCAACAGCATACACATGTTGCTTAACAGCATTCTGTTAATCTTTGGATATATAACCGGAAAGATGCCAAGTACCACTACCAGATAAATCATCTGGGCACCGGCCAATATTATAGTAGTATCTGATTTGTTGTTCAAATATACAATTACAATACCAATAACATAAATTGCATATATCAAAAATGTCTGAGTGTAAAAAAACATGTCGTACTCTTCTTCAGTTTTTTTGGATAATGCCTTAAAACTAAAGTAAGTATAAGATGCCATAAGTATTGTTATTATGTATTTTGAGATTACGATATATAATTCTGCCATACTTTCTTCCTTTTTGAATAATGTTTAGTAAAATCTAAAAGATATTAATCAAAATACCATTTATACAATTAAAACGATAATAACACGTTTTTTATTTCATGCAATAAAACAATTAATTATTTTACTCCGCGTTTAAAATGTCCTCTTGTTGAATTAGGTATTTCTTCAAAATCGCCATTTTGCAAAACAAAAGCATTGTAATAATTATCAATCACTTTTAATACATCCTGTCTTTCTTCTGTCGTAAACTCTAAACGTACAGTAGAAACACCCAAATGTCTTATAGTATCGCTGTAATTGATTAGTGATAAAACATTTGCATTATAAATTATATTATAACAATAATCACAGACACATTTCACATTCATGTTGTTGTTCAATCTGTCATTTAACACATAATTATCAAAAGATTTGTTACATCTGTTCATTGTCTTTGCAATACAGTTTGCTGTAGTCATAACCGGCATAAAACCGTATACAATCATTTCTTCATTATCGCACTTTCTGTATTGTAACTCTTTGTAATTCAGTTCTACCGGAACTGTTGTCTTCACGTTGAAAGTTGAAAAGAGATTCTTTGAATATCTGTTAAAGGAATAAACATTGTAATCAAACAAATATTTTGCGTTTGTAAATTCCACTGCTTTGTTCTCTATTATATCATTCAAATAAAAATATTCTTCAATATTTCTGATTAAAAAACCATCAAATATCGCTAAACAATCGTTGTAGAAATTAGAGAATGTTTTTTTATCATCTAATCTGAAAACATGTGGCATTGCAAGGAATAATTGTATACCTGAATCCATACACATTTCTTTGATATTAGAAATATCATCGATCTTACAGTATGACTCCACATATATGACAGAAACTTTACGAGAATTTAAAGCGGCAATTATCTGTTCTCTGGTGGAACACAAAACTGTTATTGTAATATTATCAGTATTATTATCTATACCGGTAATAATATTGTCAACAGAATCAGATTCTTTGTTAATGGTTCTGTCAATGCAATATTCATTCACGATTTCATCTGTCAGTTTGTCAATCGCTTCTCTTCTCAGATTGTTGAGAGAGCCCATAGTCATAAACAGACCGTCTTCAAGTTCAACTTCTAAATAATCTGCCTCAAAAGGAGTATTTCCAAGTTTTGAAAATTGTTTGATAACTGTATCCTTTGTCAATGGTTTGTTTTCTGCAACCATTGGAATATCTCCCATAACAGTTGCAGTATGATTGTTGCATGTTACTGTAACTGTAGTATTTTTGTTTGTCGAAATATTTATATAAAGATTAATTTTTTCTTTAGGTTCCCTGTTTATGATGTGTTCGTTAATAAATTTGATATATTCTTTATTCTCAGTTCGAAATGCAGGTTCTTTAAGGGAAATCATATCTCTTGAATTGTGAGTTTTGTAATAGCTCTCATTAAATCCGTTCCTGTTAAATAAATCCATTGCTTTTTTTAAGTCTGAAGTATCTACTCTGTATTTATCCGGTTTTTCAAGGAACATATCAATATACTTTCTGTAAAGAGAAGTAATGCCTGCAGTGTACTCCTTCTTTTTCATTCTTCCCTCAATCTTTAAAGAATAAACACCTGCTTTAATAATCTCAGGCAATATATTAAGAGTACATATGTCTTTTGGACTTAAAATATATTTTTCATCTTTGCTGTTTATTACAGAATTGTTTTTGACAAGATCATATGCCAGTCTACATGGCTGTGCACATTTTCCTCTGTTGCCGCTTCTTCCTCCAATATAACTGCTGAGAAAACATTGTCCTGAATAACAGTAACACAAAGCTCCGTGAACAAAACTTTCAATTTCAATGTCACAATTCTTAGAGATATCTTTTATTTCTTTTATGCTTAGTTCTCTTGGTGTTACAATCCTGTTTACCCCATGGCTTTTGAGATAAGATACGGTCTCTCTTCCCATTATGGTCATCTGTGTACTGGCATGAATATGAAGATTTGGAAAATGCGACTGTATAAATGACATTACACCAAAATCCTGCACAATTACAGCATCAAGTCCGTTTTTGTACAACGGCAAAATATAATCATATAATTTGTTTTCAATTTCCTGATCCTTAAGGAGTGTATTTACAGTAAGGTAAATCTTTCTGCCATGAATGTGTGCGTATTTGATAGCTTCAAGGAGTTCATTTTCATTTAGGTTATCGGCATATTCTCTTGCCCCAAACATGGAACCACCGGTATAAACAGCGTCGGCGCCAGCATTGATAGCAGCAATTACACATTCCAATGAGCCGCCCGGTGCTAATAATTCAACTTTCATTTTATCACCTTTATTAATTACTAAAGCGACCAGGCATGAACCTGATCGCTTATATTATTTATTATTGAGTTCAGTCTGTAATTTTACAATATCTTTTTCGTATTCGACTAACTTCTTGTTTAGTTTCTCAATCTCAGCCTCTAAAGTCTGAATCTTTACATTTGCTGTAACTAAATCATGCTTAAATTCGTAAGCTTCTTTTTCTTTTTGCTCTAAATCAGATTCAAGTAACTCTGCCTGTTTTTTTGCTTTGAAATAATCATCAGCAATGTTAAGCTCCAATATAGTTTTTTGAACATCAAACTTCTGACGTCTGTAGCCCTCATCTTTTTTGAAATCGTTGATCTTGTTACTGATGTATGAAGCAACTTTCTGGATATATGCTTCACTCTCAAAGCCTCCAATTGTATAAATTTGCCCGTCAATTACAACATCTATGACATTTTTTGCTGACATAATTTCACTCCTTAATCTGGTCTTTTGTGTAAAAAGTTTAAAATCTATCGACTATTTTAACACATTTATTCAATATAATCAATTCCAAGGTGAAGATAAGATTGTTTTGTTGCAACTCTTCCCCTGGCTGTCCTGTCAAGAAGTCCGTTTTGTATAAGATATGGTTCATAGACATCTTCGATAGTTCCCGAGTCTTCACCAAGTGCGGCAGCTATTGTATCAAGACCTACAGGCCCTCCTCCAAACTTATTGATAATAATATCAAGTATCATTCTGTCGCCTTTAT
>JAEEGF012299802.1_pt1 | contig 18798 bp, 3 predicted proteins | sample 9134171 | NCBI WGS metagenome assembly JAEEGF01 (sample SAMN16246542, study PRJNA631951) | gut metagenome | biome: gut microbiome; feature: rumen; material: AP-attached | host: Bos | place: Iran: Karaj | collected 2018-10
CACCGCTCACCACGCCCGACTCGGCCACACACATCCTCACTGCAACCCAGCCCGAATGTACGCTGCAGGGCCTCAGCACAATGACGCACTACTATGTCTATATCCGCACCTATTGCAGCAACGGCGATTCGAGCAACTGGGCCAAGCTGGAGTTCACCACGCCGAACATCATAGCCACCCTTCCGTTTGTCTGCGACTTTGAATCGGCAACACAGAATGAAGGCTGGCAATTTTACCAAAGCGACGGCAGTGTTAACACTTGGCACATCGGCACCGCCACCCAAGCAGGCGGGCAGAAATCGCTCTATATTTCTGATGCTGACGGACTTACTAATCACTACACCCCTTCCGCCTCCCAAACGGCGGCTTGCTACGACCTGCTCTTCAGCGACGGCGGTCCATATCGCCTTTCTTTTGACTGGCGTGGCAATGGCACACGTGGCAGCGACGAGTTCAGCCTCTGGCTTTGCAGCACCGATGACAACCCACTGAGCCCATCGACCAGTGCCCTGAAACTGACGGAACAGCCTGGCACCTCATCGAGTTGGACCAGCTACAGCTGCACATTTAAGACCTCTTCGTTTGCCAACACCACCCAACGACTTGTCATCCTTTGGAAAAACGGCGCTGGCAATGTGGTGCAACCGCCGGCAGCCTTCGACAATCTCCGCCTTGAGAAAAGCACGACGCCAGAAGATACCACCATTGTTGATAATTGCAATCCAAAGCCACTACCGTGGAAAGAGGATTTTGAGCAAAACTTCGACTGGAAATGCTGGCAACACAGCGACGGCAACGGTGATGGCAAGAGCTTCACTTTTAGCACACAGAGTAGCGGTCGCGCGCTGGTTTACGAAAGCGGCGACACCACCACCGACGAGTGGCTCCGTCTCCCCTATCTGGCCCTCAACAACGACTCGGCGGCATTGCACTTTGACTGCCGCAGCACCTTTACAGACACGCTGTTGATGGCAGTGTATGCGCAACTCTATGATGCCGCCAACCCTGCGCTCGTCCGCATTTTGTCAATTACTCCTGGCCATCAGAGATTTACCATTCCTTTGGCAAACTTCCGCAATCAGAATACGAGAATTGCGCTGCGCCTGACCCACAGCCGCCAAAGTCACGGACTGGTTGCTTTGGACAACTTTGAAGCCAGAGCCACCAGCACCTGCGACGGCAGCTCGTGCGCCTACACCGTCATCACCCAAAACCAAGGCAGCAATGCTTGGACTGCGGGCAACGCCTTTCTTTCGGTACATTCTGACGGTATGGAAGTGATGCGCATTGTACCACGCACGGCATACGACACCTTTGCCATCAACATTTGCAACAATGCCGTGGCCGACTTCTTCTGGCATGGCAACGGCACCGCGCTCTCTGCCAGCGGCTTTGTCATCACCGACCCTACGGGTAACGAGCTGTGCCGATACACCTCTTTGCCCGCCACCGACGGGCTGGTCGTATCGCAGCAGAACCGCTGCGACTGCTGTCCGCTACCCACCGCATTGGCAGCCAGCGCCACGCACAACAGCGCCACGCTGTCGTGGCAGAAGAACAGCGCCAGCCGCTGGGAGGTGATCTGCATACCAAGCCACTTGACGCCAGCCGGCGCCACGGCCATCACGGTTACACAAGTGCCTTATACGGTAGAAAATCTGCAGCCGCAAAGCAGTTACCGCTTCTTTGTCCGCACCGTTTGCGACACGCTGCACAGTGCTTGGCAGGAAGGACCACGCTTTACCACCACGGCCACTCCCGCTTCCGTTCCCTATAACAATGATTTTGAGAACGATAGCGAAAACACCTTGTGGGTAACCGTCAACAACAACAACGGCTACTCTAACGAATGGTGCATCGGCAATGCTGTTAACCATGGCGGCAACAAAGCGCTCTACATCACCAGCGACCTGGCCACTATGCCCTACCAGGCCAACTTGGCCGCCTCGTCGGTCACCTGGGCATACCGCGACATCTCCTTCACGCCCCAAGACGCCTACATTCTCCGCTTTGATTGGAAAGGCAAAGGATTGACTAACAAGAGTTTCCTCAATGTTTATTTGGGCGACTTGATAGACGTAGCCGCCTCACAAGACAGTCTCTTTGCGCCATTCGCCCATGGCCTCACCCCTATAGCCACCAACTTATGCGGACAAGAGAGTTGGACCACGCATACCATCACACTTGACGGCAGCAACTATGCTGGCCAGACCAAGCGGCTCTACTTCATGTGGTGCAACACGGCAGGTGCCGGCGAGCAACCTCCTGTCGCCATTGACAACATCACCATCGGCAGCTGCACCGCTCCCGAGAAGCTCACCGTTGGCAACATCACAGGCACAACGGCCACGCTCTGCTGGACGGGCATCTCGAACCAGTACCAGATAGAGGTGGTCCGCATCAGTGACGACTTTACCCAAACGCTGACAGCCAATGACACCACCCTCGCACTTTCCGGCCTTACCCTCTATGCCGACTACAAGTGCCGTGTGCGCTCGCAATGTGGAACCCACTACTCCGATTTTACTGAATACGTAACCTTTACCATGTGTCCCTCATTCAACAACAGCGAACGGGTATGGTATGTAAGTCAGCAGGTGGGCAACCCTAACAACTTGGGATACCTCAGCACTGAGCCAGCCAACGACCTGGCTACGGTATTGGCATCGCCCTGTTTACAAGACGGCGACATCATCAAGGTGGCTGCCGGCGATTATAAGCCCACGGCCATGGCAACCGCTGGCAACGAACGGAGCAAGACATTTCTTATTAACAAGAATATCAGCATTATAGGTGGATGGAGCAATGACTTCTCCACCCAAAATGCCGACCAAAACCTCACCATCCTGAACGGTGATATCGGCACGGCGAATGTCAACACCGACAATGCTTACCATGTGGTCTTTTTCCAACCGGCAGCCTCGAAAGCCTCCATTGAAGGCTTTACCATCATAAACGGCTATGCCGATGGCAGCGAAGCCAACGCTAAGAATGGTGGTGGCATCTACGGCGGTACCGCCATCCACTGCCATGTTAAGAATAACTACTCGGCTGGTTTTGGTGGTGGCGTTTACACGACCAATCTCACCGACTGTATTGTAGAAAACAACAGCGCGATGAGCAATGGTGCGGGCGCTTATCAAAGTACTGTACGCCAGTCGATTATCCGCAACAACAACACCAATGGCTTTGGCGGCGGCCTCTATCAAGGTTCTGCTTACCAATGCGTTATCGACAGCAATAAAGCCTACTTCGGTGCCGGCTGTTACAACACCACCTTGTTCAACTGCCTCGTAAAGTACAACACGGCGGCGGGCAATGGCGGCGGCAAATACGGCGGCAACAGCTACAACTGCACATACGTGTACAACACGGCCAATGGTGGTGGTGGCATTTACAACGGCGCCGCCTACAACTCCATCTTCTGGAACAACTCCTCACAAACGTCCAACGCCTCGCTGAACTATTGTGCCGTGCAAGGCCAGACTTTTGCAGCCGGCTCGACCAACATCACACTGGCGGCCGACAATGACGGCAATGTGGAAGGCATTAGCTATGTGCGCTTTATCAATCCGACGGCGGGCAACTTCCAGTTGCAATACGAGTCGGCTTGCGTCAATGCGGGCAACAATCAATATATGACCGTTTCGGAAACCGACCTGGCTGGCAATCCGCGTCTTTGCGAACAGACGATCGACCTCGGTGCATACGAATTCGCCTTCGACACCAACTGTCTGCCCGTTGCCAACCCGTTGGTTGTCCTCATCGACCGCGACCGTGCCACCGTAAGCTGGCAAAGCGACACGGGCTACCTCAAGTTCAAACTCCGCATCAAGGAGCAGGGCGCCCACAGCTATCTTCAAACGGCCGAAACCACTGAGACGAACTACACCTTTACGGGCCTTGAACTTTACAAAACCTACGAATGGCAGATTATGAAATGCTGCAGTGCCAGCGACAGCAGCGTTTACATTTCCGGCCCCTCTTTCAAGACTTGTCCCGCCTTTGACGATGCAGCCCACAGAATCTGGTATGTGAGTCAGGAAGCTGGCAACACCGACAACATGGGCAGCCGGCGCACACAGCCCGCACGCCATCTGTAGCAAGTTCTCGACTGGGACTGCTTGCAAGACGGCGACACCATCCTGATGGCCAAAGGAAATTACCAGCCCACCCAAACCATTGTGGCAGGCCAAAGCGATCGGTACAAGACCTTCTTTATCGACAAAAACATCACTATCATAGGCGGTTACGACAAAGATTTTACCCAATGTGACACGGCCTTATATCCTACTGTTTTAGACGGCCGCCTCGGCGCTGGCGACACCAACCGCGTTTATCATGTGGTTATCTGCGAAAAGACACTCGCCTCGCACGCCTTGCTTAAGAACCTCACTATCAGAGGTGGTAACGCCACTGACCCAGTGGGCATGACTTACAACGGCAACTTCTACGACGGCTTGTCGGGCGGTGGCATCATGTACGGCAACATTGAGCGGTGCTTCGTTGAAGAGAATAGAGCCAGCCAATACGGTGGCGGCACTTACGGCACCGACATCAGTTTCTCGCTAATCAGGAATAACCGTTCGGCTATGCATGCTGCCGGCATCTATCAAGGCAATGTCGAGCACTCGGTAGTCACCAACAACCGAGGAGAAGATACTGAATACGCCCAAGGCGGCGGCATGTGGGGCGGCACGGCCACCAACACCTACTTTAGCCATAATGCCAATTACTACGGCGGAGCCACTTACGGCACAACATTATACAACTGCTTGGTAATCAATAATAATTCCGTTAATGGAGGCATTTGCCAGACGGGCGCCTTGTACAACTGTACCGTAGTGGAAAACCACTCATCGAATGGCTATAGCGGCTGTGGCGAAGCGCAAGCCTACAACTCCATCTTCTGGCATAATGATGCCGACCACAACGGACAAACCTTCAGCGGCAATTTCCAGTACTGCGCTATAGAGAACTACAGCGGCCAAGGTGATGGCAACATCATGATTGCCAGCGATAACCAAGGAAGCCGAGCAGACATGAAATATGTACGCTTTGAAGATCCTGCGGCAGGCATCTACCGCTTACAATACGGCTCCGACTGTATCAATGCGGGCAACAATAACTTTGCCATCAACCTGCCTATGGACCTGGCCGGCTACAATCGTATCATCGACTCGATTGTGGATATGGGCGCTTATGAGTTTGTAAACGATTTCAACTGTCAACCTGTTGCCAATCTGCGCATTATGAAGACCGACACCACCTCGGCCATAGTTGCTTGGGATGCTGACAGTTGCCATACCTCCTTCCATATTCGCTTGAGAAAAGCTGGCGAAACCACCTATCGTTTCACCGACAGCACTAATTCTAACCAGTTTACTTTCAACAATCTGGAAAAATTTGCCGAGTACGAATGGAGTGTGCTCAGCATCTGCCAGAACGGCGAAGCCAGCGTTTACGTATCTGGTCCTAACTTCAGAGCCTGCCCCAACTTTGACGATCCGAACCGACGAATCTGGTATGTGAGCGCTACTCGCGGCCAAGACAACGCTTTCGGCACACGCAAGGATATGCCTGCCAAGAACATTTCGGATGTCATCTCGTGCAACTGCTTTGAAGAAGGCGACTCCATCCTCGTTGCCACGGGAACCTATTACCCAACACAGAGCGTCGCCTTTGAGGACAAGAATTTCAACACCTTCTACATCGACAAGGCCATCACGCTGGTAGGTGGTTATGACGATAATTTCGACACCTACCAACCGCAGCAATTCCCCACTATTTTGGACGGCAACATTGGAAATCCTGAATCTGAGACCGACAACAGCTTGCATGTCGTTACCGTGAAACCGAATGCCAATGCGCTCATCAAGGGATTCACTATCCAAAACGGATATAATGCCAACGGCTATGGTGCGGGCGTTTATAACGGACAAGTAGAAGAATGTATCATCCAAAATAACAATGCCTTATATGGTGGCGGTATAGCATACGGCACCGCTATCAATACGATTATTCGCAACAACAGCGCCATACAGTTAGGTGGTGGCAGTTACTTGTCGCAACTCCACAACTGCCTGCTCACCGACAACACGGCAACCAGTGGCGGCGGTAGCGCCTACACGACCGATTACAACAACACCTACGCTTACAACCACGCGCAGCACGATGGTGGCGCCGTTACCAACGGCACTTCGTACAACACCATCCTTTGGCACAACAGCACCGACAATCATCAAAACAGCCAACTGTGTGCAGAGCAAAGACTATACTATTGTGCTATAGAAGATTACGATAAGAATGACAAACACAATATCGCCTTGTCGGCCGACAATTACGGACAAGACACATCCTTGAATTATGTCCGCTTTGAAAAGCCTGAAAACCGACAATTCGAGTTACAATATGGTTCTTCGTGTATCAACAAAGGCGACAGCAACTCCGTTCATCAAAGCTTTGATATTGCTGGAAATCAGCGTATTTCAGAAACAACTGTCGATTTAGGAGCTTTTGAAAGCAACTATTCGGCTCTAACCTGTCCTCCGGCGGCCAACTTAGAAGTACAGAACGTCACTTTGACAACGGCTGACCTTTCATGGCAAGGCACCACACCCTTCTACAAAGTAAGATATAAAACAACCGAACAAAGTGAATATCAGACCATTATTACCGACAAGAAACAACTTGCGCTCACAGCGTTAGAACCTGCAGCGCAATATGAATGGGGCGTGTTAGCACTTTGTAATCTTGAAGGAGACAGCAGTGTCTATGTTTCTGGTACCTTGTTCAGCACTTGTCCCCTGAATGCACAACGCACATGGTATGCCAATGCAGAAGGCGGCAGCGACGACAACTACGGCGCTTCGCCCGAAGAGGCCGTGCAGAGTCTCGACCGACTGCTGACCTGCGGATGTTTGCAGGAGGGCGACACCCTTCTGTTGAGTGCGGGCACCTATGTGCCGACATTGCGCACCGACAGCAATGACGCACATTCGGCCACCTTCACCCTCAACAAGAACCTTGTCGTTCGAGGCGGTTATAGCAACGACTTTGGCACGCACAATCCCGATGTTTACACAACTACACTCTCTGGCAACACTGGCAGCGGCAACACCTACCATGTGGTGAACTGCTCACCGAATGCGCATGTCAGACTCGAATATCTCACCATTGCTGATGGCCAATCAGCTGACGCCAACCAACACGGCAGCGCCATTGTGAATGGTTCCTTATATCATTGCGTAGTGGCCCACAACCAAGGTACTGCTGCTTACAACACACAGGCTGAACATACCCTCTTCACCCAAAACAGCGGCACTGGCTATGTTTTATACGCTGATGCCAACACAATCATAGACCACTGCACCTTTGAAGACAATCAGTGCGGCGGCGCAACAGCCAACGGCAACAGCATCATCTCCCACTCTATTTTCCGCAACAACCAAGGTGGTGTATCATTAGACCATGCTACACTTAGCAACTGTTTGATTTACAATAACATTTGTCAATCATCCCAAAAAGGAAGCGGTATCTATCTGAATAACAATAATACTCTGATTAATAATACGATAGTTAATAATATTGGCAAAGGAGGCATTTATGATGCCAAGGGCAATTCAACGATTGAGAACTGTATCCTTTGGGGCAACCGTCTAGGTAGCGCCGTTAGCAACATCGTAGGCAGTGGCAGCACCTACAACTATTGCGCTATCGAAGGCACAATGCCTGCGGGCGACCACAACCTGATGTTAGCCGGCGACAATGACGGTCGAGATACCAATTATCACTATGTCAGATTTATCAATCCTAGCAATGAGGATTTCAGACTGCATGCTTCTTCAGATTGCATTGACCAAGGCGATCCTCAAACCGACACCATGGCCACCGACCTGGCGGGCAACCGTCGCGTACTGAACCATCGTGCCGATATAGGCTGCTATGAATCCACAGAGACAAGCGCCTGCGAAGCACCTGTCAACCTGATGGTTACTCAAGTGACAGCCAAGACCGCCATCTTGAACTGGAGCAAACGAGGCAACGCCAACAGTTGGCGAGTTGACTACTCTCTAGAGGGCGATGAGGGGCACAGCAGATCGATAGTGGCCAACGATACGACCATCACGCTTACAGGTTTGACGGGCTACAAGAACTATGTGGCCACCGTCAGTGCCCTGTGCTCAAACGAAGAGGCAAGTCCCGCTTCTCTACCCGCCTATTTCCAAACCCTTTGCGATTCGGCATCCATCATCTGGGTGGGCAACTTCAACACATTCGCCCCGATGGATAACGAAATCGTCTATGACAACATCATTCCCATCGCCTGGAATGCCATTCCCAAAATCGAGTACTACGATGTCTATATTTGGAAGGCAGGCGAAGCCAAGCCGATGGAGCCCACCTTCAGCCAACTGCACGCTTCTTACTGCATCTACGGTGAAAACGGCGAACTGATTAATGGGCAGACTTACAATTGGCAAGTCGTGGCCACACAGCAATGCCAAACCATGGTCAGCGACACCATCCACTTCAAGATGTACGACCTGCCCGACCTGCACATCACGACCCTTGACCATACGGCAGCACAGGCAGGCAAGACGATGACCGTCACTTGGACCGTCCGCAACGATGGCCAAGGCAACTGTCCGCAAACAGCCGCCTGGACCGAGTCGGTATGGCTCACGCCCAACTGTCGTGCCGACAACGCACAAGCCGAAGACTTATGCCTGACTGTTGTCAACAGCACCAAGCCCTTGAACATAGGTGAAAGCTACAGCCGTAGCGCAGAAGTCGTGATTCCCGAGACTTGCGTTGGCGACTACCACCTGTTTGTAATGACCAATATCAGTGATGCTTACGACATCATGATTCCTGATACCATCAATATTTATCCTTACACGCCTAACATTTCGGGCACACCTTATCCGTATCTCACAGCTTCGGCACATCAGCTTGGCGACCTGCAAGAGCAGAATCCTTACGACAACTTCTTCTTCCAGAAAGTGAACATTCTGCCGCCGCCATCACCCGACTTGGTACCTGTCAACATTACGGCACCCGCAACGGCTATCGCAGGCAGTCACATCACCCTCTCGTGGGGCATTGTCAACCAAGGCGCAGAAGTGTCTTCAAGCAACTGGTATGATGCCATTTACATTTGCGCTGATGCAGAATTTAACTTGGATAACGCCCTCTATCTCGGCCACTTGAAGACCGACAAACTCTTGTCGCTCAACGACACGGCACACTGCCAGATGGAGATCACGTTGCCGGAGAATAGTTCAGGCAATTACTATGCGTATGTGATGACCGACATTGAAAACACCATTTACGAAGGTTTAGGCGAAACCAACAACACGGGCCGCTCGGCCGGCATCATTAGCATCCAGCCGATACTAGCTGCCGACCTGCAAGTTACGCAAGTGAACATACCTACTTCCATTAGTTTAGGAAGTTCTTATCCAATTAGTTATACTATTACCAACGATGGTGACACCACCACCAATGCGGCCGAATGGCAAGATTACCTCTATCTATCACAAGATAGTATCTTCGATATAGCCAACATCTATCCTATTGGCACAGTGGCTATTACAACACCATTAGCACGAAACACTCTATACACTATTATGCCGACAATAACCATCCCCAGCGAGTTGGCTGCCGGCAAATGGTATCTCTACGTCATGGCCGACGGCGGTCAGCAAGTGCTTGAAGGTGCGCACGAGAACAACAATGTGGGCCGCAGCGCAACGGCAGCGATCCTAACCCTGCCCGACCTGACAGTACGCCAAGTGGCTATCGATGCAGCCGCCGACCAACAGTCCATGACTATCAATTGGGAATTGGCCAATATTGGCGAAGGCGCTATGCCACAACAAACTATTGTAGAACACATTACCATCAACAATGAAGAAGTGGCACAAGTTGAACACAGCCTCTCTCTGCAGGCTGGCGAAAGTCACCAGTGCACCTACCTGCTGCCCTTCCGCTGCGCCGAGCAGATGCAAGTGAGCATCCTTGCAGAGGCCGCCGTTGACGCCGACACTACGAACAACCGCGGTACTGCCACAACAACTCTTCACACGCCTGACCTGCAGCCAACGGTGATAACCACCGACCGTGACACGCTGACGGCAGGAGCCTCCGTTGCTTTGCAATGGCAAATTGCCAACAAGGGTGAAGCCGAAGTGGTGGATTTCGAACTTACCGATGACATTTTCCTAAGTACGACCGCCACCTTCGACCAAAGTCAGAGTATGAAGGTCGGCACCACCACCCGTGTTGTCAATATTGGCAGTGAAGGCACTATAGCCACAGAATGGCAACTTACCATTCCAGAAGGCATTGCGGGAACCTATTACCTGCACATCATTACCAATGCCGACCAGCGGTTGTGCGAAGGCAAGAACACTTTTGCCAATCATCTGGCAAGCGCGCCCATCCAGGTGTTAGCAACCTCCTATCCTGACCTGGCCGTCACCAGCTGCCATGTAGCCGACACGCTCACCATTGGATTGCCCGTCAGCATCAACTATGCTGTAAGCAATAATAAACAAGCGCAAGCCTCTATTACACAGCGCAATTGGACCGACAAGCTATATCTCTCCACCGACTTTGTCTTCGATGAAAATGAAGCCATCCTTCTTTATGAAGCAGAGCAAAGCAGAAATTTAGCTATTGGTGAATCCTACGAACAATCCCTCTCCTTCTCGTTACCAACATCCTTACCACAAGGAGATTACTACCTCTTTGCTATCGCCAATGCCGACGGAGATCTTTACGAAACGGCTCTCGATAACAATATCAAACGCAGTCAGCGCATCTTCATCAAGCATTATCCAATAGATTTGGCTGTGACGGGCATTGAAGGTAAGGAAGCCTTGACACAAGGCGAAGAGACCTCTTTCAAGGTTACCATCAGGAATAACAGCGCCGTCGCCACGCAGCTCAATGAGTGGACCGATGCCCTGTATCTGTCGGCAGACATGACTTTGGACGACAATGATATCCGACTGGCGGTCAACCAGCACCGCAGCGCACTGCCAAGCAACGGCGAGTACGAGGTTTCGTTCAATGTAGCTATGCCTTACGACATGAGCAACGGAGCCTACCTGATTGCCGTTGCCGACCTTTACAACAGTCTCAACGATATTCAGCCCGCCAACAATAGTTTTGTCAAACCTATTACCATCACGGCAACCGCTGCTCCCGACTTGGCTATCAGTCAGCTGCGACTGCTCACCGATGCAGTGGCAGGACAGCCCGCACAATTATCGTATCTTATTATTAATAAAGGAGATAAGGATATTTTGCAAGAAGAATGGAATGACAAACTCTACCTTATTGGCGACAACGACCTATTGCTTACCAATGCGCTTCGCAGCGGTAAGACCGTAGCCAAAGGAACATCCTACACCGACACCATCACCTTCACCATTCCCACTTCTGCTATTGGCAAGATTTCTCTGTATGTCAACACCAATGCCAACCAGCGCATTCACGAATCGTCGTGGGCAAACAACATTGACACCATTGAGGTATCAGTAAGTCAGTCAGCGCAAGGCGATTTGGCTATTGCCCACATCCAGGCGCAGAGCACCGTCACTTCAGGTCAACGAATGACAATAGGATGGACTTTGCAGAACAAGGGAGGTTACGCCTTGAGAGGCGGCAACTTGAAGGAGTTGGTATATCTCTCTGAAGACAAACAATATGACATCGGCGACCAACTGATTGGCACGGCGACCAATGAGATCTTCCTGCCATTGAACGCTACGGCACAACATACCGTTACCGCTAAAATTCATGGCGTTAAAGAAGGTTATTATTACATCATTGTAAAGACGGATGCCGACAACACTTTTGCCGAAGCAAATGAGGAGAACAACACGGCGGTTGCTGCCGAGCCTGTACACGTCATGCTGCCGCGCCTGCCGTTCAACACGAATGTGGCTGACACGCTTGAGGAGGGCTTTGCCAACAACTACCTGTTGGTTGTAGGCGACAACACCAACGAAACGGTGCGCATCAGCGTCAAGAGTGGCGATTCGCTCACGGGCGCCATCAATCGGATTTATGTGCAACACAACGATGTTAGTGGTCCGCAGCAATACTCTTTCGGTTCGGATGCCAGCATGCACCCTGAAGTATATGTACCTTCAACAGAGGATGGTTACTATGGCGTCCATGTGGAAGGCCTTTCCGCTGGTGGCAGCAAGCAGCCTATCGTCATTCGTGCCGACATCCTGCCCTTTGAACTGACGAGCGTCTCGCCGGCCTTCGGTGGCAACACGGGCAAAGTGACGCTGGAACTTGAGGGTGCCCGCTTCAGCGACAGCACGCAAGTGAAGTTGACGTCCGACGCGGAGACCATTACAGCCGACGGCATCGTTTGCGTCAACGCCCACAAGCTCTACGCCCAATTTGATCTGACAGGAAAAGCAACGGGCTTTTACACCATTACAGCACAAGACAGGGCACAGAGCTCATCGCTGCCACAAGCCTTTGAAATCCGCGCAGGCGAGCCTGCAACTCTCTTCACCAACTTGCAATTCCCAGCCAATGCCATGCCTAACCAAATTGTGAGAATGACTTTGGAATTCGGTAACGACGGCAATGTGGACATTGAGGCACCCACCATCACCCTTGTTAGCCATGGCGGAGCCTACATAGCCTTGACGCAAGAAGGCCTGACCGAGCAGAAGGAGAGTCTGTCGATACCGCTACGCACCGACGACAACCCGACTTCCGTCCTGCGTCCCGGCACTCATGGAACCATCACTGTTTACGCCTATACTGCCGGCAACCTTGTCTTCACCATCCAACATTAAAAATCATCATTTCTTATGAAAACAACATATAAACCGATTGTACTGATTATTCTCCTCCTGACAGGGTGGTATTGTCCGCTGCGCGCCCAATTTGCCGGGCCCGACAAGACCGTATCACGCACCGACGGACCGCAAGAGGTTCTCATCGGCATGCCTGACAACGACCCGCATGTGTGCTACCAATGGGTTGGCGAACACATCATCAGCGACAATGAAAAACCGCAAATCCGCGTCAGTCCGATGGATTCGGTCACCATTTACAATGTGAAGAGAATCAGCCAAAACGGCATTGAGGAGGACCAGGTAAAAGTTTTCATTACCGACATGATAAAGATTGACAGCATCGTGCCTTTGCACAGTTGCTGGCGTCAGGGGTCGGCCATCAGCATCAACGATTTTGCCATTTACACCACGCCGGCAGGAATGTCGCAGCAAGTACGCATAGCCCGCGGCTCGACCACCGCCAAGGGAAGAGCTTTAATAGCCGAAACCGACACCACTGTCACCTTAGAGGCGCTCGTCAACAATCAAGTCACCGACCAGAAATCGGTAGGTATCCATGTGGTCAACAACCAAGTGATGATCGACAACACCACCAACGCCCAGTTGGCCATGTTGAGTGAAACAGGCAATTTGACCAGGGCCAAGTTGAACAACATCCGCAGTCAGATGGGGGTGCTGCAAGGCTCCGGCAATGCTGGCAGTCCCATGCAACAACTCAACATCCAGAACAAGAAATTCAAAGATTGCGGCTGTCCCACATCGGATGGTAATCAAGTGTTTAACACCAACGAAGCTCTCATCAGCCTAACGGCCAGCAGCGCCTACGCCAACACTTTTGCACTGCCGACCAGCGCTGGCATGCTATCGCTGATGCCCTTGAATGCCGCCGTCAACTTGAGCCTATCGTTAGACTACAACGACACGCTACGTCTTTCGGACTGCGCAAACGAAGAGATTATGCCCCTCAACCCGCATTTTTCTGCCAACACCAAACTATCTATCAACGAATTGCATAAAAACATAATCTACGGAAATGCAACCTCCACCACGCAAGCCACCATCGGCGACTGCCACTTCGACTTCACCGACGGCAAAGTGAAATGGGGCGACATCAATATGGAAGTCAAAGGAAATATTTCCTTGAAGATGATTACGCTAACGCAAGGAAATTATGAGGTTAATTTATTGGAGGAAAAAGTAATAAGATGAGAGTGGAGAGAGGAGAACGGAGAGATATAAATTGAAAATTGACAATATTATGAAACGGTTTCTTAGTCTGATTGTTTTAACTTTAACCGTATTGATATCTTCGGCACAGAGTGACCAGTTTCCAACAGTTACTCCGACGGATATGTCTATTGCCATCCCCATTGGTCATAGGGGACAGCGCATCTACGCCGCAGGCGAAGGCACATTGTTGTGCGACAGTCTGATGTTCTATCAGATTCACGGAGCCGTTAAGGAGCAGGCGGCCGACTGGTCGATTCGCACTTCGGGCGGCACACTGAACGCCAGCGAAACCAATACCGCACCAGCGCTGCTCTGTCGTGTGCTGAAGGCATACCAGACAATGAACTTCACCGCTTTGGCCAACTGCTATGACAGCCAGGGCGCAGCCGAGTTGAATACGCTGCTGAAGATCGATTCCATCAAAATCAAATTCCTGATGGCGATGGCCAACATCAGCCATTTTGAACTGCAAGTCATGTACAACACGCCCAGTGCCACCTACCTCTTTGTCAAAATCTGCTATCACGACAACACCCAATCCTTGGCCTTGTTCATGGCCCAACAAACGGAGCAGGGCTGGAAGCTCATTTCTGGCGAAGACAAATCGGATTTGGGCTACAACCTGTTGGTTTACCTCACCAATCATCAAGCATATAACATCATCTCTTCCAACGATATAGACAACGATGGCATACCCAATAGCACCGACCCTTGTCCTTGCAACCCTGACCATTGTGAATAATTGTGAAAATATAGTGATATGAAAAATATAATTTTTGAAGAACCTTTAGAAAAGCGGCGATGTCAGTCCATCATGGCACCGAAAGGGAGTCGTTTTTCACTTCTAAAAAATGTTAAATGGAAGGCATGCCTACTTTTGGGCAGTTTCCTATTCCTGTTGGCAACCGCTATGGGACAAATCAGCGTGGAAGTGGTTCAGCACGAATCATGCTCGGGCAATGATGGAGTTGCCAGAGTCAATATTCCCGAACCGCAGCAGGATTACCTTATCACTTGGAGTAATGGAAGTCATCAATCTGTTATAGAAAAACTTACACAAGGCACATACGCTGTCAAGGTGTGTCACACTTTATGTCCCGACAAGCCTATTTTCGAGGACTATGTGATTATTATCAAAGAAGAAGGAAATCTGAAAGTCACCATTTCGGCAGTCACCGACAAGGAGGCCACTTGCAACGAGCCGCCGGTAGTGCAGCTCACCGCTCGCGCAATTGACGGCATGGCCCCTCTCACTTACGAATGGAAAACCAAGACTGTCACCATGGGCGGCTACCACACTTGTACCGTAACCGATGCCCGCGGTTGTAAGGCCACTGGCCAGTTGCCGCTCTTCATCAAGCCTTTGGACTGCGACAATGAAAACAACAATCTGCGTGGTGCCGACGGTTATGGTAACTTACGTATGATTGCCCTGGCTGACGAGCTGGCCTACACCATCTCGTTCAACTACGCTGACCAGCAACCAGCGGCCCGCGTACAAATCACCTACCCCATACCGCCTGAACTAAACATTAACACGCTCTACCTCAGCGATTTCTCTCTTAGCGGAACATTATACACCATCCCTGCGGGCACACGCAATTATCATCAGCGCATTGATATGCGCGGCACAACAGGACTTTGGGTAGATGTGGATGCCAGCATTGATATGACGAGCCGCCAACTGACATGGACAATGCAAGGTATAGATCCCACCACGGGCACAGCACCGACCAATTCGCAAATGGGCTTCCTGCCCGACAATAGCGGTCATGGTGATGGCACTGTCGGCTTTGTCGTTGCCTCGAACAGCAACCTGCACAGCGGCGACACCCTCAAAGCGCAAGCGTGGCTTGCCTATGACGAAAACAGCGCCACCGCCACCAACATCTGGACCAACCTGTACGATGCCGAAGCGCCACAGAGCCGTTGCGACACGGTGCGTACCGACAGAGAGCAACAATCTTGCGAATTGACCGTGTCGGCACAAGACGAAGCCAACGGTTCGGGCATCAAAGAAGTGGAAATCTTCGTATCGGAAAACGACGCTCCTTACCAATCCATCGGCATTTGTATGCCTGGAAGCACCTTACGATATGATTATCACAATGGCAATGTTTACCGCTTCATTGCTACGGCCACCGACCATGTGGGCAACAAGGAAAAATTTCATTCACAACCCGATATCGTCCTCGACCTGAATGAAGCACCCATGGCCCTGACGCTCAGTCCCGCCAACTTTGACGAAACCGCCGAACTCAACACGATTGTCGGCATATTCAACACTGTGGACAACAATATGGACGACACGTTCACCTACCAACTGGTGAGCGGTGATGATGATGACGACAACGCACGCTTTATCATTGAGGGCGACCGCCTGCTGACCAACACTAACTTCAACTGCGACGGCCGTGAATACTACAATATTCGTGTGCGCACCACCGACAAGGGACAGCTTTTCTTAGAAAAATCATTCGAAATCAGCAAAAACCTCATCAATCCATCCTATATGACTCGCATCGCCAAAGAATTGTGCCAAGGCGATTCGTACATTTTTGGAAATAAAACACTTACGGAGGAAGGCATCTATTACGACACTCTGCAAACCGTCATGGGTTGCGACAGCATTGTGGAATTGACTCTTTATGAAAATCCAAGCTATCATATTGTAGAACAACTTGTTAAATGCGATAATGAACTGCCATTCACTTATGCGGGACGCTACTTTGACGAAAACACCCAAAGTGGCTCGTATGACATTCCGTTTGTCTTAACTACCGGCTGCGACAGTTTGGTCACCTTAAACCTGACCGTCCACAAGACCTATAAGGACATTGTAGATAGAACATCCATCTGCCAAGGGCCTTATCCTTTCTCTTACAAACAATTTAAAGACATTGACATCAGCCAGGCGGGTGAGAAGATTATCACCACCACCTTCTCCACGGTAGATGGCTGCGACAGTACGGTAACGCTCTATCTGACCGTCAACCCCTCGTATGAAAAAGAGGAGCAGCGCGTCATCTGTTCGCAAGACCTACCTTACAAATACGATGACACGCACATCTTCGACAAAGGTACGGTTAGCGGCACCTATCCTATCGTTTATACGCTGCCTACGGGCTGCGACAGTATCATCATGCTCTCGCTGACTGTCAACCCCACCTACGAAGATGTTCGCGACACGGTAGAGGTTTGCCAAAGCAACATCCCCTTCTCTTACAAGAAGTTTGAAAACCTCAACATCTCTACGGCGGGCACCCAAACCATCCAGCACACATTCAAAACAGTACACAACTGCGATAGCATTGTAAACCTTACTCTCATTGTCAACCCGACCTACAACCTGACCGACTACGCCGAAACTTGTCGCAGTCAGGAATTATTTAACTATAAGAAATTCAAAAATATAGATGTCAGCACCGTTGGCACCAAGATGATTAAGGACGTGTTCCAGTCGAAGAGCGGCTGCGACAGTGTGGTTTCGCTTATTCTCACCATCCATCCCGACTACAACAACATTTTCGATACCGTCACCACCTGCCAGAGCGACGAACCGTTCAACTATAAGGATTTCAAGAATATAGATGTTACTTCGGCTGGCACCAAGCAGGTAACGGAAACCTTCTCTTCGCACTTCGGCTGCGACAGTACCGTCACTCTGACCTTGTTTATCAAGCCTTCATTCCAAGAAATTATTGAAGATGACATTTGCGAAGGGGAAGCATACGACAAGAATGGCTTTTCGGTTCCCGCTGACAAGGTGGTGCCGCCATTCTACACACAAAAGCGCACTTATCCGGCAGCTAACGGCTGCGACAGCAGTTATGTTTTACGGCTGACCGTTCATCCCAAATACGACATCACCCTCAACGACACCGTTTGCCGCGGCAAGGCCTACAACAAGTACGGCTTCTCGGTTGCTGCCAGCGAAACTGGCGTGGTGGGCATGCTGACCTACCGCCATCAACAAAGTAGCTCAGCTGGCTGCGACAGTGTCACCACGTTGGTGCTGCAAGTCATGCCCGACTATCATCCCATTATTCGTGATGAAATATGTGAAGGCGAAGCTTACACGAAAAACGGCTTCAACATACCCGCTGAGGAGGTGCTGCCGCCTACGATTACTCGCGAACTGCACTTGCAAACCGCCTGCCACTGCGACAGTGTTGTTGAGCTGCAACTGACGGTTCATCCCATCTATCACAAGAACCTGTATGACGCTGTTTGTCAGGGCGAAGCCTACTCAAAGAACGGCTTTAACATTCCCGCCGAGGAGGTGCTGCCACCCTACCTCACCCGCGAACAGACCTTAAAAACACAGAAGGGCTGCGACAGCATCGTCATCCTGAATCTGACCGTTTATCCCATCTACGACAACATCACCGACCGCACGGCCGCCTGCCAGAGCACAAAACCGTTCTCATACAGGCAATTCCGCAATCTGGACATCAGTGAAGCCGGCGATTTCTTGGTTACCGACACGTTCAAGACCGTCAGAGGATGCGACAGTATTGTAACGTTGTCGCTTAAAGTGTATCCGTCGTACTATATTGAAGAGACCATCACCACCTGTCAGAGCGACGAACCTTTCAGCTATCTTGGCTTCGACAATTTAGACATCAGCATGCCAGGCACCCGCACCTACAAGCACTACTTCAAGACACAGACGGCATGTGACAGCAACATTACGCTTCATGTGACAGTATATCCATCTTACACAAGA
>JAEEGF010859671.1_pt1 | contig 18792 bp, 15 predicted proteins | sample 9134171 | NCBI WGS metagenome assembly JAEEGF01 (sample SAMN16246542, study PRJNA631951) | gut metagenome | biome: gut microbiome; feature: rumen; material: AP-attached | host: Bos | place: Iran: Karaj | collected 2018-10
GGAGCAAATCCGTATGGTCCGTATTCCTGAAGCTTGTGGGATAAGTCTCCGCTGGCGATTACAACAACTCTTCTGTTTACATTATCCACAGCCTTTTTTATCATCTGTCCAAGCCTGTAATGGTCTGTAAGTGGCAATCCCGAAAGTCCTATGCGAACAATCTTTCCGCCTTTATATTTTTTTCTTATAAACCAAAGAGGAACCATCGTTCCATGATCGAGATTTCTGTCAACTTCTCCAAGAGTTCCCGCAGGAAAATCGATGTCTTTGGCTCTTTTCTCTATCTCTTTTACCAGTTCAGTGTCATACTCTTCGACAAATTTAACTTGGTTTGCACCAAACTGTGACATTGAACCCATTGCAGCATTTCCGGGAGAAATATGAAAATAATCCGAATACATGACCGAATGAGGGCTTGTAATGATAATTGTCTCAGGTTGCAAATCGGCAATCTCATCCGCAACTCTCTCATATGCCCTGCTTGTCTCTATAATCTGTGCCTCTCCGCCTCTTCCAACATCAGGAATAATAAGCGGAGGATGTGGTACCATAAAAGTTGCAAGTACGCCCATAATTCCCTCCGTTACTGACATCTATCAAAAACATCTGTTATCGCAGTCTTCCCAAAGTTGTCACCTTTAGAACAGACAGTAATCTGATAATCACCAAGCTCTCTGTGTAATAAATAAAGCTTATCAAAATCATACTCCCCTTCAACATGCCTGATCTTGATATTACACTCAGAATCTATGTCCAGATGAATCTTCTTTGGCTCCATTGAAATACCCTTACCATAGAACTTCATTATGCTCTCTTTTGCCGTCCAAAGAGCCGTATAAAGCTTGCTTTTATCGTCAGATAAGGACTCAACTATGGCTCTCTCATTTTCATCAAAAACAAATTCCGCAAGACTTCGATTGAAATCCTTGTTTTTTTCTATGTCTATTCCGACTTCGTCGTCTGAAACAGCTATTATTGCCTTTTCACCGGAATGAGACAGGTTAAAGAAAACATTGTCATATCCTATGATGTAAGGTTTTCCTGCGCTTCCTTCCCTAAACTCGTAGTTAAGGATTCCCTCGTTTTCGAGAGCTTTTTTTACCAAAATCCCTGCTGCAAGAGACAGGAGCTTACTATTCTGCGGTTTATAAGCATCGATTTTAGCCTGTCTTCTTGATGGCATCTGGTTATACCAGTAATCGAACGCCTCTTTATCTATGATGTTGTTTATATCAGCCACATAAATCCTGTTCAAATCTTGTCCTTCTCTCTTATGGCACCACTTTCAAATGCCTTCAGAAGATCCTTTAAATCGTCAATCTGGCTCTGCAAGCTCTTTCCGATATCAGTATCCCTTACAAGGATTCTCTTTTTGGTTCTTTCAGTAATCTGAATTTCCGGCGTATTTTCCTGCCCTTTTACAAAAGGCTTATGCTTGGCAAGCGCCAGGTGATGGGAGTTAAATATAAGCGTATATCCGGCAATTCCGGTCTGCTCATGATATGCCTTGGAAATTCCCCCATCGATGATATATAACTTTCCTCCTGCTTTTACAGGGGATTCTCCCTTTTTGGTCTTAACCGGAACATGACCGTTTATAATATGCGCCCATTCAGGGTCCAGCTTAAATTCTCTAAGTATCTTGTCCGCATACTCTTCTTTCGCAGAATATGTATAGTATGGGTTATATTTTTCAACACACAATTCCTTCTCATGCTTAAGGAAAAGATGCTCAAAGGTTGATATCTTGTCTTTTCCAAAAAGCGGCGAACTTGGACCGCACCACAGATACCACATAAGATCAACGGCATCCTGCTTTTTCTCAGGATCATCTTTTGGGTCAAGGAAAAATGCATCGTGAATCTTGCCATTTAGATAATCCATCAGTTCTTTTCCCCTAAAGCTGCCATCCTTCGTGGTCATGCAGGCAAATTCACCCTTTTCATCCATAGGGATGCATCCATGGAAAAGAAGATTATCATTTATTGTCCTGTACATTGCACCGTGTGAGTACAAGAATTTAACGTGTTTTATCAGCATCTGAGAGTGGATAAAGCTAAGGCGTAAAGTGCGCATAAGCTCTTCTTCGCCCTCTGATAATCTGTAGGGATCTTCCGGGTCAATTGTCGGAAAATTCGTATCATTTAGCTTATATTTCTTTTTTCCAATCTTAACTGTGCCATCTGTATAATCAATTTTATCCAATAACAGTCTTTTTTCCAATCCATATTCGGGATGTTTTTTTATAAGTTGTCCCTCTACCTTGAGCTGGATAATACTTATTGCCTTACACATTTTAGCTGCAAGTTCCGGATTTACCGAATCATACTTGTTTTCATCAAGAAGATGTGGTTTAAAGCATTCACATGGGTCATCTCCATAAACTTCAGCCGCAAACATTGAAAGAGACCTCAGATTGATCCCATAGCCATCCTCCAGTGCATCAAAAGAATTGTAGCTGGTCCCGATTCTGAGAACATTGGCTATACAGGCTGTATTTCCGCAGGCAGCTCCCATCCAGTCTATATCATGGTTTCCCCACTGAATATCCACATCATGGAAATTCATAAGTTCCTCCATAACAAGGTCCGGCCTGGCTCCCCTGTCAAATATGTCTCCGATAATATGAAGTGAATCAATTGTAAGATTCTGAATCAGCTCGCACAAAGAGATTATAAATTCATCAGCAAAGTCAATCTCAATGATTCCGTTGATAATCTCGTTATAATACAGCTTTTTGTTCGAGTCATTCATATCAAGATGCAAAAGCTCATCAATGGCATACGCGTAGTCTGAAGGCATCTTTTTACGCACCTTGGATCTCGTATACTTTGAACTTACCACACGACAAATAGAGATAAGCCTGTTTATAGCTATCTTCTGATGTTCCTGCAGTTCTTTTTTACTAACGGTCTCATCTCTTCTTATTCCGCTTATTACTTCTCTGGGATAATAAATAAGATTGGCTAATTGAAGCTGTTCAGCCTCAGACATCATATTTCCGAAAGTTTCTTCAATTTTGGCACGTATTATGCCTGAAGAACTTCTTAAAAGATGCGAAAATGCCTCATACTCCCCGTGAATATCCGAAAAGAAATATTCCGTCCCCTTTGGAAGTGCGCAGATCGCACGCAAATTAATTATCTCAGCAGCGGCTTTCCTTGAATTGGGAAATTCCTTGCTAAGAAGTCTCAAATACGCTAAATCTCTCATACTCTCTCCTCTTATAAAATCAGACCGCATATTTATATGCGGTCTGAAAATTATTTTTTATTCAATTGTTAAAATATCAACAAATCCTGTCACTTCAAAGATTTCTTTTATTTCTTCATTGGCATTCTTAACAACCATTTCCCCCTGCTTGTTCATTACCTTTTGAGCAGATAAAAGAACTCGTAAACCTGCTGATGATATATATTCAAGCTTTGTTAAATCAAAGGCAAGCTTTGTGATTCCACCGAGAGCTGTCTTAAGTTCATCATCAAGCTGCGGCGCTGTCGTCGTATCAAGTCTTCCCTCAAGGGCAACAGTAAGTTCAGATCCGTTTGCAATTTTATTAATCGTCATGTTAAGCTCCTCTCATAAAAATCTGTTTATTTGTTAAGGTCGCAGACAATAGTCATATCTACCCTGTCGCCTTTAACACCCACAAGCACATCTTTAGCTACACTGGCTACAATGGACTTTTCAAGTTCATCCCATGCCTCTTTTACACTTTCATCGTCATCCATACTCTCTGAAAGAGCATCTCTATATTCAACCAATGACCATGAAACTCCAGAATCAGCTAAACCCTCGGTGCTTCCGTACATACCCATTGTACCATAAGATACGTAACCACCGCCATATTCTTGCTGTAATTTCATAACATTATTATAGCCAAGTATGCCATTTTCAATGACATCTTTTACCTTACCCATAAAGCCTTTTACGGAAATATTACCCTCAGATGACATATCAAGCAGTGTACTCTTTTTGTCAACATCCATAAGAGTTTTGGCTGTGAGTTTCATACAAGCCTGTTTTTTGTATTTTTCAAACCAGACAACCGCATTATACTCACCGGTCATTTCTTTTAACATTCCCATTGTCTCTTCAAATATGAGTTTCATATGAAGAGCATCTTTACTGCCGATTTCGAGTTCTTCAATCTCTTCATCAGCTCTGTTAGTGAGTTTTAAATCCTCTAATGATTCACTCTCTACTATAATTGGCGCTGTTACCACTAATGGAACCGTCGAACCAACAGTGCTAAGTCCCTCGGAAAAATCTTTAGTGACAACCATTTTTATCTTATCTTTATAAATTGAAACCTCAATATCATCCGCAAGATTTGCAACCAGTGACCTTTCAAGGTCATCCCATGCCTCCTGGGAATATTTATCTTCTTTTCTCTTCTTTAAGATTTTTCTTTTATAGTCTTTTAAAGACCATTCTCTTTCCGTCGGGTCTTCAATTAAAAATGCTTTTATAAGCTGTTTAAAAAATCCTCTGTCTGCTGCATTTTCTCCGGTCTTGGAAACTGACAGAAGCTCTTTTTGCTTCCTGGAATCTAAGTCGTTGTCTGCATTTAGAAGTATATGTGTGAGCTTTGAATCACCTTCAAACCATAATTCCAACGTAGTTTCATCAAGAATAGCTTTGGCAAGTCTCAGGATTTCCTCAGTAAGCAGTCGCAGTCTTAACGCATTTTTGCCCTCAAGCTTTACTGCCGCAATATACTCATCCAGGAGCTTGTACGCTCCGTCAAGATCTCTTTCAACATTTCCAATTCGTATGTGTTCCGATTGCATATAATCCCCCCTTCATGTTGTCTACATCTATTATATACAAAAAAATACGCAATTTAATTAAAAAACAATTAATTATGCAAGCATTTCCTGCAGTTTTCCAAGCGCTTCTCTGTGGCGCAACTTGGTAATTCCATAGGATAGCTTCATTTTCTCTGCAATTTCCTGAAGTGTAAGCCCCTTATAGTACCTTAGAACGATAATATCCATTTGCTCCTGTGGTAATTTTTTCAGAGCAGTTGCTAGGTTACTTAAAGACTCCTGCGTCAAAATATCATCTTCAATCGTGCTTTTTGTGTCGGATAAATCTTCAGGAATCTCTGAATGCACATGGTTAGTCCTGTAGAAATCAATAACTGTATTACTGGTAATAGAATAAATCCAAGTAGAGATTCTCGCCTTGGATTCATCAAAAGTATCAAGTTTGTCATAGACCTTCACAAAAACATCTGCGCACAGGTCCTCTGCATCTTCCTGTGAATTAACATGATTCCTTATGTACGCAAACACTTTGTCTTTATAGTCAGTGTATATCTGTTCCTTCGAAGGAATTCCCCCCATGTTGCCTTATCTCCTTTGATTGCTAAATATTCTTATCCGGTCTTCTTCCGGTCGTAATATCTCCGGCAGCCGCCACAAAGCTCAGATCTTCATCTGAAAGCTCATGCTTGTCTACTGCGTATCTTGACTCAACATCACTTATAATTTTCTCAAGATCTTCGTTTGGTGCGAATTTCTGAAAATCAAATAATCTGGATACTTTATTTTCCATAATGAATTCCTCCATTTAGCTATCTTATTTTCGTTTCATCTATTTATACGAATGCATTATGATAATGGCAATGATTTGCTCAATATTTATATTGTATCCTCAATTTTACCACCAATTAACGCACAGCCGCAAATTTATAATTGTTGTCTTGAAACCAGCTCTGCAAAATAGCCATTTTTTGCCACAAGTTCATCATATGTGCCATCCTCAACAATTCTTCCCTCATTAAGGACGACAATCCTGTCACATTGCCTGATAGTTGATAACCTATGTGCTATTACCACTCTTGTACACTTCAGTTTATAAAGGGCATCCGATACTTTCTTTTGCGTTATATTATCAAGGGCGCTGGTAGCTTCATCAAGTAAAAGAACCTTCGGCTTTGGCGCAATTGCCCTGGCAATCATGATACGCTGCTTTTGTCCGCCTGAAATACTTCCCTGTCCTTCGGATAGGATAGTATTCATTCCCATCGGCATCTTTTCAATATCATCTGCTATTCCTGCAATTTCCGCTGCTTCCCACGCTTCCTGCAGTGTAAGATTGGGTGCAGAGATAACGATATTTGAATAGATTTCTCCTTCAAAAAGACTTCCATTCTGAGTTACACTGCCTATTTTTCTCCTAAGAGACCTCAGATCAAGCCTGTTCATATCTCTTCCGTCATAATAAATGGCTCCCTTGTCAGGTTTTTCAAAGCCTAGCAGAAGTCGCATTATAGTACTCTTTCCGCATCCTGTCTTTCCGACAATCGCCACATACTCTCCGGGTTTTATTTTGAGATTAAGGCCATTTAAAACATAAGGACCATTTTCACTATATCTGAAAGACACATTACTGATATCAATTCCCCCCATAAGTTTATCTACAATAAGCTTATCCTGCGTACTTTCAGGCTCAGCCTTCAAAATTGGTTCTGCCAGGGTCAATACGGGACTTATCTGCGCTGTGGCAGCTGCAACCTCTGTAAAGCCATTAAATATTCCCTGGAAGTAGCCAAATGCAACGCCAAAAGCAATATAAGCTCCGGAGGATACGCCGCCCTTTACCGCCGTATAATATAAAACAATCGTTCCGATTATAGTGATAGCTTTATTGATGGTTCCGTTAAACATAATAAAAGCCGGTGGACTATAATTTAACTTGGCGCTTTGAGTAAAATCGTTTGCCCATTTGGCAAAAGCTCTTTTCTCCGCTCCCGCCAATCTGATCTTCTGAATACCATTTATAAGAGCATAACTGATGCCATCTTCCTGAGCATCATATACCATAACCAGCTTGTTTATTCTGCTTTGTATGACAACTGTTGCAACCGAGGCTACGAGCGTCACCAATAAAATAACAAGTGATGGGATAACAAGGCATTCTGCAAATTTATCAATCTGAAATATATACAGAAATGAGATCACTATCGTGACCGGTAACGTGAAAAAATCTTCCACCAGAAGACTGCAGATTGTACCTACCGCATCAATCCTCGATGCTAGTTCTCCCGCTGTAAAATCCTTGAAAAATTTTGCTGGAAGGTGCAATACTCTGCTCATTACAGCAGGTTCCACGCTGATTGACGCTTTTATTTCAATTCGTTCTTTTATTAGCTCAGAAGAAGCCTCAAAAAGCTGCGACGCCAGCATTACCATGAAGAAATACATCGCTGTTCCTATCAAGAGCGGAATACTCCTCTGATCAAGCACATGAACGGTGATAAAACCTGTAAGCATCGTAGTTAAAATGTATCCCAAAGTTATTGCAGCAGTCATGGCTCCAAAGCATATAAGATCATACAGGTCCATGCATTTTTTCAAATAAATCAGCAAATCCGTGATCAACAATTTCTTTTGCGGGAGCGGTCTGTAAAAGCAAAATGCCTCCTCCTGAAATTTTCCTATAATTGCGGATGTAACCCTGACTTTTTTCTTTAGTTCATAGTCATAATATGTATATCCACCTCTTTTTTGAGGCAAAAGAGCTACCGGCTTTTTGTCTTCTCCGATATAAGCCAGCATTGGTCCATAGGCATCCTTATACCATTTTCCCTTAAGCTCGACTTTACGATACATAATGCCATAGACTTTTACCGCTTCCTTTAAGTCATCTGTGGTTTCCTTAGGTCTGAAACCAAAGTACTTTATTATCTCTTCTATAGCTTTTTGCGCAACAAAACGCATATCTTCCATGGTTTCGCCATACTTGCTGTTGATAGAAGACATTACATTATATATGGAGTTCTCAAAGACTTCCTGATCACTTTTTTGTCTTTGTCTTATCTGTTCATCAAACCAGCCCACTTTAGTCCCCCATTACTCGTTGGTTACAAGTTCAGTATAATATCCGTTTTGAGCCATAAGCTCCTCGTGCCTGCCTCTTTCAACTATCTCACCGTCCTTAAGGACCAGTATTTCATCGCAGTCTCTTATGGTGGATAATCTATGTGCTATTACAATACAGGTTATTCCGCGGTTTTTTACCGCTTTTATAAGCTCATATTCCGTCTTGGCATCAAGGGCACTGGTCGCCTCATCCAAAATGATGACAGAAGGGTCCTGTGCCAGCACTCTGGCAATCTCAAGTCTCTGCCTCTGCCCTCCGGAGAGATTTCTTCCGTTTTCCTCAAGTTTATACTTATATCCTCCGGGAATATCCATGATGTCATCATGAATCTGAGCATCTCTTGCCGCCAGGATCATTTCAAAGTCCTCTATGGACTGATCCCACATTTTGATATTATCTTCTATTGAATCTTCAAAAAGAACTATTTCCTGATCAACTACAGCCACAGAGCCGGTAAAGACACTTCTGTTTATATCTGACAGCTTTTTGCCATCAAAGGTAATCTCTCCGCTCCAAGGCTTATATAGCCCTGAAAGGAGCTTGGAAATAGTACTTTTTCCACATCCGGAGCCTCCGACTATAGCTATCTTACTTCCCTGCTCCAGCTTAAAAGATATATTTTTTATTACAGGCTCAGCCATTTTAGAATAGCCAAACGTAATATCTTTTACCTCTACATTTCCCGACAGCTTGGTAAACTCCGCATTTTCATCGGATTCTTCCTTAAAAGTCGCTGTAACAGGATACTCCATTACATCTTCGACTCTCTCCATCTGGGAGCGCATTTCCTGAATAGTCTGACCTGCTCCTATGAGCTCCATAGCCGGAGAAGTAAATGATGTCAGATACATTTGGAAGCTGGTGATCATACCAAGAGTAAACTTGCCTCTGATAACAAGTCCTACGCCAATTATGAGAACCAGGCTGTTTGCGATTAAATTCAAAAACTCCGGCAACCTTCCGAGCCATACATTTATATGTGAAAATTCTATTTTTTCTTCTGTGACTTTCGCATGTATCCCGGCCCACTTTTCATAAAATCCATCCTCTGCTCCGCTTGATTTTATGGTTTCTATCATGGTGATACCGGAAAGAGTTGCTGCAACAAGCTTTCCCTCATCTCTCATGTTAAGTCTGGTAACATTCACTCTCTTTTTGGAGATAATACGTCCAATCCAGGCATTTATCATGATAGTCACTATGCCGATCAGTGTAAGAGCCGGACTGTAACGTATCATTATCACAAGATAAAAAAACATCATTCCTATGTTAATGAGAATAGGGGTAATGGTACTTACAACAGTATTTGCAATGGAAGCATTTGTTCCTTTCCTCTGAAGAATATCCCCCGACAACCTGTTATTAAAAAAATCTATAGGCAAATGCAACACCTTCCACATATATGTGGTATTACCTATGATTGACATTTTTCCATTTATTTTCAATGAATACACGTCTGTAACTGCATTTACAATTATTTCCAGAAAACATACGCACGAAAAAAGAATAATGTATGGATTCAGCAGTTCTTTATTTTCTCCCGTCAGAAGTCTGTCCATAAAAAATCTGTGAAAACCGGGATTTATCAAGTTAAAGCCATAAGCCAGGACTGTAGATATAATAACAAATGCTATTGCTGTTTCTGCCCCTTTTAGCCTGTTTGCAGCAAACTCAATTGTACTTTTTTTCTTGCCACTCTTTTTAAAGGCTTCACCTGGCTTAATTATCAGGCATATTCCCGTAAAAGATTCATCGAATTCCTCCATTGGGACAGTAATCATTCCTCTTGCTGGATCATTGATATAGGCTTTGCCTCCTCTAAAGCCATTAAGAACAACAAAATGATTAAAATTCCAATGAATAATGCAAGGAAACAAAGCATCCTCAAGCAGCTCCTCAGGCTCATATTTATAGCCCTTTGCTTCAAATCCATAGCTTCTTGCTGCCTTAAGTATGTTTTTTGCATTTGATCCATCCCTTGAAACTCCGCAGTCTATGCGTACCTGTTCCAAAGGAACCCATTTTTCATAATATGCCATTATCATCGCAAGACAGGCTGCTCCGCACTCAAGTGCTTCCATCTGCATTACAACCGGAACATTAACCTTTCCCTTGCCAACCGGCTTTTTTACAGTATCATTCATATCTTCTATCTGTCCCATCAGTTAAAAAGTAATGTGATCATCTGAGTTTGTTTGTAAGATACCTTTGCATCATAAGTCCCATCCGGTATTTCCAGATTGGCAATTGCCACTATATTTCCGGCCTGATCATGATTCACATAGCCAATGGAAGTACTAAGCTCTCCAATTTCCAGGTTCATGTTTTCTTTTATATTTTGCGCGGAGCTGCTTTTTTCAAATGTAGCAGTGATAACTCCCTCTTTAGCAACAGCTACACCATACACATAACTATGTATAGATGCAAAATAGCTCCACCATATAAGTCCACCCAAAATTATTATTACCGCCAGGAGAACTATCCACCCTTCAGCTCTTGCTACATGAAGGTAGGTATTCAAATCCTCCGGAGACGAGATTTTATCTATGCTTTTTTTTCTAAATATGTCGTTTTTCATGTTTTCCCTCATATTACATGTGCGTTTTATTGGCTGTTCACATATTATTTTATCATACATAACGTCACTAAAAAGCACAAAAAAAGGACTTAACTATTTTCGTAAGTCCTAAAAGGGAGGAAGGGCTGCCTACCTGGTAAGCAACCCTTCTGTTGTGTTATGAAAAGTATATATGTGGGGTTCAAGAGTTTTTTGTACTCTTGATAGTCTTTATCTTAATGGCCCAACCTTAAATAAAACTAAAAATTTTGTGTTCAAACGGTGAATCTTAAAGATTCTTTTCGTAATAACCACCCATTTCGACAAATCCTGTCTTGGTCAGATATGCTTTATGATTAGCGTCAGATCCACGATAGATCAGTTTCTTAATACCTTCTTCAGGAAGCTTTTTCTGCAGATAACGTCCCATTGAAAAATCTCTGTATTCAGGAACGCAGTAATCAAGGTCGATGTCGAGTTCACCGTCGTTCTTTTTACCTATAAGAAGTCCTATAGGAGCACCCTTATGACATACAGCATATCCTACATTTGAATCAGAAAAATCAAGAGTGATTCCCGGAAAACATTTCTTCATATCTTCACCGAATACTTCAAAAACATACTTTATGATATTGTCTTCCTTATTGATTTTTACTATGTCATATTCAACAGATGTTCTATTTAGCTTAACCAGATAGTATATATTTATTGCTACCAGACATAGATTCATAATAGCTGTAGGATATGAATGAATAATAAATGCATAAATTGTAAAAATTATGCTTCCTACAGAATTTACCACTCTAAGTTTTACTACAGATGTCATAAGAAACGAGATCAATACTAATGTTGAGCCCACATAACCTACTGCTTCAATAATTGTACTTGTGTCCATTTTTACCTCTTTCTTTAAAACAATTTCACTAGTTGGGGAACATATCATATCAAAAAAACATTTATTTTTCAAATATATACTTTGAACACAATCACATTGTATAATTATAGAAAATATTAAGGAGGAAAATTTATGTTTGTGGATTCGTTTTGGTCATTGCTTCCTGCGCTAATCGCGATAGGACTGGCTTTGATAACCAAGGAAGTATATTCATCATTATTCATCGGAATCCTTGTTGGAGGACTTTTATATTCTAATTTTAGTTTCACAGGGACAATTGAACACGTTTTTGTTGACGGAATGGTCGGTCAGCTTTCTGATTCCTGGAATATCGGCATTCTAATATTCTTAGTAATGCTTGGCAGTATTGTTATGTTAATGAATCGTGCCGGAGGTTCAGCCGCTTTCGGAAAATGGGCTTCCGAACACGTAAAAACAAGAGTAGGAGCACAGATTGCTACTATTTTACTTGGAATGATCATCTTCATTGATGACTATTTTAACTGTCTGACAGTAGGTTCTGTTATGTGCCCCGTTACAGACAAGCACAAAATATCTCGCGAGAAACTGGCATATCTTATTGATGCTACAGCAGCTCCTATCTGTATCATTGCTCCTATTTCATCATGGGCTGCCGCTGTTACAGGCTTTGTTGATGGTGCTAACGGTCTTACCCTTTTCGTAAAGGCTATACCATACAATTTCTATGCATTCCTGACTATAGCCATGATGTTTTGCCTTACTTTTATGAATTTTGACTACGGCGCAATGAAAGTTGCCGAACACAACTCTCACAAGGCTGCTGCAAACAGCAAGTCCAAGAAATCAGCCAGCCTTACCGGTGCCGAAGATCAGCCTACTCCACCTGTTTCAACAAAAGGTAAAGTCATTCATCTGATACTTCCTATCATCACTCTTATCATCTGCTGTATCATTGGAATGATCTATACCGGTGGTTTCTTTGAAGGCACTAACTTTATTGATGCATTTTCCGGATCAGATGCCTCAGTAGGACTTTTATATGGTTCTGTTGCGGCACTTATGATAACAATTGTTTTCTATGTATGCACCAAAGTACTTAGCTTTACAGAATGTATGAACGCTATTCCTGAAGGCTTCAAGAGCATGGTTCCTGCCGTTATGATCCTTACTTTTGCCTGGACTTTAAAATCTATGACAGATTCCCTTGGCGCAGCACAGTATGTAGCAGGTGTTGTTCAGAATATCGCTGATAAGCCGGCTCTTATGAGCTTTATCCCTGCGATAGTATTCGTTGTAGGCGCATTCCTCGCATTTGCTACAGGAACCTCATGGGGAACCTTTGGTATTCTCATACCTATAGTTGTTAACGTATTTGGCGGAAATATCAGCAATGAACTTATGATCATTTCAATCTCAGCTTGTATGGCTGGTGCCGTATGCGGAGATCACTGCTCTCCTATTTCCGATACAACCATCATGGCAAGTGCCGGAGCACAATGTGAACATATCTTCCATGTTTCAACTCAGCTTCCATACGCACTCACAGCCGCAGCTGTTTCATTTGTTGCATACATTATCGCCGGTTTTGTTAAAAACTGGATTATATGTCTTCCTCTTGGTCTTGCACTTATGATCGGAACATTATTTGTTATCCGAAGCTTCTCTTCTACTAAAAAAGCATAAAAAAGATAATTGGAATTACGTTTATAAAATGCTATTATTTTATATATAAAATAATAGCATTTTTTAGTATATGAGAAAGGACGGTTATCAATGGAAAACTATAAAAAGATGGAATACTCTGGAAATAAAGATGTTCTTCTGCGTTATACGCCCGGACATTTTATCACACCTCATTCTCATGTTAACTACTACATAGACCTTTGTGATACTAAGGCTAGAATGAAGGAAGCCAGAGCAGCCGGAGAATCTTTAGCTGAGATGTTTATGACTACAGATATTATTGACACTATTATGTGTCTTAACGGAACTGAAGTCATCGGTTCATACATGGCTAATAAACTTACTGAAGCCGGTATTTTATCTTTAAATTCTCACAAAACTATGTATATTACCAGTCCCGAATACAACGTCAACGGACAGATAATGTTCAGAGATAATAACAAGCATATGGTAACCGGCAAAAAAGTACTCATTCTTATTGATTCCGCAACTACCGGAGGAACATTAAAAAGCGCGCTTGATTCTGTACGATTCTACGGAGGTGAAATTGTAGGTATTTCTGCTGTATTCTCCGTAGCAACACAGATTGAGGCATTCCCTATAAGGGCACTTTTCACAACCAGGGATTTACCTGACTATGCAAGCTACCCTCACGATAATTGTCCTCTTTGTAAAGCTGGAACTCCTGTTGATGCTATTTGTAACGGCTTTGGTTATTCAACTGTCTGACATACTGAAAGGCATCCTTTAGTTATAAGCTAATGGATGCCTTTTTTGGTTTTTTACTGTTGCTTGCCCATATTCATCATCATCTGAGCAGTTTCAATATCATTTGCAGTTACCTTTATGTTAGATTCAAGAGTTTTTCCGTCAGGAGTTGTAACCTTTATATCAATAATGGTTCCTTCCTGCATCGCGTTACTTCCTATAGCTCTGAAAAATGGAAGTACCTTTGGATGTTCCTGTGAAAAGATATTAAAACGTTGCTGAAGCTGCATGAGCAGCATAGGATTCATATTCATATTTTTTACCTCCAAAAAACAATATAATAAATAATATATAAGTAAGTTAAAAAATAATCAATCTTTTTTGTTGAATTTTTACTAAAACTTGAGTTAAATCAAGTTTTTTAAAAAATAGAAGTATTATAATCGCAAGCATCGACAAAAATTATATCTGATACATACAAGGAGGATAATACAATGTACGGATTTGGTGATATGATACAAAAGCTTAAAGCTGACCCAAAAACAATTATTTTCCCAGAGGGATCTGATCCAAGAATCCTTGAAGCTGCTTCAAGACTTCTTGCTGGAAATTTCATTAAGCCTATTCTTTTAGGTAACGAAGCAGAGATTATTAAATCTGCTGAAGATGCCGGCTACAATATCAGAGGCGCTCAGATCATCGATCCTGAGAATTTTGATAAATTTGACGAGATGGTTGAACAGTTCTGCGAACTTCGTAAGAGCAAAGGAATGACACCTGAAAAGGCTATTCCTATCCTCAAGCAGACAAACTATTTCGGCACTATGCTTGTAAAGATGGGTCTTGGAGATTGCCTACTTGGTGGTGCAACATATTCAACAGCAGATACAGTTCGTCCTGCTTTACAGATTATCAAGACAAAGCCTGAGAACACTATCGTTTCTTCTTGCTTCATCCTTGTTCGTCCCTCAGCAACAGGGGAGAACGAAGTAATCGCAATGGCAGACTGCGGAATCAATATCAATCCTAATGAGGATGAGCTTGTTGAGATCTGCGGCGAGACAGTAAACTGCGCTAAGAGATTTGGTGTTGATCCTAAGGTTGCATTCCTTTCATTCTCTACAAAGGGATCTGCAAAAGACGATACAGTTACAAAGATGCAGAATGCTACTAAGAAGGCTCAGGAGAAGTATCCTGATGTTCCGATTGATGGAGAGCTTCAGTTTGACGCTGCTGTATCTCCACGCGTTGCAAAGCAGAAAGCTCCTGGTTCACCTGTAGCAGGACATGCTAACACATTTATTTTCCCTGATATCAATGCAGGTAACCTTGGTTACAAGATTGCACAGCGTATGGGCAACTTTGAAGCTTACGGACCTATTCTTTTAGGACTTAACGCTCCAATCAATGACCTTTCACGTGGTTGCAATGCTATCGAAGTTTACTCAATGTCAATCATCACAGCTTCTTTAGCATAATAGTTTGTTCCTTCCATATGTTTTATATATGTTATTGATGTTATATAACAAATCACCCATCGCTTTTGCGATGGGTGATTTGTTTTTTATGCTCATTCTCGTGATTTTCTTCTGTTATTCTTCCTGTAGTAATTGGCTTTATCTTCATACATAACTTTATCAGCCACTCTCATTACTTCAGATAACCCGGATGAATCTATCGTCCAAGCACTGCCAATAGCTACAGCCAAGTCTTTTTCATTATCAAACATTGCCTTTAATTCATCACATTTCTGATTAAATGCGTCTTCCGTAACCTTAGGCAATATAACAAGGAATTCATCTCCACCTGCGCGATACACGTTTTCTTTACCGAAACACTTGCTCATAATACTGCTCATTTTTTTCAGAAGGGCATCTCCTGCTTCATGTCCCAATGTATCATTTATTCTCTTAAGGCCGTTTGCATCAGCATATAACACGCCTGCAGTCAGATTTTTGCGCAGAAGTCGCTTTGTCGTTATATCCATGGCATTTCTGTTTTTAACGTCACAAAGCGTATCATAAATACTCTTTTTTTCTAACTCCTGAAGAAGCTTCTTTCTTACAATTTCTGCCGCGATAAAATAAGATAATGTCTCCAATAGTTGTCTCGCATCCAGTGCATCTATTTCAGCATAATCTATAGCGCCGAAATAACCTACAAGCTGTCCTTCATCCATTATAGGTATTTCTACAAGGCTGTGTACGTCAAATGTATTTAATATCTGATACATGTGAGGATGTGTCTTTTGTATGGAGTCCACATCATTGATAATTACGCTAAATGCGCCCATAAACTCATCTTCCCAATTTAGCATATCTACTCTTCGAAGGTTCTGGAAATATTCCTTTTTGGAATCACTTAAATCTCTGCACCACTCAAAAGTCTCACTATATGTACCATCACCGTTATCTTCAATTATATACACTCTTCTTGCATGTATTGACTCACCGACAAGTTTTATTACCCTGTCTATAGCTTCCTCATAGGGTAGACCACAATGCAGGAATTTAGCACATGTAATAATAAGGTCATCAGTACGCCATTCTCTGCCAAGTCTTTGAGTTATAAGCTGCTCTTTCGTAACATCTTCAAGAATTACTGCGCATCTGCCTTTTTCAGCCGCTTTATCGAGGATAATATTTATCCATTTTTTGTTGGTTGGGACATATTGTATTTCATTTATACGTTCCTGCTTGTAAGCAGCCCTATACATCTCCTCAGCCCATCCGTCGTGCAATTTAATCATTTTTAGCACAGATTTGCCTATTTGATCATCTACAGGCACTCCCATAAGCTCAGAAGTAAGTTTACTTGCAAAAACGCATGTAACATCTTCAATTGTCCCTTCATCATCTGCCTTAACTTCAAAAACTGAATATGCCACTGGAAGTTCATTTAAGAGTTCTACATAATTGTCTCTTATAAGTACGTGTTCTGTAGTCAGATCAACATTTCTGACACATGAATATAACAGTTCATTGCCTTCATGCGACGTTTTTAGGAGAATATATGCTTTCCACACATAAACTCCATCCATATTTTTAGTCCTGAAATAAGATAATATAAAGTTTTTGTTTGTAGACTTGAATTTTTTTTCAATATTATTCAGTGAAAAATATTGGCGATATTTGTCCACTTCCGCCGGATGAATGTATCTTTCTGAAAATTTTCTAAGATAATCAATAGAATCATTATCTTTTGCTTCAACAGCATACTGACTATCGCTTGTGTAAATCCTCTTTATTTTGTGGTTTTTTAAATCTATAAGGTTAATATGATCATAAAATGAGTATAGATTCCGAAGCGCCTGGTCTTTTTCTGTATTTTCATGGCCAACCTTAGACAGATTAAGAAAAAACGCTTTGCATATGATATCATTATCATTGCCGTTTAAGCGTTCACACCTCATCCTGGTGGAACAATACTGACCATTTATTACCATATCTTTTGTTTCCGGTTTCCCTGTTTTTAAACAAAGCTTCACATAATCCTTGAAATCAGTATATATTTTTTGTTTCTTTTCATTTAGCGATTTTTCTGCATCCTCTAAGTTTCTGTGACCAATTGACTTCATTTCTTCAAGGTATGCATCAGTTGCTTTTACATACGAAAAAACACCATTTTCGTACCTAAAAATGGCAATTGGAAGCTCTCCGTCATTTAAAAACATCTCATTTGAAAATAATGCTTCGTCTGGTTTAAGGTTATTCAAACTTTTCCTTTCCCATGTCTTCTTTCATGATTTTCATAATAATCAGTCTTATCGTCATACATAGCTTCATCAGCCTGTTGTATAGCTTTATTTATTTCTCCTGAATTTTTACTCCATACTGATCCAATGGCCATATCAACCTTTTTATTTCTCATTTTTTTTACCAGCTCATTGAATTTTTCTTCCTCAATTTCAGGAATAATTGCTATAAATTCATCCCCACCAATTCGATAACAGTATTTCTTTTTAAACACACTTCCAAAGGCATTTGCAGCCTGTTTAATCATTTCATCGCCTGCTTCATGGCCCTTTTCATCATTGACTGTCTTAAGCCCATTTATATCTACGTAGCATACACCTACACTGACAGACATTCCGGCAAGCAGCCCCAAGGTCTGATTCAGTGCATATCTGTTGCCCAGCCCTGTAAGCGCATCATGACTTCCAAGATACATCATCTCGGATGTTAACTTTCTATTTCGAATCTCATAAGAAATGAAAATTGCAGCAGATGCAATTACCTCAGCAACATTTAAAGGCAGGTCATTGGCATAGTTATCCGCTACAAGGTAACCTATTACATCATCTTTATCTCTTACTTTTGCTACTATATATCTTTGAATTCTGCCCGCTAATACAGCCTTATAAACTATATCATTTACCTTTTGTATCTCATGAGTATCATTTATAACCACGAGGTCCTTCCCTTTTAACTGACTATTCCACATGGTTATAAAATCGTTATTTTCAAAGTCTTTTTTCGAAGGCAATGTCGATGAACTGGTTCCGTTTATCCACTCATGCATAGCCTTAATTTCTTTGTCCTGAGTCTCTATAATAAATACTCTATCAGCTTCTATTGACTCACCAAGAATTTTTAGAACTTTCTTTATTCCTTTACCGAATTCTGCGGAAGAAAGCTCCTTAGCACAGCCAATGACGAGATTATTGCTGTTTCGCTTTAAAATCTTGTCATCTTCGTCTTTTTTGGCTACTGTAACATCATGAATTATAAAAGCACAAAAGCCCTTCTGATAGACCGGTACTGCCCAAAATTCGAACCATTTGTCGAAGTCACTGTTATATGTTCTGACTATCGTTGACTGACGAAGCATAGCAGCCTGATAGCTATATTTAAGCCAGTCTTCATCCCTATTAGTGACAACAGAGTAATATGTACTTCCTATCAGCTCCGCAGATGTCTTTTTTACCAGCTGTGCATATCGCTCATTAGCAAAAAGAAACATCATATCTTTTACAGTTCCAAATGGGTCTGTAAGCACTTTAAAAATACAACATGCATCAGGTAAATCTTTTAGCATATATAAAATATCGCTCGGTGTAAAATTTATCGATGAA
>JAEEGF011791599.1_pt1 | contig 18790 bp, 18 predicted proteins | sample 9134171 | NCBI WGS metagenome assembly JAEEGF01 (sample SAMN16246542, study PRJNA631951) | gut metagenome | biome: gut microbiome; feature: rumen; material: AP-attached | host: Bos | place: Iran: Karaj | collected 2018-10
TTTCCAGAATCAGCGGATGAAGTATTCCTGTGTCGATGCGCTGTTTTTCCAGCAGTCCGAAGGCAATACGGTACATGGCGTTGCTGAAATTGTTGGCGAAGACACCCGCCACATGCAGCTGTTTCCGCTGGCGGCTGTCCAGAAAGTAGATCTCCTCGCTGAAGCAGGCAGCCAGTTTGCCGATGACGGCACGTGTCGCGGTGTCGCTCGCCTCCAGGCAGAGCGGCAGCCGTTGTGAGAGCAGTTCGCAGCCTTTGGTGCAGCTCTGGAACGGATAGATTACGCCGCGATAGGGTGTGAGGCTTTCAAACAGCGACAGCGGCAGGGAGCCGGAGGTGTGCACCATCGTTTTGTTCCGGTGCGGGAAGTCTCGGATGACATCGGGGTAGGCATGGTCGCTAAGCGCGAACAGGTAGATGTCCGCATCGTCAGGCAGCTTTTGCCGGTCGCTGTAGGCTTTGCTCTTCCATTGTGTGGCCAGCTCGCGAGCCTTGGCAGGGGTGCGCCCATATACACCATATATGGGAATCTGTTTGTTATGCAGCCTGTGGCCGAACTGCCACGCGATGTTTCCGGTACCTATCAGAATGATTTTCATGGCTGCAAATGTCCAAAAAATCCGGATATGAAATGATGGTTACGGGTTTTTTTTCCTCACCCCATCCGGCAAACCAGCTGCAGCCCTTTTTCGTCGAGAATCTCTATCTCCTTTCCGTTGATGCGGATTATGCCGTCGTGGTCGAATTTCCGCAGGGTATTGATGACATTTTCCGTGGAGCAGCCTGCGAACTGGGCGATTTCCTTGCGTGTCAGCGGCAGGTGGAAAACGGAACTTTCGTAGATGTGTTTGGAAAGGAAAACCAAAATATTGGCAATCCGTCCCTGTACCTGGTTGTATGAGAGGCTGATGAAGCTTTGCATGGATTGCCGGAACATGTTGGTGAACGAGTTGAGCGCCTGCAGCGCAAATGAGGGGTTGTTCGTCAGGATCCGTTGGAAGACATCCTCATCGATCATGCAGCCCTCGCAGTCCTCTATGGCGATGATGGAAAAAAAGTTGACGTTGTTGTTCAGGTAATTGGCCAATCCCAACAGGGTGGGTGCCTTGTCGATGGTAAGTATGATGTCCTTGCCGTAGTTGTTGTAGCAGAACTTGACGATGCCGGTGTGCAGGAACACCAGGTTGGACATCTTCATGTGCTGCCGCAGAATGATTTCCCCTTTACGGAAAATCTGGAAAGTGGTGCTCCGGTAGAGGTCGTCAAAGTCCTCCTTGCCGATGGTCTGGTCGCAAATGGTTTTGAAAAGGCAGCTGTTGCAGTGACTTGTCTTCAGTGGCATTTCTATACAGATTAATTTGCAAAAGTAGTCAATTAGCAGATACAAAAAAGATGGAATATTTCATGTTTTTGCATGGATTATTTCATCTTCCGACATGTAATCTTCAATGGCTGTCCGAAGGGTGGAATAAGGGAATTCGCGCTACTTTTGCGGCGTTTGAAATCTGTAGCGACACACTAAATGCAAAAGCTTATGAAACAGAAAAAAAGATTAGTGATAAAGTGGAGTTTGACACTCTGTATGGCATGGGTCACATTGGCATTATATGCACAGGACAATCCGCCGAAACCGAAAATGGAGGAACCGTCGAAACTGAAAATCAGCGGATGGACACAGGTGCTGTTTCAGTCAGAATGGCAGGATGAGGCTTTGGCCTCGCAGAGTTTCCGCATTCGGCGGGCGCGCATGGTGGCCGCCGGACAGCTGAATCCCATGCTCTCCTATAAGCTGCAGGCCGATTTGGGAAACAGCCCCGCGCTGGTGGATGCCTATTTGAACCTGCGTTTCTGCGATGCCTTCGCCTTGCAGGCCGGACAGTTCAAATACCCGCTCTCCATAGAAAGCAATATCGGCCCCATGGATCTTGAATACATTGATTATGGAGAGGTGATTCAGAAATTGGTCGGATACAATGATATATGCGGCGTCGGCAAACAGGGGCGCGACATCGGCCTGATGGCAACCGGCAGACTTTTTGCGGTCGATGGCCGCGAAAAGCCTTTCCACCTGCTGCATTACAGCCTCGGCATTTTCAACGGCAACGGCATCAACAACACGGATGCCAACCTGCACAAGGATGTGGTCGGGAAGCTGGATTTCCATCCCTGGCTGCCGGAACTGACCTTGTCCGCCTCCTGCTATGAAGGGGTCTGGAAACAGAACGAGAACGGAAACTACAGGCGGGAGCGTTTTGCGGCTGGTGTGCAGTACGATGACAAAAAACTGGTCTTGAGGGGCGAGTACCTCTGGGGGCATACCGGACAGGACCTGGATACCATTCCCAACCTGGATCAGCCTGCAAGCGGCTGGTATGCGCTGGCGGGCTGGTGGTTCCGCTGGAAGGCTGCCAGGTCGGAACAGCGGCTTTTCCCATACCTGCGCTATGACCATTTCCAATGCGGGGAGGATGCTGCGGATGCGCAGGCTCACCATTTCGCCTTGGAGCAGTCTGACGGCTACAGTGCGGGTGTGAATTATTATCCCTTCCCGTTCCTCCAGTGCCGGGTGGCCTATACCTTGAGGCAGACAGCCAAGGAAAACCTTCCGAAAAGCTCTGAACGCCACCTGCTGTATGGTATGCTCAGCTTCAAGTTTTAAATTATGATGGAAAGCAATCATTTAAAAATAATTCAAATGAAAAGGACAAATCTGTTGTGGGGCTGCTGCCTGTTGGCGGCCCTGTCGTTGAACCTCTCCTCCTGCGGCCACCGTTCCCAGGCCGTTACGGAAAACAATGGGGAACTTAACGGGAACATTTCCATTTCCGGCGCCTTTGCGCTCTATCCATTGGCGGTGAAATGGGCCGAGGAGTTCCAGCAGCTGCATCCCGGCGTGCATATCGACCTCTCCGCCGGCGGTGCCGGCAAGGGCATGACCGACGTGCTGGCCGATGTGGTTGATCTGGGCATGGTTTCCCGCGAAGTCTATCCGCCCGAATTGGAGAAGGGGGCTCTGCCTTTTGCCAGTGCCAAGGATGCGGTGGTGATCACCATAAATGCGGAAAATCCGTTGGCCAAGGCATTGATGGCGCACGGCATTTCCAGGGAAGCCGCCACCAGGATCTGGATTACGGGTGAATACAAGACCTGGGGGCAGGTGCTTGGCACCAACGACAAGACCCCGATACATGTCTATACCCGTTCCGATGCCTGTGGCGCGGCGGAGACCTTCGCCTTGTGGATGGGCAAAAAGCAGGAGGATTTGAACGGCACGGCGGTTTTCGGCGATCCGGGGCTGGCTTCGGCCATCCAGGCGGACAAGCTGGGCATCGGCTTGAACAACATCGGCTATGCCTATGATGAGAAAACCCGCAAGCCAAACCCGGGGCTGCTGGTCTGCCCGGTGGACGGCAACGGCGACGGCAGGATAGATGCGGAGGAATATTTTTATGACACCAAGGATGATTTCATCAAGGCGGTGGCGGAGGGCAGATATCCGTCACCACCTGCACGTGATTTGTATTTGGTCAGCCACGGTGTGCCGAAGAATCCGGTGGTGACTGCCTTTCTGGAGTATGTGCTGACCGAAGGGCAGCAACACAATGTGCCTGCCGGCTACATTGCCCTTTCGGAAGATAAACTGCAACAGGGTCTTGCCAAACTCAAAAAAAGATAACCGTTGAAGGCTTCTTTGATGAACAGCCGTATTTTAAAGGACAGGACCGCGCATTTCGTCATGTTGTGCATGAGCCTTTTCGCCATTCTGCTGGTGTTGCTCATGGCAGCCGGTCTTTATCTGAAATCGCATCCGGTGCTGGAGGCGCATTCGCTCTGGAAACTGCTTTTCTCTTCGGAGTGGCGGCCGATGAAAGGGGAGTTCGGATTCCTGCCCTTTATTATGGGAACCATCTGGGTCACGCTGGTTGCCATCATTTTTGCACTGCCGGTTTCACTGCTCACTGCCCTCTTTCTGACGGAATATGCCAAACCTTTCGTGAAACGGCTGGTCTTTCCGGCCCTGGACATTCTGGCGGCACTTCCATCCGTGATTTACGGCGTGTGGGGCGTGCTGGTGATAGTCCCCATCATATCCAAACGGATTGCACCGCATTTTATGGACTTTTCATCCGGTTATACGGTGCTGGCGGCAGGTGTGGTGCTGGGGGTGATGATTGTGCCGCTGCTGGTCAGCCTTTTCATTGAGGTCTTTTCCAACGTTCCGATGGAACTGCGTGATGCCTCTCTGGCCTTGGGGGCCACCAAATGGCAGACCACGCGGAAGGTGGTGCTGCGCAAAACATTCACAGGCGTGGTGGCGGCAACGGTGCTTTCCGTTTCCCGTGCCATGGGCGAAACCATTGCGGTGCTGATGGTGTGCGGATGCGTTATCGGTATCCCCCAAGGGGTGCTGGAGGCCTGTTATCCAATTCCGGCACTGATTGCCAACAATTATGGGGAGATGCTTTCAATGCCTTACTATGAGGCTGCGCTGATGTTCGCCGCCCTGATTCTTTTTGCAGTAGTATTGATATTCAATTTGTTGTCAAGAATGGTGCTGTACCGGATTGAAAAGAAGGAGGAGTAGCGTATGCAGATGAAACATAAAAAAAGGGTGGAGGAGCTGGTTGTCAAAACTTTGATGTGGATGGCGATGCTTCTGGTCTTCGGTCTGGTCATCAGTGTAGTCTGGACCATCTTTTCCAAAGGCTGCAAGGCGATGAGCTGGGAAATGGTCAGTTCCTTGCCGGGCGGCGGTTTCTACATCGGCAAGGAGGGCGGTTTCCTCAATGCCATCGCCGGTTCGTTGTATATTGTCGGAGCCTCCACGGTATTGGGTCTGCTGGTTTCCATTCCGGTGGTCTTTTACCTGAATGTCTATCTTAAAAAATCATCCAGAACAGCCTATATTGTGCGGCTCGCCCTGGATGTGCTGTTCGGGGTGCCTTCCATCGTGTATGGGGCCTTCGGCTTCACCATCATGGTCTATTTCGGACTGCGTACCTCCCTGTTGGGCGGCATATTGGTCATCACGTTGCTGATCATCCCGATATTCATCCGGACCATGGACGAGGCGACACGCAATTTCCCACGGGAAATCCTGGATGCCACCTTTTCGCTGGGAGCCACAAAGTGGGAGACCCTGAAGGTTGTGGTCAGGCAGATTGCACCGGGCATCGCCACGGCCACCCTGCTCTCCGTCGGGCGTGCCATCGGCGATGCGGCCAGTGTGATGTTCACCGCAGGCTACACCGACAGCCTTCCGACCTCCCTGTCCCAACCGGCAGCCACGTTGCCCTTAGCGGTCTTTTTCCAGCTGAGCAGCCCCATCCCCGAAGTGGTTGACCGCGCCTATGCCGCCGCTCTTGTGCTGACGGTCATTGTGCTGGTATTGAGTATCGGCGGACGTCTTGTCACGCATCGTTTTTCCAAAAATAAACTGTAATGGCCATTGAAGTAAAAAATCTGAACGTATATATCAAGGAAAACCACATCCTGAAAGATGTGAACATCCTCTTCCCCGAAAAACAGATCACCTGTATCATCGGGCCTTCGGGCTGCGGCAAGTCAACGCTGTTGCGCACCCTCAACCGGCTGATCGACTCAACGGAGCATGTCCGGTTGGAGGGGCAGGTTCTGGTGGATGGGGTGGATGTCATCGGCAGCGGTCCGGAAATCACCGAACTGCGCCGGAAAATAGGCCTGGTCAGCCAGCGGCCCTGCCCGCTGCCCATGTCCATTTTCGACAATGTGGCCTACGGCTGCCGCATCAACAGAATGTACAGGAAGCACCGGCAGCTCATCTGGAATGTGCAGAAGCAGCTCCAGGCGGTCGGCTTGTGGGAGGAGGTGCGGGGGCGTGTGCGCACTCCGGCTTCGCGCCTTTCGATCGGGCAGCAGCAGCGTCTCTGCCTGGCGCGTTCCCTGGCGGTGGAGCCGCAGTACATCCTCGCGGATGAGGCCACCAGCGCCTTGGATCCCATTTCCAGCAAGAGGGTGGAGGATCTTTTTGTCTCGCTCAAGCAAGACTACACCATCCTGATGGTGACACACACACTGCATCAGGCATTGCGCATTGCGGACAATGTGGTTTTCATGTATTTGGGAGAGGTGGTTGAAAGCGGACCCGCTGAAATGCTCTTCCATCATCCCCAGCAGGAACTGACCCAAAAGTACCTGTCGGGTGTGTTCAGTTAAAAAATTTGTCAAAAGGTACTATTAAAAATGTCGAACAAACTTACCCATTTGAAAGAATTGGAATCCGAATCCGTTTACGTGCTTCGGGAGGTGGCGGCTCAGTTTGAGCGTCCGGCCATCCTCTTTTCGGGCGGAAAGGATTCCATCGTGGTGACCCACCTGGCCTGCAAGGCCTTTTATCCGGCGAAAATCCCTTTCCCCCTGGTGCATATCGACACCGGACACAATTTCCAGGAAACTCTGGATTACCGGGATGCATTGGTCAAGAGGCTGGATGCCAGGCTTATTGTCGGTTCGGTGCAGGAGAGCATCGACACCGGCCGCGTGAAGGAGGAGAAAGGCTATAACGCCAGCCGCAACCGTTTGCAGACCACCACTTTGTTGGATACCATTGAAAAATACCGGTTCGATGCCTGCATCGGCGGTGCACGCCGGGACGAGGAGAAGGCCCGCGCCAAGGAGCGCTTTTTCTCCCACCGCGATGAGTTCGGTCAATGGAACCCCAAAAACCAGCGGCCTGAACTCTGGAACATTTTCAACGGCAAAAAGAACATGGGCGAGCATTTCCGGGTGTTCCCCATCAGCAACTGGACGGAAATGGATGTGTGGCAGTACATTTATCAGGAACAGATAGAACTTCCGAGCATTTATTTCACACATGAGCGCCGTTGCTTTTTCCGGGACGGGCAGTGGCTGGCGGCGGAACCCTGCATGAAGCTGAAACCGGACGAGGAGGTGGTGACCAGACGGGTGCGCTGCCGCACCATCGGGGATATCAGCTGCACCGGGCTCACCTTGTCGGAGGCGCACAGCCTGGAGGAGATTATCGGGGAAATCGCGGCGACGCGGGTGACCGAACGGGGCGGCCGTGCGGATGACAAGCGCAGTGAGACCTCGATGGAGGACAGGAAAAAGGAAGGTTATTTTTAGAAATTGATTCTGATGGATACAAAAGGATATTTGGACATGGAGCTGCTCCGCTTCACCACGGCGGGGAGCGTGGATGACGGCAAAAGCACACTGATTGGACGGCTGCTGTATGACAGCAAATCCATTTTTGAGGACCAGCTGGAGGCGGTGGAGGAGGCCTCGCGCAGCCGTGGCAACGAAGAGGTCAATCTGGCGCTGCTCACCGACGGCCTGCGTGCGGAGCGCGAGCAGGGCATCACCATCGATGTGGCCTACCGCTATTTCGCCACACCAAAGCGCAAGTTCATCATTGCCGACACTCCGGGCCACATCCAATACACGCGGAACATGGTCACCGGTGCCTCCACGGCCGATCTGGCCATCATCCTGATCGATGCGCGCAACGGGGTGGTGGAGCAGACGGTGCGGCACACCTGCATCGCCGTGCTGCTGAACATTCCGCACATCACGGTCTGTGTGAACAAGATGGATCTGATCGGCTTTTCCGAGGAGAAATTCGGAGCCATCCGCGAAGCATATCTGGCAATGATGCAGAAGATCGGGGCTCATGCGGAGGTGAGCTTCCTTCCAATCTCCGCCAAATACGGGGACAACGTGGTGAAGGATTCCGACCAGATGCCCTGGCACCGCGGCGGTACGCTGATGCAGCTGCTGGAGAGCGTCCCTATCGGGCACAAGACGGGTGAGGAGGGGGAACCCCTGCGCTTGCCGGTGCAGTATGTGATCCGTCCCATTTCTGACAAATTTCCCGATTATAGGGGATATGCCGGCCGTCTGGCCTCCGGGGTGCTGAATGTCGGGGAGCGCGTGCGGGTGCTGCCTTCCGGATTGGAATCCAATGTCAAGGCCATTTACCAGGCGGAAAAAACGATGGAAAAAGCCTTTGCTCCCGAATCCGTCTCTGTGCTGCTGGAGGATGACATCGACATCAGCCGCGGCGATTTCATTGTATCCGCCGGACATGCGCAGCCGCATGTTTCCCAAAGCCTGACCATGATGTGCTGCTGGTTCAATGAGCAGGAGATGCATTTGAACAAACGCTATATTGTTCGCAATACCGTATCGGAAACCGTGGGCATGGTAAAATCTGTGGATTTCCGGTTGGATATTAATAATTTGGAACACATTGAGGGTGTGGTGTCCTTGAAAATGAACGATATAGCCCAACTGACCCTCCGGCTGGCACAGCCGATGGTTTTTGACCGTTATGTGGAAAACCGCACGACCGGTTCCCTGATCATGATCGATCCGGACAGCTTTGAAACGGTGGGCGCAGGCATGATAATCTGAATGAAAAATTTACAAATATGCAGGAAAAATATTCAACATCGGAAATTGAGCGGTTGAACGCGGAGTTTGCGGCCTGTCCGCCGGAGGAGCTGCTGCGTTTTTTCATGGGAAAGTTCGGCGGCCGTATTGCGTTGTCCTCCAGCTTGAGCATAGAGGACCAGACCATTACGGACATGATGCTGCAAATCGATTCCCATGCGCGGATTTTCACCCTGGATACCGGACGGCTCTTCCCGGAGACCTATCGGCTGATGGACAGCACAAACCTGCATTACAACATCAAAATGGAGGTCTTTGTCCCTCAGACGGAGGCCTTGCAGCGTGTTTTGCGGGAAGAAGGTGTGAACTTCTTTTATGAAAGTCTGGAAAAGAGGCATTTGTGCTGCCAAATCCGGAAGCTGGAGCCGCTATCCCGCGCGTTTACCGGGCTGGATGCCTGGATTTGCGGGTTGCGCCGCAGCCAGTCCGTCACCCGGGACGGCATGAACCGCATCGAGTGGGATGAAAAGCATGGCCTGCTTAAAATCAATCCGCTGATAGACTGGACGGAAGAACAGACTTGGGAGTACATCCGCACCCGTCACGTCCCTTATAACAAACTGCATGACCAAGGATTCCCGAGCATCGGCTGCCAACCCTGCACACGTGCGGTGAAGGAGGGTGAGGATATCCGTTCCGGCCGCTGGTGGTGGGAGAGCCCTGAACACCGCGAATGCGGCCTGCACAGCCGGGAAAGGTGATTTTCACTTCTTCATTTTTTTTCCCCGCGCAGCGGAAGTCCGTATCCCGATTTTGAGTACTTTTGCAAAATGTTGTTTAACCAAAGGTTGCATTAGTAACTTGAATGTAGGATTTTAATGGATTTCATTTCTGTAATTGTTCTTGCTGTGGCGTTGGCCATGGACTGCTTTGCGGTGAGCATGGCATGCGGGACACAGTCCGCGCGGTACAAGGTGTGGCCGTTCGTCTGGCTGGCCTTCTCCATGGGGCTGTTCCAGGCACTGATGCCTGTCATCGGCTGGTTTTTGGGCGAACAGTGCCTCTCATGGATCGGAGCGTTTGACCACTGGGTTGCTTTCGGCCTTCTGCTTTTCCTGGGGCTGAAAATGTGTTATGACGCTTTGCGGCCAGAGGAGACCTCCGACAAGGATTTCCGTCTCACCCTGCCGAAAATCCTGCTGATGGGCATCGCCACCAGCATCGATGCGCTGGCGGTGGGGGTGAGTTTCGCCATGATCGAAATGTCTATCTGGATGCCTGTTGTTGTAATAGGCATGGTCTCATATCTCTTCTCCATGGCAGGCAGTGCCGTCGGATACCGTTTCGGCAAGCTTAAATGGCTCAACGCGCGGTTAGTCGGCGGACTGATGCTGATAGCCATCGGCGTAAAAATCCTGGTCACACATTTGTGCTGATGTGTGGTGTTTTGAAAGTGCTGTCACAGTGTGTGCTGTCTGTTTGGACATGCAAATTTTGGGTAAAATTGGAGGAACGTATTGGGAAAAGTTGTACTTTTGCACGCTTTTTTAAAACTAAAGCGGCATCTGCCGTTATTCTGTCTGAATAGGGGAATGCGGCAGGTGAAAACTTAATTATTAAAATGTATATTATATATGAGGATAATAGGGACAGGAAGCGCATTGCCTTCATTGAGTGTCACCAATGACGAGTTGGCAACGTTTCTGGACACAAGCGACGAGTGGATTACCGAGCGTACTGGAATCAAGGCGCGGAGGCTTCTCTCCACGGAAACATTGTATGATCTGGCCGAGGAGGCTGCAAAAAAGGCCATAAAATCCTCCGGAGTGGCAGCAGACCAGCTGGACTTCATCATCTGCTCCAATGTGGCCAACCGCTATATCACTCCAGGCATGAACTGCATACTGCAGGAAAAGATCGGTGCCACCTGCGCCGGACTGGACATCAACGTGGCCTGTGCAGGTTTTGTCAATGCGCTGATGCTTGCCGACAGCATGATACAGGCCGGACGCGCCAGGCACATTCTTATTGTCTGTGCGGAGGAACCGAGCAAATACTGCAATTGGAAGGAGCGTGACACAAGCATATTGTTCGCAGACGGGGCAGGTGCGGTTGTGGTGGATGCCGGTGAAGGTTTCAAGGCTGTGCATTTGAGCATGATCTCCAGCAAGGATGTGCTCTATTACGAACGCTGCATGGAGGAGACGCCGTATGAGCGGAACCGTAAGGAGGGGCAGCCTCTTGTCATGCGCGGGCGCGAACTTTTCCGCATGGCGGTCTCCCAGTCCACCAAGGACATCAGGACGGTGTTGGAAAAGGCCGGCATGCAGCCGTCCGACATCACCTACTACCTGATGCACCAGGCCAACAAGCGCATTATTGAAAGCATCCGTACCCTTTTGGACGAACCGGAAGAAAAATTCCCCACAAATATCGAGAATTACGGAAACACCTCATCGGCAAGCATCCCCATTCTGCTGGACGAGATGCTGGCTGCAGGAAAAATCCATAAGGGCGACACTCTGCTCATGAGCGCCTTCGGTGCCGGATTTGTCTCCGCGGTGTGTATCCTTGAGTGGGGCAAATAGTTAGTTTCAATTTGATTAATACTGATTTGATGAATAAGAGAGTAGTTGTTACAGGATTGGGTGTTGTCTCCTCCCTCGGACACAGTGTGCCGGTTTTCTGGGAGCACCTGTCACAGGGAGCCTGTGCCATCAAGCCGGTCCAGAATATTCCGACAGAGGGGCAGAAGGTCTCTGTCGCTGCGGAAATCACCGATTTCCATCCTGAAGATTTCGACGTGGACCGCAACATGATGCGTCGTGCCGACCGGTACGCGCAGTTTGCCATGGCGGCAGCCTCCCAGGCCATGAAGGACAGTGCGCTGGAGGTTGAGCCGGAGCGTTTCGGTGTCTATGTCGGTTCCGGGACGGGCGGCATCCAGACCTTCCACAACGAGCACACCAAACTGGTTGAAAAGGGACCTTCCCAGATTTCACCGCTCTTTGTGCCGATGATGATTTCGAACATTGCAGCCGGAAACATCGCCATATTGTACCATGCTGAGGGGCCCTGCCTGCCCATCGTGACGGCTTGCGCCACCGGAACCCACTCCATCGGGGAGGCTTACCGGACTATCATGCACGGATATGCCGACGCCATCCTGACCGGCGGTGCCGAGGCGGCAATCACACCGATAGCAATGGCCGGTTTCGCCAACAGCAGGGCCTTGTCCCTCTCAACCGATCCGATGGCGGCCTCCCTGCCATTTGACAAGCGCCGTCAGGGATTTGTGATGGGTGAGGGTGCCGGCATTGTGGTCCTTGAAGAATATGAACATGCAAAAAAGCGCGGTGCGCACATCTATGCCGAGGTCTGCGGATTCGGCAACACCTGCGACGCTTTCCATTATACAGCTCCGCGTGCTGACGGCAAGTCTGCGGCCATAGCCATGACCAACGCCTTGAAGGAGGCCGGTTTCAACGGTTCCGAGCAGCTTTATGTCAATGCGCACGGCACCGGCACTCCGCTGAACGACAAGACGGAGACTCTGGTGATAAAGCAGGCGTTGGGCGAAAGCGGCGCACGCAAGGCGATGATAAGCTCAAACAAATCTATGCTGGGGCATTGTCTCGGAGCCGCAGGCGGACTGGAGATGGTTGCCAGTGTGCTTTCGCTGACAAACGGACTGCTGCCTCCGACCATACATCTGGACGAGCCTGACCCGGAATGCGATCTCGACTACATTCCCAACCAGGCGCGTGAGGTGCAGGCCGACATTGTGATATCAAATTCGTTCGGATTCGGCGGGCAGAACGCCTGTGTGGTGTTGCGTCCGGTAAAATAAAAACAGCAAATTGTTATGGACAGAGAAGAAATAAAAACAGTGCTGCCGCATCGCGAGCCGATGCTGCTGGTGGACGAGGTCGTTAAGATTGACGATGTCGCCTACGGAAAATATAAGGTGACCGGGGATGAGTTTTTCCTGAAGGGACATTTCCCTGAAAGGCCGATTGTTCCGGGTGTCATCCTGTGTGAAATCATGGCGCAGATGAGCTGCATCCTGATGAAGGAGGATCTGTACGGCCACACTCCGCTGTACCGCGGGCTGGACCATGTCAAGTTCAAGCGTTCGGTGGAACCCGGCGACCTGCTGGAGGTGAAGGCCAAAATTATCCAGAAGAAGTTGAAGTCGTTTTTTGTCGCGGCCGAGGCCAGCGTCGGGGGCGAGTTGTGCGCCCGTGCGGAAATGACTTTTGCTCTGGTTCCCAACGAAGTGTTTTTAAACAAATAAGCATAGAATATGAAACTATTGGATCAGAAAGTGGCTTTGGTGACCGGTGCCGCACAGGGTATCGGACGGAGCATAGCCCTGAAGTTTGCCGAAAACGGCGCCGATGTCATTTTTACAGATATCAGGGAGGACGAACGTTCTCAGGGACTTATGGCGGAGCTTGAGGCCAAGGGTGTCCGTGCCGCCTTTTTTGCAGCAGACGCCTCCTCTCTTGAGCAGACCAAGGAGGTCTGCAACGCTGTCACCGAAAAGTTCGGACGGCTGGATGTGCTGGTCAACAATGCCGGCATCACCCGTGACATGCTTCTGCTGCGTATGACAGCCGAGGATTGGGATCGGGTCATCCGCCTGAACCTGACCTCCGTGTTCAACTACACCAAGGTGTTTTCGTCAGTCATGATGCGGCAGCGCAGCGGCTCCATCATCAACATGGCCTCCATAGTCGGGGTGAACGGCAATGCGGGGCAGGCCAATTATGCCGCCTCCAAGGCCGGTATAATCGGATTCACCAAATCCGTCGCAAAGGAATTGGGCAGCCGCAATATCCGCAGCAACGCCATTGCTCCGGGATTCATCGAGACGGCCATGACCAAACAGCTCTCCGAGGAGGTGATAGAGCACTGGAAACAGGAGATTCCGCTGCGTCGTCCGGGCACTCCGGATGATGTGGCCAAACTTGCGCTGTTCCTCGCCTCCGACCTTTCCGAATATATTACCGGACAGGTCATCTGCTGTGACGGCGGCCTTGCATTGTAGTCAAATATGTAAGAAAGAATATAAGAAATTAGAATAAAAAACTTAATTAATAAAGGTATTTTATGGAAACGATTTTAACAAGAGTGCAGCGTGTAATCGCTGGAAAATTGGGCGTTACTGAAGATTCCGTCACCATGGAAAGCGACTTCATCAAGGATTTGGGAGCCGATTCCCTCGACGTGGCCGAGCTTGTGATGCTGTTCGAAAACGAGTTTTCCCTCGAAATTCCGGATTCCGAAATGGAGAAGATGAAGACCGTTGGCGACGTGGTCGGTTATTTGGAAAAAAACATGAAATAATGACCTGTAAGGCAGCGTGTGCCTAATCATGCCGCGCTGCCTTTTTATTTGAATTCAGAAAAATGGGGCGGAGCTGTAGCGGGATTTGTCCGCGGGCGGTTGCTGCTCCTGTCACGATTACATATTTTTTTATGAGTTATAAGATTGTCGTATTGATCAAACAGGTTCCGGACACTCAGAATGTGGGGCCTGATGCGATGAATGCGGACGGCACCGTCAACAGGGCGGCGCTGCCTGCCATATTCAACCCGGAGGATTTGAAGGCTCTGGAAATGGCACTTCAGGTTAAGGACAAGTATCCTGAAAGCAGGGTCACTGTCCTGACCATGGGGCCGGAACGTGCCGCCTCAATTATCCGTGATGCGCTTTCACGCGGCGCGGACAACGGCATCATTGTCTCAGATATCCGCTTTGCCGGCTCCGATACGCTGGCCACATCATACGCGCTTGCCTGCGCCATCAGGAAAACCGGACATTATGATCTGATATTCGGCGGACGCCAGGCCATTGACGGTGATACCGCCCAGGTGGGGCCGCAGGTTGCGGAGAAGCTTGACTTGCCGCAGGTGACCTATGCGGAACGCCTGTTGTCGCTCAAGGATGACACCATCACGCTGACCCGTCGTCTTGACAACGGGGTGGAGACCGTGGAGGCGACGCTTCCGCTGCTTGTCACCGTGACTGCTTCCGCTCCCGACTGCCGCTACCCGCATGCGCACCGTCTGCTGCAATATGCCAAAACGCAGCCTGAAATCTGGAATGCGGATGCCATCTCACCTGAAATGGAGAGATTGGGACTCAAAGGCTCCCCGACAAAAGTCAAGAAAATCGACAACGTCGTGCTGGCGCACAAGGAGGGGGTACGGATTGAAAACAGCGATGCGGCCATCGGGGAACTTGTGGTTTCGCTGATGGAAGACCACATCATCGGTTAATAACTTAAGAGTGAAAAACATGGTTTTAATATATTGTGAGCTTACAGAAAACGCGCAAATCGCGGATGTGAGTCTTGAACTCTGCACCAAAGGCCGCCAGCTTGCCGACCGGTTGGGAAGCCGCCTGGAGGCGCTGGTTTGCGGTGAATCGTTGAATGGTATTGAAAAACAATTGTATCCTTACGGTGTGGACGTGGTGCTGAAGGCGGATGACCCACGGTTGTCCCCTTACCGCACCCTGCCGCATTTCGCCCTTCTTTCAGAGGTGATTCGGGAGCGCAAGCCGGAAATCGTGCTGATGGGCGCCACCTGCGTGGGGCGTGACCTTGCGCCGCGTATCGCCTCCAGACTGCGCTGCGGCCTGACCGCCGACTGCACCTCCTTGGAAATCGGCGACTATGAGGACAAGGCAAAGGGCAAATCCTATCAGAATATCCTTTATCAGATACGTCCCGCCTTCGGTGGCAACATCATCGCCACCATCGTCAATCCGGAGACGCGCCCGCAGATGGCGACAGTCCGTGAAGGGGTGATGAAAAAGGAGCTGAAGGACTCCGGCTACAAAGGGGAGTGTGTCACGTTGGATGCCGGCCGTTACCTTAAAAAGGAGGATGAGGCCGTACGTATTGTCGCACGTGAGATAGAGCAGCGGAAAATCAATATCAAGAACGCCTCCATCATCGTTTCGGGCGGATATGGCATGGGCAGCCGCGAGAATTTCGGGATGCTGCACCAGCTGGCACAGGCGCTTGGCGGTGAGGTGGGGGCAACCCGTGCCGCCGTGGATGCGGGTTTTGCCGAGGGCGAACGCCAGATCGGGCAGACAGGTGTGACTGTCCGTCCCAAGCTATATATTGCCTGCGGCATTTCCGGTGCGGTGCAGCATCGTGCCGGTATGGACCAGTCGGGCAAGATAATCTCCATCAACACCGATCCCGATGCGCCCATCAACGCCATCGCCGACTACACCATCATCGGGGACGCCTGCAAGGTGGTTCCGCAACTGATTGCCTGTTACAACAAAAACAAAAAATAATTACGAGCGACATGAATTTCTATAACGATAACGAAAGTCTCAAGTTTTATCTGACGCATCCGGAAATGGGCCGCATTGCGGCGATGAAGGAGCGTGATTTTGCCGAGCACGGGCAATATCCTGACGCACCGGCCGATGCCGCGGAGGCGGTTGAAAACTACGACCGCATCCTCTCGCTTGTCGGGGAGATTGCAGGTGATGTGGTCGCGCCGAATGCGGAGGAGGTTGACCATGAGGGGCCGCATATTGAGGATAACCGAGTGGTCTATGCCGAAGGCACACAGCGGAATTATGAGACGCTGACCAAGGCCGGCCTGATGGGCATCTCAATGCCGCGCCGCTATCACGGGCTGAATTTCCCATACGTCCCATTTATCATGACTACGGAAATCATCTCCCGCGCCGACACCGGATTCTCCACCATCTGGAGCCTCCAGGATTGTGCGGAGACTGTCCGCGCCTTTGCCGACGAGGCCATTAAGGACAAATTCCTGCCCCGCATCTACGAAGGTGCGACCTGCTCAATGGACCTGACCGAGCCGGATGCAGGCAGCGACCTGCAGGCTGTAAGGCTGAAGGCCACCTATGACGAGTCTGCCGGATGCTGGCGGCTCAATGGTGTAAAGCGCTTCATAACCAACGGCGGAGCCGACCTTCATCTTGTGCTGGCACGCTCCGAGGAGGGCACCACGGACGGCCGCGGCCTTTCCTATTTCCTGTTCGACAAGCAGGATGGCGGCCTTACAGTCCGCCGTCTGGAAAACAAGATGGGCATCAAAGGCTCGCCCACGGCTGAGCTGGTCTTCACCAACGCACCCGCCCATATCATCGGGGAACGCCGTTTCGGGCTCATCAAATATGTGATGACACTTATGAATGATGCGCGGCTTGGTGTCGGTTCGCAGTCGGTCGGCCTTTCTGAGGCGGCCTGCCGCGAGGCTGAACGCTATGCGGCTGAGCGCGAGCAGTTCGGCCAGGCCATTGCCGCCTTCCCGGCTGTACGTGACCTTCTTTTAGCCATGCGCGCCCGCACTGACGCCACCCGCACTCTGCTGTACGAGACCGCCCGCATGGTGGATTTGTGCAAAGGATACGAGGATCTTGGCAGGCCGATGACACCGGAGGAGCGCACCGCCTACAAGTGGGCGCAGCGCAGTGCCGACATGCTGACGCCGCTGCTGAAGCTCTCCGCCTCGGAGTTCGCCAACCGCAACGCCTACGACTGCATCCAGGTGCACGGGGGCAGCGGCTTTATGAAGGAGTACGCCTGCGAGCGGCTCTATCGTGACGCGCGTATCCTGAGCATTTATGAGGGAACTTCGCAACTTCAGGTGGTCGCGGCACAGAAGGGGTTTTCAAACGGAGCCTACCTGACCAAGATAGGGGAGTATGACGCACTCCCGTTCCATGCGGAACTGGAGCCGCTGCGTGCGATGCTGCGCGAGGCGGTGGAGGACTTCAAGGCATTGGCCGCACTGCCGAACACTGCGGAAAGCGCCTATGACTTCAAGCGGATGCAGACCGATGTTGTGGCTGCCGTAATCATGGGTTATCTGCTGCTGGCGGATTGCGACCGGCAGCTGAAGGGCGACACAAGCTGCAGCCGCAGCTTCATGCCCTCGGCCCGGTACATGGCGGCATACGCCCGTGCGGAGGCTACGCGTTCGCTCCAGATGGCGAAAGCCTATAGCCTATAGGTGAATTTTTTTGCAGGAATTTGGATGAAGGTATCCAAATATTCGCTATTTTTGCAAAATCAGTTTTTGGGTAATCCGGTCTGTACAGGTTCGCCGGAGAATTCAAAAAATCAATTTAATAAGTTTTTGAACCTGTGCTGAAAATTTTTCTATCATGAAAAAATTGGCTTCTTTGTTTTGTCTGCTGGCCTTCTGCGCTGTGAGTGCGGACGGACAGTCTTTCCAACAGCCGTTGGAAAAAGTTTTCCACTATATGATGCCCGGCCATGCCGTTCGGCACCATGCTGTGCAGAAATCCTATACCGATTCGCTACTCTCCGCCTATACTGTGATGAGCAGGAACAACGGTCTGACAACCAGTATGTACTACGAATTGCAGGAGGATGAGACTTTTTTGCTTGATGAAATAACCTACACCTATGTCAAGGACGGTAAGGTTATGGAGACCGGTACTTTGAGCGCCACGGGCGACACTTTGGATAAGACCGTTTACCAGTATTACAACAACAGTAACGAAATTCACAGCACATACGAGTATTTTGGCGGTACCGATCCGGAGCTTGTGACTATGGAGATGTATTATGGCGTGAAGAATATCGAAATTAGCGGACTGGATGATGTGAACGGCCTTTTCGGCTTCACCTCCGCTATTTGTGACTCCATGATCATCTATGAATTTGACGAGGAGGACACCTCTGTTATGGCCGGTTACTACACCTTCGATGCGGACGGTATGCCTGCAACCTTCTCCATGTCGGTTGAATACAGCGGCATTCTGATGGATGTGATTGTGAAGTTTGTTGTGGAGAACAAGCTCCCGGTCAAGGCGACTGTCACCATCAGCGCAATGGGCGGCATGATGACCGCAAATGTGATGGAGGCCATAATGTCCTATAACAATAAAGGTCAGGTCCTGTCGAGCGAGCTGATTCCTCTTAAGAATGACCTGATTGACATCTCCCAGATGATTCCACGTATGAAGGATGTGAACACCTACCTGAACGACAAGCTCCACTGCATATCCAGCTTCGGATGGGTGGTTCGCGATTCCACTCATGCCGGTTATGTCATGTATGCGCGCGACTATTATGCGTATGATGTCACAACAGGTGAAATCGACACCATCTATCATTTCGAGCAGTATGAGGAAATGGCCGGTGACGGTATTGCCGCCAACTCACGCCTGCAGGTTTCGGTCTCTCCAAATCCTGTAAGGGACATGTTGCAGATTAGCGGTCTGGAGCAGCCTGCCGAAGTTGTGTTCTACAGTGCCGATGGCAAAAAGATGATGGAAAGCAGGGTGGAGGCCGGCAACTCTTCGTTGTCGCTGCAGACTCTGCCGCAAGGTGTGTACTTCGTTTCAATCCGGAATGCCTC
>JAEEGF010333424.1_pt1 | contig 18788 bp, 8 predicted proteins | sample 9134171 | NCBI WGS metagenome assembly JAEEGF01 (sample SAMN16246542, study PRJNA631951) | gut metagenome | biome: gut microbiome; feature: rumen; material: AP-attached | host: Bos | place: Iran: Karaj | collected 2018-10
CCATAGAACAAAATTAGATTCATACGATAGTTATGATTTTTATGAAGATCATATTATTGTATGGGTTGAAAAAGATAAAATCCAGAATATTTGTTGTAAAACAGCCTGTTATTGGAAAGGAAATAATTTAATAAATATGAAATATGATGAATTTGTCGAGAAGTATCAATTAATTCCTGATGACTCCGACAACATATATCTTTTAGTGAATGGGCATGGACAAAATCAAAAAGTATATGATTTTGACAAGATAGGATTGCAAATATGGGTTTGGAGAAAAAAAATAGTTACAGCGATAGTTTCAAAATAATATAAAACTAAAAAATCAATAGTAAAAATAACAAATACTTGTAAGTAATGAACAAAGGAAAAGGTTTATTTAATCATATCAAGAATATATTTGGCGGAGAATCGGTAAATGTGTTTTTTAAAGTCAGTTTGCTGTTTCTGGCGTCCATGTTGCTGATGCGTTGCAGTTTCTTTGTCCAATTGTTCATACGGCAAGGTTTGTCAATAAGTGCTTGTCCTATTATTTTGTCAGGAATCGTTTTTGACGGAGTTTTGTTGTTGGAGATTATTGCTTGGATATTTATTCCTTTTTGTGTGCTGTATTACTATTGTCCACGTACGGCAGCAAGAATCTATTTGGTAATCATTGGTCTATACATATTATTGACGGCAGCATTAAACGAGTATTTTTGTACTACTATGCGACCATTGGATCACATATTATGTATGTATTCTCCTGCAGAGATAAAATCAATTGTATTTTCTTCTACAACCATATCCGTTCATACCATATTGTTGTTTGTCTTTGCCGGTTTATTGATAATAGGTGTAGTAACAATAACAGAGAGTATGGTAAAGCGTTCTTTGTTGAAGCCGAAGTCTGATTCTATCCTCAAAAGCAGCATTTATGTTGTCATTCTGATAGTAGTTCTTAGTTTTGATTATTCATCATTGGTAAAAAAAGGTAGTTGGTACAATAATATAGCCTACGATCATTTAGCCATCAATCAATTGTCCAACATGGTGCAGAAGGTTTATGATTACCGCACAAAAGATGTTGATGTGGGTTTCGATTTACAATATTCAAAAGAATATCGTGATATGAATCCGCATAAAAATTTTGTAGATTTACAATATCCGTTTTATCATTTGTGTAGTGATGAAGATGTGTTAGGTGATTTGTTGCAGCCGACTTCAGATGGACAATTGCCTAATTTTGTGTTTATCATTGTAGAAAGCATGGGGCAGCATTATACAGGCGAACCCGAACCGTCAGTCCCTTTAATGCCGTTTGTAGAATCGCTGAAGGATAGTGGATTGTATTGGAAAAATTGTCTGTCAACAGCAGAAAGAACCTTTGCCGCAGTTCCAAGTATTTTTGCTTCCGCCCCACATGGAACACATGGCTTTGCCAATCAATGGCATCCTATTCCGAATCATAATTCCTTGTTGAAAGATTTGGCTGCAAATGGTTATACTGTTTCGTTTTATTATGGTGGTAGCAATGCTTTTGACGGGCAAAATAATTTTTTAAATAGCAATAAAATTTCCTATATCTTAGACGCTCAATTGGATAGCACTTTGCCGTATTACGAAAAGTTAAAAGACAACAATCGTTGGGGTTTGGATGATGGAGATACCTATCAATTGGCATTAAAACATAAACAAGCATACGATAAAAAGCCCTTTGTTGATATTTATCAAACATTGAGTACGCACGAGCCTTTTTTAGTGCCCGATATGGAGCACTATCGTCAATTGGTAAAGAATGAAATACAAACAACACATTTTAAATCCGATTTGGAAAAAGAAAATGTGAAAAGAAATATAGATGTATTTGCAAGTTTCTTGTATGCAGACGATTGTCTGAAAGAATTAATCAATGCCTATAGGCAACGGCCGGACTATGAAAACACTATTTTTATTTTGGTGGGCGACCATCGTATGGTCCCTATTGGGAATAGCAATCCTTTACAAAAATATCATGTGCCCTTGGTAATATTTTCACCTTTGGTGAAATCGCCCAAAACAATGAATGCCGTTGTTTCACATTTGGATATTACTCCTACTATCAATGCTTATTTAAAAAATAATTATCCATATAAAACAGATGCATATTGTCATTGGCTGGGGAATAGTTTAGATACGTCAACAGCATTTGTTTCCAAACAACAAGTGGCATTTATGCTCAACAATCGCGATATGGAAGATTATCTGCATGGGGATTATGTATGCTCCAAGGGGAGGCTGTATAAGATAGACAGTGCCTTGCAATGCAATATGGTGCGAAATGACACCTTATTGTCTCAAATGGAACATGAATTATCTACTATGCGAGCATTGTTTGAATATACTTGCAATCATGACTTTTTGTTGAAAGGATATTCTCGCAATGCAGCCTGTGTATGGCAACAAAGTATTGTAGAGCCAATAACATTGCATCCCGACGATGAGTTCGGCACGGTGTGTGATAAATTTACTTTAGAAAAAAATGTGAACTTTCTTCATCTGGTTGTTTCTATGGAGGCCACTTGCAATAAAAATGTTTATCCGCAGATAGTGGTAAGTTTAAAAAAAGACGGACAGCAAATTTATTATAGCAAAAATGACATACAACCGATTGTAGAAAAAGGAAAGAAAATCAAGCATTTTCAATTGAAAAATACGTATTATATCGGGGAAAACACACAAGGAGCCGAAGTGAATATTTATTTATGGAATCATGAAAAAGTTGATTTTACATATAGTCATGTAGATGTAAAAGTAATTACAGAAACAGATGATGAATAAAGAGATTGTATTGTTGTTGCTTTTGAGTTGGTGTTTGTTGTCTTGTAAGAATCAATCGGTGGATTCGAAAATTTGGTTGCATAAGGCTAATGATTTAGCTGCCATGCAAATAGGTGAACATAATTACAAAGGCATGGAAATAGATATTCATTTCAACGATTCTTTGCAAACCTTAATAGTAAAACACGATTATGAAGATACTACCATATTATTGTTGGATGAATGGTTGTCACATTTGCAAAACACAAACATGGGACTTTGGCTGGATTTGAAAAATTTGACGCCGGAGAATAAATATTCAATTGTCAAAGAATTAACATCGTTACGCCAGAAGTATCATTTAAGAAAGAAAATATATGTAGAATCAAGCAATTATGCAGATTTAGATATATTTGCAAAAAAACATTTTTTAACTAGTTATTACACTCCATGGTTTAATGAATCTTCTACCGAAGCAGAGTTGACGCAAGCCAGACTGGAAATATCAGATGCTATTGCTTGCCCATGGATAAAGGCAATTTCAGGAAGGTATTTTCAATATGAAAAGATGAAGGAATGGTTTCCTAGACAGAAAAAACTGTTGTGGTATATTGGTTGTGATACCACCTTGAGAAATGATTATATATCAATTGCCTTACAAGATAAAACAATAGATGTGTTGTTGGTAAGCGATGAAGCATGTGATTAGAGAATGGAAATTGGGTGTAAAAGATATCAATAAAAATGTTATCTTTGCAAAATGGGAAATAGTTTAAAAATGGTGCCGGATATTCGATCGTTGTCATTAGAAGAATTGAATGATTTTTTCGTCCAACAGGGTGAAAAAAAATTTCGTGCCAAGCAAGTATATGAATGGTTGTGGCGGAAAAATGCACTTTCATTTGCCATGATGACCAATTTGCCGGAATCTTTGCGACAAATGTTGCAAGAACATTTTCAATTGTCACATATTCAAATCAAGCGAGAGCAAATCAGCAAGGATACAACCAGAAAATATTTGTTGCAATTAGCAGATGGCAACCAAATAGAAATGGTGTTAATTCCTTCCAAAGACAGGATAACAGTGTGTATTTCTTCGCAAGTAGGTTGTGCTATGGCATGTAAATTCTGTGCAACAGGTGCTTTGGGATTCAAGCGAAATCTGTCGGTGGCAGAAATCTACGAGCAGGTATATCTCGCCAATCAATTGGCACAACAACATTTCAATCATACTTTGAGTAATATTGTCATTATGGGTATGGGCGAGCCTTTGTTGAATTATGAGCATATCAATCGCAGTTTGCAAATCATCACCGGCAAAGAAGGCATGGAAATGTCACCAAGTAGAATCACTTTGTCAACAGTCGGCATTTGCGAAGGTATTAAAAAATTGGCTATCGATCAGCCGAATATCGGCTTAGCGGTGTCGTTGCATTGTGCATGGCAAAACAAACGCGAACAAATCATGCCCATCGCTTATGGCAACACTTTGGAACAATTGACAGATGCTTTGAAATATTATTACAAGCAAACCGGTCAACGAATCACTTTTGAATATTTGCTTTTGGCAGGTATCAACGATAGTTTGGCAGATGCGAAAAAATTGGCACACTATTGTTTGGATTTTCCTGTAAAAATCAATGTAATAGAATACAATCAAAACGAAAAATTAACTTTTAAGCGTTCTTCTGCGGAAGACAGAGATCGTTTTATCGCTTTTTTGGAATCAAAAAATCTATTGGTACAACTGCGATACAGCAAAGGGCAGGATATAGACGCCGCTTGTGGACAGTTGGCAAATAAATATAAAAACAGATAGTATGAAAAAATGGATTATCATTGTAATATGTAGTTGTTCGTTATTGTCATATTCGCAAGAGTTGGCGAGAAAATATGAATCAGGCTTGCAGAAAATGCAAAAACAAGACTATACAGGTGCCATTACGGATTTTACAAGCATCATCAATCAAAGTGCCTATTATTTTGACGCCTATCTGCAAAGAGGTATCTGCTATGAACATATCAACAAAAACGATTTGGCCATTGCCGATTACAACGAAGCCATCAAGCAAAATCCCAAATATGTAGAAGCCTATTATCAAAGGGCATTGTTTTATGCCTCTATACAGAAAGATACACAACGTGCCATTTCGGATTTGTCGTCGGTTTTGAAAATAAAAAACAGAAACTATGCTGCCTACGAGATGCGTGGGCAATTGTATCTCTGCAGACATAAATATATGCAGGCAAAGGAAGATTTTTCTGCTGCCATAGCATTAAAAAACAATTGGATACCATTGATAGGACGTGCTAAGGCTAATTATTATATGGACGATTTGCCGGCAACAATATCCGATTGTGAGGCAGTGATAAAAGAGAAAGCCGATTGTGCGGAAGCCTTTTTTGTTCGTGCTATGGCAAAAGAAAAAATGGCTATGTTTATTGAAGCGGGAAAAGATTACAACAAAGCAGTTGCCTTAGGCTTGAAAACCCCTGAAGTGATACAGGCACGTGCCAACATGTATTATTCTACCATGCAATATAAATTGGCATGGAACGATTACAACGATTTGCTGATGAATTATAAGATAAAAACTGCCGAAAATTATTGCCGCAGGGGTGTTTGCTATACAGCCCTCAACGATTCTCTTAAGGCAAAAAGAGATTTTTCACAAGCTTTGTTATTAGACAAAAACAATTATCTTATCTTTCTCTACAAGGCAGAAAATTCTACAAAATTGAAACACTATCATGTGGCTCTGGATGATTATAGAAGGGCTTTGGAATTGAATTCAAAAGGTTGGGATGTGTATTATTCACGTGCCAAATTATATATGGAAATGGAGCGTTATCAAGAAGCCATTGCCGATTTTGATATAGTTTTGAAACGCAACGAAAAAAACGCGGAGGCCTACTATTTGCGTGGCTCTTGCAAAGATTTTATAAGAGATTATGAGGGAGCTTGTGCCGATTTGCAGGCTGCCGCCGCCTTATATCATCAAACAGCTATAGAAAGAGTGAAAAAATATTGTAACTAATTGAAAATAAGATGAAAAAAATATTATTTTTTATAATGTTGACCATGATTGTTGTGGCCTGCAACAGCAAGGAAGAGCGATTGAACAAGCAACTAAAAACCACCATTGCCGACTATATGCAGCAAAATATTAAAGGTTTTACAGTGGATAGCGTCATCTTTTTGGGAAAAGTGGATAGTTTGAATGCTGTGGATTATGCTTTTTTGTGCAAACAGGTTTATCAAAACTATAAGGAACAAATAGAAAGCAATATTTTGTTCTACATTGAGCCGGAAACGCCTGACGAACGCGTCGATCAATTTGAATTGATGGAGCAATACGAAATGGTAAAAGCCAAAATTATGTCTTGTGACAGCATGATGTTGTGCGATCAAACCGATACCACCGCTTTGTATTGCTATTTTGTGGCAGCACGTGTTTGTGGAAAATTCAGCGGGGAGTCGCAACAAATGGAAGTCGGTTTCCCGATTTCAACCGATTTTCAAGTGCAGGAAATAAAGTTTGAATAAACGATAACACCTACCATTTTTTTTTGTCATCATCGAATTGATGGCGGACAAAAATTAAGACAAAAAATAGAGGAGTTTTTTATAAGGAAGTGGAGTGGTAAAAATTGTAAATGGTTTTTGCCCTTGCTGGTCCGACTACTTTTGCCAAATCTTCTTCGCTGGTATTTTTAATGATTTTTACAGACCGAAATACATGGAGGAGTTTGGCGGCCATTTGTTCACCGACACCTTGAATATTGGTGAGTTCTGTTTGCAATAAGGCTTTTTCTCTCAGTTTTCGGTGGTGGGTGATGCCAAAGCGGTGGGCTTCATCGCGGAGATGTTGTATAATACGTTGTGTTTCGGATTTTTTATCTACATACAAAGGAATAGGGTCGTTGGGACGATAAATTTCTTCTAAACGTTTGGCAATACCTAAAAGCGGAATTGTAGTTTCCAAATGCAGTGCTTTGAGAACTTCATAGGCTGCAGATACCTGACCTTTGCCTCCATCCACTACTATTAAATCGGGTAAAGGCTTGTTTTCTTCTATCAAGCGACCATAGCGTCTGGTAAGGGCTTCTGCCATGGTGGCAAAGTCATCGGCTTGGTCAACGGTTTTAACATGAAAAATTCTATATTCACTTTTGGAGGGTTTGCCATTGCGAAAACAAACCATAGACGAAACAGGAAATTTTCCTTGTATGTTGGAATTGTCAAAACATTCTATATAGGCCGGTGGTCGTGGCAATTGCAAGTCCTTTTGCATGGTGTCCAGCAGTTGCTGTCGATGTAATTCCGGATTGGAAAGTTCTTTTTGTCGTTGCTGTTCATACATATAGTTGGTGGCATTATGCATGGCCAATTCCAACAACTTTTGTTTTTCACCCCTTTGTGGAATGCATACTTTGGTATGGTCAATGGCAAATTCCAAAGAGTAGGGAACAATAATTTCTTTTGCCTTGTTGGTCTTGCCATTGCGTACTTCCACTATTGCCATTTGTAGCAGTTCTTCCAAACTTTCTTCCAGATTTTGTTTGATGATAAAGTTTCGTGTTTGAATAATGGCTCCATTGACAACGTCAAAATAGCATAGGTAGGCTGCCACAGCATCTCCGACAATGCCATATACTTCCACATTGTTGTCCAAGGTGTTGCTCAATACAGTTGATTTAGCCTGATATTGTTCCAAAAGTTCAATTTGTTCTTTTACTTTTTGAGCTTTTTCAAATTCCATTGCTTTGGCAAAATCCATCATTTTTGATTTCAATTCCCGAATAACAAGGTGGGTGTTGCCTTCTAAAATATTGATAATTTGGCGAATATTGTTTTGATAGTCTTCTTGACTTTGTGCTCCGATGCAGGCACCCAAACATTTTTTGATATGATAGTCTAAGCAAGGGCGGTATTTTTCTGCTTGAATGTTTTCTTTTGTTAGCGATAATTTGCAACTGCGAAGCGGATAAAGTTCTGAAAGTGTATCCAACAGGTGATGTAAAGTTTTTCCGGAAGGATAGGGACCAAAATATTTGGCATCACCATACAATTTTCTTCTGGTAGGGAATAGCCGGGGAAAGTTTTCGTTGGTGATACACAGCCATGGATAGGTTTTGTCGTCCTTGAGCAAAATATTGTATTTTGGCTGATATTGTTTGATAAGACTATTTTCCAGCAATAGTGCATCACTTTCTGTGTCAACAATGGTATAGGAAATATCTACTATTGTTTTTACCAAGGCACATAATTTTCTGTGGGAGTGTTCTTTGTTGAAGTAAGATGACACTCTGTTTTTCAGATTTTTGGCTTTGCCGACATAGATGATGGTGCCATCTTTGTCAAAAAAACGATAAACTCCACTTTGCGTTGGCAAAGTGGAGAGGATATTTTCTATGTGAGGACTACATTTCACTATTATTTTTCTTCAATGGCTTCTTTAAGACGTTCCGCATTTTCGGCTACTTGCAAGGCATCGATCATATCTTGTATGTCTCCATTGATAAAATTGGTGAGATTGTACATGGTATAATTGATACGGTGGTCGGTAACACGATTTTGAGGATAGTTGTAGGTCCTGATTTTGGCAGAACGGTCACCTGTGGAAACCATGGTTTTACGTTTAGACGCCACTTCGTCTAAGTATTTTTGATATTCGCGTTCAAAAATACGAGTACGCAATATTTTCATGGCTTTTTCCAAGTTTTTTATTTGAGATTTTTCATCTTGAATAGCTACTACAATGCCGGTTGGAATGTGTGTTAAACGAACTGCAGAATAGGTAGTGTTGACACATTGTCCGCCGGGACCGGAAGCACAATAAGTATCTTTTCTAATGTCGCTTTGTTTCAAGTCTATGTCAAATTCGTCAGCCTCCGGTAGTATGACTACCGAAGCAGCAGAAGTATGTACACGACCTTGCGTTTCGGTTTGCGGCACCCTTTGTACGCGGTGTACTCCAGATTCATATTTAAGCATACCATATACACCTTCTCCTATGACATTGAAAACTATTTCTTTAAAACCACCCATGGTGCCTTCGGTAGAGGAAGCAATATCGATTTTCCAGTTTTTTGTTTCACAATAATGCGTGTACATTCTAAACAAGTCTCCGGCGAAAATGCTTGCCTCATCGCCACCGGTGCCGGCACGAATTTCAACTACTGCATTTTTGCCGTCTTGCGGGTCAGATGGAATGAGTAGCAAACGAATTTGCTCTTCCATAGTTTCCACGTCAGCGGTCAGTTGTGTGAGTTCTTCCTTGGCCATAGTTCTAAATTCTTCGTCTTTTTCTGTGGCGAGAACTTCTTTGGCATTTTCTATGTTGGCAAGGGCATTTTTATATTGTTTGTATGCATCTATCACAGGTTGAAGGTCTTTGTAATCTTTGTTGAGTTTTACATAGCGTTTCATATCCGACATAACATCGGGTTGTGCTATCTGATCTCCAATCTCCAACCAACGTTGATGAATGATTTCTAATTTGTCCAATAAAGAATCCATACTATATAGTTTTTCTAAAACTTGCAAAAGTACAATTTTTTTCAATACAAATCCGTAACGAGTACATTAGAAAAAAGAAGAAATTTTTTTGCTATGAATAAAAATGTGTAAAGTATAGAAAAAAATGCAATAAAAAAAACAGAGGTAAGAAAATTGTTAGTAACTTTGCACCACAAAAAAATGTAAGGTAAAAATTAGACAAAGAATACAAGAACGCTTATGCGCAAGAGAACAATAGCAGATTATCAACAGAGTGAATGGGTGGATTATTCCGCTAATGGTATTATTCTTTTCAATAACATTCAGCAAGTTGCCCCTCCGGAAAAAGAACCACTTATTATTGATGTGCATATAGTGATGGTTTGTTTGCAAGGTACAATGCTAATCACCATTAACAACAATCCCCTCAAACTTACCCGTAACCAGATACTTATCGTACAACCCAATAGCGTGGTGACTAACTATAATTTTTCGAAAACTTTTGTTGCACGAACCTTGGTGTTTTCACAAGCAACTATTACCAACGACATTTTTCTATCTCGAAAAGTTTGGGACAATATATCTTATCTGCAAATGCATCCGGTGCTTTCGTTGAGTGCAGATGGCATACGTTTATTTAAAAATTATTATAAGATAGCAACGAATAACTTAAGCACTGCAGACAACGTGTATAAGCAGGAGATAATCAACAATTGGCTGCGATGTATTATCTATGAAATTTTGCTATTTACCGATAGACTTTTAGGAGAAGAGTCTGTATCTTTTGATGGTCGAAAACAAAAGAGCAATGATGATTTGTATCGTCGTTTTAGGGAGTTATTGGCATTTTCTCGTGGTCGTATTCGCAAGGTAGAACAATTCGCCTCGCAACTTTTTGTGACTCCCGATCAATTAACAGCAGCTATCAAGGATGTGAGTGGTCGCACATCGCTTGAATGGATAACAGAATCTACCGTCAAGTCAATCAAATATGAACTAATTTATACACAAAAAACTGTTAAAGAGATATGTAAAGAACTGAATTTTCCTTCGCTTTCGTTTTTTGGGAGATATTTCAAACAACATACAGGTTTTTCTCCGAGGGACTTTAGAAAACAGTTAGATAAAGGTTTTTCGGAACAATAGAAAAAGAAGAATTTAAATACATAAAAATCGCAATTTTTGGCATGTGCTTAAATTGTGATTTTTTATTTTTTACTTTTCGGAAATAGTACATTTTTTCTCCGAAATAGAACACTATAATATTCAAAATAGAACATTCTTTCTTGTAAATAGAACATTGTTTACAAAGAAATAGATTATACTTTTGCCACTTGAAAAAATAAGTAAAGTGGAGTAATCCGAAAAGCCCAAAAGTGAGTAGGAGAAACGAACAAAAAAAAGTATGAAAAGATTTATTCTTTTATTGTTAGCGTTGATAGTTACAGCGTCAATAACCCAAGCACAAGTTGCTTTGGTCGGTAGTGAAAGTTTTGACGGAGGCACGCATTCTTTCACATCCACGCCGGGTTCTGCCTGGATGGTGGACAACACTTACCAAGTAGATGGAACAAAAGCCATTTGGGGTATGGTGCCCAGTTTGGCAGGAGATTCCATCGTATTAACTACACCTATTTATGATTGTAGCAGTTATGGTTATGTTACCATGCGTTTCAGTCATATTTGTAAGGTATCCCCGATGGACCAAGTACAGGTTCAATATCGGTTGAATATTGCCGGATCCGGCGGAGCATGGCAAAATATTCCAGCTTCTGCTTACGAAGGCAGTGCGGGCAATTATGCCGTAACAGGTTTTAATGCAGCCAGCTATGCTGTTTGGGATGCTAATGATAGTTTAGCACTTCCTACTAATGGATGGTGGAAAGAAGAGGTATTCGATCTTTCCAATCAAGTATCCTACGATCAGGTACAATTCCGCTTTATTCTAAAGAAAGGGAATGTATCAGGAACAAATATTTCATACGGTTGGTTGATAGACAAATTTGAATTGTCAGCATCTGTATATGAGATGAAGGTTCCGGTAGTAGAATTTTTGACCAACATGGGCGATACTGTTGGCAACACAGGTCCTTATACCATTAGGGCTAAGGTAGCCAAAAGAACGATTGTTCCATTAGTTCATCCTGTATTTAACTATACGGCTTCACATCCAGTTGCAGGAACCTATTCTGATAGTATTCTGATGACAGCCGTTACGGGGGACTCTATATGGGAAGCCGTTATTCCGCAACATATTTTTGGTACAACCTATACATATTATATTAATGGACACGATACTGTTGGCAATTATGCTGTAGCTCGTGGCGGATTTGTTAGTGCCCACTCTAAGGCAGCATCTGCAAGCGGCGATTCCATTCAAGTTGGTTGGAATACAGGTAGCGGTGGAGACTGCTCTTACCCGTTTGCTCCAAGTTGTGGTACTTATAACTGGTCAAGACATTTATACAGAGGAGATACCATCTTCCAGATGCATATCAATCAAAATCAAGGATCAAACAATCCGATATCTATTAGCGGTATTGCTTTTTACACAGGCTATACCCCGGCTTCCGGTCCTATAACACGTTACAATCATAGAATTTATTTGATGCAAACCAATGATGTAAACATGACATCAGGATATGTAGATCCGGTTAGTGCAGGAGCAACATTGGTATATCAAGGAAATATTATATTTAATAATGGTTTGAACAAAATAGTATTTGATCAACCATTTGTTCTCAATCCGGGCTATAATCTATATTTCTTCAATATAGATAGTTCGGCATTAAATGTATGTCATTCTTCATCCGACCGTTTGTATTGGTCGAATAATAGTATGCCATATACATGTTCTGACAGACATTATGAACAATTAGATTGTAACAATAGTAGTACAACGGCAGCAACTTCTAGTTTGCCGACTACTTGGTTTTATTTAGGAGGTTCCATCTTGGATAGCAACTCCGTTGCTTTGGAAAAAATACTTGTGGAAGATTCCGTAGCCACTTCTCCTACCACACAAGTTCCGGTAACCGTTTCATTCCGCAACAAAGGCTATGCTGATTTGCATTCTGCTGTTGTGAATTGGTGGGTTAACGGAGTGGCCCAAACTCCTTATACTTGGACAGGAAATCTTCCTGACGATTATGTTGATACAACTGTTATAGGAACTTATCATCCAAGAGTAAATGCATTGGATACTATAGTTGTAGCCATTAACATGCCTAATAATGTGTTAGATACAAATAATTTTGACGATACAATTGTTAAAGTAGTATATGGTTCTTCCGATATCGTGTTCACTTGGATAGATGCACCTCATGATACTGTATATTCTACAGGTCCATATTTGATGAAGTTGTATGCACGTACGCTTTCAGGAGCTACCATAGACTCTTTGAATATGGTTTATACCTATCCGGATACTAACAACACTCCTATCAGTGTAACCGTACCTATGACTTACCAAGGTGGAAATATGTGGCATGCAGTAATACCTAACATACGTTTCGGTAATCGAGTAGGTTATTCTGTTACCAAAACTGATAGTTTGGGCAATGTAGTTAATACTTCAGATTGGTATTATATCAAATTTGTAGGTGGCGGTAGTTCACAATATCATTATATTGGTGATACGGTAAATTATGGAATTGAGTATGAAGTTCCATTTTATGGATACGATGATTATAGCTGGTCGCGTATTATTTTACCGGGTTGGCGTTTGCCGGCTTCAGCCACTTTGATTAGAAATATTGCTTTTAAGGTAGAATATTCATATTTAAGTGCAGCTGTTAACAACCAACAATGTTATATGAAATTGGTGTCTGACAGTATGTTCAATACCGCAGACTATGTTAATCCTGCAAGCGATGGTGCAACTTTAGTTTGGTCAGGTAGCGTTCTTCCAAAAGACGGAGAATGGATGGATGTATCTCTTAATACTCCATTTGTGTTCAACAACAACAGCAATCTAATGATCTATTGGATGAATAACGATGGTTCAGGCGACAATGATGTAGAATGGCTATGTGACAAATATTTGAACAATAACAATGCTATTGCATGTTCGGATTATGGTAGTATGCCAACTTATACAGGCTGGTGGACTGAATTTCCTGTTATGCGTATTCGTACAATGGGAAGAAGTGATACCAACTCAGTAGCATTAGCAGAAATAGTAAGTCCGAGTGATGAAGGTATTACTCCGGGAGTATATCCTATTCAAGCTATGATTCGTAATTTGGGTATTGCAGATTTAACATCTTGCAACATCTCTTATTCTATCAATCATGGAACTCCTGTTACTTATGCATGGACAGGCGATTTGCCATCCGACTTTGTGGATACCGTAACATTGGGAACATATACCGCCGTAGCAGGCAAAATAGACAATATTACCATGTGGGTAGATTCTCCTAATCATGTGTATGATTCAGCATATTATGATGATACTTTAAGTGTGGATATTGTAACATGTAATGGAACGCTTCAAGGAGAATATACTTTAGGTGGTGCCACTTCCGATTTCACTTCCATGGGTCAATTTGTCAAGACTTTGGAAAAATGTGGTATAGACGGCAAGGTAACCTTGGAAATTCAACCGGGTACTTATAATGAAGCAATTGATTTGAAACCTATAGCCGGTTTACTTACTACCAGTGATACCTTAGTTATTACATCATCTACAGGAGATACCAGTGATGTAGTATTCACCGGCGGTGGTGTTACATTGGATGAAACCCAAAATGTAATCATATCCAATATTACTATTAATATAAGTAGTGGAGATGGAGTTAACTTTGCCTCTGTTTGCGATAATATCGAAATCAACGGATGTAACTTCAAGTTGAATCCTACTGCTACAGGTACAACCGCTTGCGGTATTAAATATAGTGGTAATTCCAATTCACCTGTTATGGGAAATATTCGTATTTTGAACAACTCTTTCAATGGTGGTGGTACAGGTATTTATATTTATTATACCCATCCAAATCAGACTGCTATGCAAAATTCTAATAAGTATATTACCATACTCAACAATACATTCAACAATATAGGACAATATGGTATGTATTCTTATTACTATAACAAGTACGACAGCATTGCTTATAATGTATTTAATATGCGTACTACATCCACAACACAATATGGATGCTACATGTATTATTACAACAGAATAGACGGCGGATTCTTCAACAATAAAATTACGCTTAATTCTTCATCCACTTGCTATGGTTTCTATGATTATTATTTGAATGTAGCAGCTACAGGTGCACAACACAATGCTCCTATATTCAACAACGAAATTCGTAGATTGAATAGTGGAACGTTCTATGGCATCTATGTTTATTACAGCAATTTGGATGTAATGAACAATACTGTTTATTCACAAGGAAGCGGTACTTGCTATAATATTTATAGCTCTTATGCCAATGCTACCTATTTCAGCAATGTAAAAGGTAATATTTCTTATACAGCAACAACAGGTACCGGTTATCCTTTGTATATATCCAGTGCTACTTATGCAGCCGGAATAGACTTGGATTACAACGATTATTATTCCACCGGAGCATACGTAGGATATGTAGGATCAGCCATGTCAAGTTTGTCAGCTTTGGCATCAGCAACCGGAAACGACGTACATTCTATGAATGTAAATCCACAATTTACCAATATCAATAGCAATTTGGATTTTAACAATGATGCCAAATTGAATTTCATGATGCCAAATGTGGGAAATTTTGCATTTGATATAGAAAATGCACCTCGTTATGGTAACACCTGTATGGGAGCTTATACTGTAGTGCCACAAGGTTTTGATTTGGCAGCGGTTTCGGTAAACATACCTGATGCATCCCTTGTAAATACGAGTGTACCGGTAACATTGGAAGTATTGAATTTTGGTGCTACACCTATTACTTCAGCTACTATAAATTGGACAGTGAATGGAGTAGCCCAAACGCCGTTTGCATGGACAGCAGTTACACCGCTTCCTGCATTTGAATCTACCACCATTACACTTGGCAATTATACATTTGCAACAGCCGGTGGAGTAGATCTTAAAGCATGGTTTAGCAATGTGAACAACACATTGGATAGCAATAGAACCAACGATACCGCAGCAAATCATGCATACATTTGTGGCGGAGCCATTTCCGGTATTTACACTGTAGGTAGTTCCACTTCAAGTTTTGCGACATTGGAAGAAGCCATGATGGCATTAGAAAATTGCGGATTGGCAGGCAATACCGAATTACAATTTGTTAGCGGAACATATGGAAACATGTCAATATCCGGCTTTGACGGAGGAGGTTATACATTGACGATTACCTCAGTATCCGGTAATGCAAATGATGTAAAATTTGTCACTACGAGCGGTAATGCACTTAGTTTGAGCAGTTCGAAAGGCATCACCTTCAAGAATATTACATTTGACGCTTCAGCAACTACAGCAGTCAATGCAGTTCAACTTAGCGGACAAATTACCGATGTAACTTTCTATGGATGTGAAATGTTGGCTAATCCATCTGCTACCACATCTACATGGGCAGTAGTACGATATGCCAACTCATCAGGATCAGCCTATACACTAACAAATGTGAAGTTTATCAAGAACCACATGAACGGAGGATACTATGGTATGTATATGTATTATACAGCAGGAAGTTCATCCAATATGACCAATACATGTCATGTACGTATAGATAGCAATATCATAGAGAACTATTATTACTATGGATTGTATTCATACTATTACAACCACTATAAGAGTATATCTCACAATACATTCCGTACACGTACAGGTTCACAAACTACTTACAACATGTATTTCTACTATTACAATTCACCGGATACTATCAATGGCAACAAGATAGAGATAAGAAATACCGGAAGTGCATATGGTATGTATTGTTACTACTATTTCCATTATCCGAGCTATTCTATTGGAACGGGAGTAATATCAAACAATGAAATACGTAAAGTCAGCGGAGCAGGGGCCACCTATGGAATATACATCTATTATTATATGATGGCAGATGTATACAACAATACCTTGTTGTTAGGTGGCACCGGTACATGCTATGGATTGTATTTATACAATACAAGTTCTACTTATCATATCAATGCTAAGAACAATATCATACGTACCGCAACTACAGGAACAGGATATCCGCTCTACATTTCGTCTTCAACCTATGCAACCGCTACCTATGTTTCCTTGGATTACAACGATTATACATCATCGGGTAGTTATGTAGGATATGTCGGCAGTGCACAAACTACACTTGCAGGACTTCGTTCCATTACAGGACAAGATGTACATTCTATCAGTGTAGCACCGCAATGGAAAGATAGTACTGTAGATTTGGATTTGGATAATTATACTCCGTTCTTGAGTACCAACGTAGGTAACTTGACAACCGATATCAAGGGTCAACCACGTGCAAACACTACCATCATGGGAGCATATTCTCCGGAATTGTTTGATGGAAAGGATATTAAATTAGAAAGCGTGGAAGGCTTCCCTGAAACAGGCGATTTGTGTTCAGCAAACTATACAGATATCGACTTTTTAATTACCGGCAACGGTTTGGTAAAAACCGAATTCAACCAAACAGTCTTGACAGCTTACTTGAGCATATCGGGAGCAGTTACATTTGACACCATGATAACTATCAATACCGGATCTATGGAAATATTTGACAGGACAACCATTTCAGTTGTTAAGAATTTGAATATTACTCCTGCCGGTATCTATCATGTTAAAGCATGGATAGCATGTAGTGCCGATACCAACTATGTCAACGATACCATTATGTTTGACTATATCGCTAACAAAGTGGCATTGCCAATAGACGAAGATTTTGCAAATGGTATACCATTGACGATGCGAGTATCTGATAACAATACTGCAGCAGGATGGGAAGTTATGTACGATTCTAATGCTACCGGAACAGTTATTCCGGCAACAGGCAATGCCATGATAGCCTTCGACGGCAGCCGTGGAGCTTTGACACGTTTGTACACTCGTCAGTTGGATTTGAGCGGTACATCAGAACCGATATTGGATTTCTGGTACTGGCACGATACAGCCGCTACCGTATCTACTATGGATTATACAGATGTAAGACTTACATTTGACGGCGGACAAACCTTCACCACCTTGTTCTCAGTAAGAAAGAACAACGGAACTGATATGGGATGGAAACAATACACCTATAGTTTGGATAGCTTTGTTAACCAGTCTTGTATCATCTTGGTATTTGAAGCAATGCGTATGTCCTTGCCACAATTCAATGGTGAGCAATACATAGACAGAATCAAATTGACTTCTAACCAAGATTTGTCACTTGAAGAAATCTTAGTACCGGAATTGACACCATGTGATTACACCGGCAAGGAATTGAGTATCGTTTTGGGTAGTTTGACTGCACAAAATATCAGTTTTGAGTCATATCCGACTACATTGCAAGTGAATATTACCGGAGATACAATTTTATCTTACAATATTCCATTGAACAGCGGAATTATACCGGGATTGGATTACGATACATTGGTAATAGACAACAACTTCGATTTCAACCCGGGTACATACTATATTTATGCTAAGGTTCAACCATCCATAGATAAGGAAACTACCAACGATGTTTTGAGAGATACTATCATAGTTAATCCGAGCATAGATGTAGCTGCTACACAAATTACAGGCGGTAACGACAATACCAATTGTATCGGTATAGGCAGTCAGGTTAATCAAGAGGTAATATTTACCAATGATGGTAATATGGACATGGAAGATGTAATTGTTACATTGAATGTATATGACATCACCGGAGCCAAAGTACAAACTATAGAAGATACTTTGACAGGTGTATTTGCTATCAACCAGACGACAACCTATAACTTTGCAGAAGCTTACGATGTGCCGGAAGGTGCAATGTACAATGTAGAAGTTGTAGCAAGTCCGATGTGCAATGCAAGTTTGACCTATACCGATGTATTGACAGAATGTGTAGATCAAAGCGATGTAGAAGTTACAGCCTTCATTAATCCTACAGACGATGAAACTTGCAGCAGTGTAGGAACCAATATCAAAGTAAAAGTAAGAGTCAGCAACAATCACCCTGATGAAGACATCCAAGGCGTGGTATTGAATGTAGTGGTAAGCTCCAACAATGCTCAAATAGCCAGCTGGACAGAAACATTGAGTGATATATCATCCGATTCTTATATCGACTTTGAATTCCCGCAAGGTTTCAATGTGCCTGAAGAAGCAGACTATACAATAGTAGCATACGTAAACAGTATAGATACCAAAGCTGAAAACGATACCTTGTCAATGACAAAATGTACCGATTTGGGCTTGGCAGAACAAGAAGGCAATGTAGTGTTCTTAGGACAAAACATTCCTAACCCTGCCAATGCACAAACAGTAGTCAACTATCAAGTTCCAACAGATGGAACAGTAGTATTCACATTGACAACCGTAACAGGACAAGTCATC
>JAEEGF012456854.1_pt1 | contig 18785 bp, 8 predicted proteins | sample 9134171 | NCBI WGS metagenome assembly JAEEGF01 (sample SAMN16246542, study PRJNA631951) | gut metagenome | biome: gut microbiome; feature: rumen; material: AP-attached | host: Bos | place: Iran: Karaj | collected 2018-10
TTCATGTAAAAGCATAGCTTTTATATTGTAATTTGATAGCTTTTACAACATAGAATGATAGCTTTTACAATATAAAACGACTGCTTTTATTACTCAAAAACTACCATTTCACACCGCCTTTTCAAATGCCTTTATTGAGAATCAATGAGTTACAACTCACTGAGAATACCGATAAAAGCGACCGACCATAAACTTTTTTGAAATACAGCCCTCTATTTCGACTTAAAGAAGGCACCAGAATAGGACAAAATCGACATTTCGCATGCACGGACCGAATACATTCGAGGTGATGCCATCACATAGCAGACCTAAAAAAAGAATCCGGATTGGCTAACCGCAAGGAGTATCACCAACCCGGATTTCAAATTATTACCAAAAACACTTACATAGTATTAACGTATCACTTTCTTTACCTTGCCATCAGCAGTACAGATAATGTTCACACCTGCCTGTGGAGCATTGTACTGGCGTCCGTCAACACCGTAGGTACCCTGTATGGCAGCTGCGGTGCCTTCAGATGCAGTAACACCCTGCACTGCCGTAGCGCTCTGCAGCGTAACCTCTGCTGACATGTCAGAGAGACCACCATATTCGTTTACTGACTGTACGGTGATTACGTCGCCCTCCTCGCCTACATAGCGGGCATCAACAGGGAATGCCGTTGCCTTGCCATTCACCGTCACGACGTAACATATAGCATATTCGTCGGCAGTCCATGTGGCTACGTTACCGTTGACACTTACCACTGGCTGTGATGTCTTCTCTACTATAGGCAGCGGATTCCAATAGCCGGCAGGTGTAGAAGAACCGTCACCAGAGAATACATTGGCAATAGTGTACTGTGCCACCTCATCGTCTGTCAGGCTGTTCTTTGCCTTGCCCCATATCTTGTTACCGGCAGAGTCCTTGTAGTAATAATACTCACGAGAGATATTCTTAGTACCTGTGAAGGCATAGCCGTTAGCATCGTGGAAGTCAGAGACAGCCCAGAGAGCAGGCAGTCCGCCCATTGTCTCATACCACAGAGAGTCACATGGCTGCAGTTCCATCTGTGTGTGCAGGAACACTGTCTTAGGCTGCTCATGCCATGGACGACCGAGCCATATAGAACCAGACTGTGCGTCGAAGTAGCTTGAGGTTATGCGTGTATTGTTGAATACATATCCCCAGCGAGTACCCTCAGGATGGTTTGGAGCTACGATGAAGCCGCCGGTCTTACGGTTGATGTCGAGCACGCAGTTCTCAAACCATACGTCGCTGGCACCATAGATGAAGTCAACGGCACCGTGGAGCTCAGAGTTATTCCAGAAGGTGCGGTTGTATGTGCCGCCATTATAGTAGGTATCCTGATAAGAGCGTGTGCGTACGTTGTTAAGCACGGCACGGTCACCAGAGATATTGAAGCACAGAGCCTGAGGGCCTTCCATCTTCAGTTTGGTCCAGTTCTCGTTGTCAACGGTAAGGTTCTCCATGTGGAAGTCTGTACCGTTAGCCAGCACCTCAATGGTGGCACCGGCATTGATGTGATACCACACCCTTGAGTGATCCTTCACGGTGCTGCCGTTCACGCTGCCGTCAAGTCTGTCGGTAGCGATGATGACGTTGTCACGGCTCTGACCGATGATATGGATATTTGGCTTGTTGATATATACTATACGACAAGAGTCATACTCATTGATACCGGCATTGTCTATGCGTACCTGCTCAGTACCGTTATTGTCGGTCATGTCGGCAAAGCGTGTGCCATAGCTGCCGCTGAACGTATAGTTAGGGTCACGGTAGTAACCGTTTCTTACATATATAAGGTAAGGCTTAGTACCGTCAGACGGTGCTGCGTCGATAGCGTTCTGCAGAGAACGGTACTGGCGTGGCATGTCGGCAGTAGCCTCGATGAACTCCGCGTTCTTGATGTCAAGCTGTGTGAGCGAGCCGTCAACGATAGCATCGTATGTGCGGGCAGCTGGCTTCATCCTGTCCATCACCGTGAAAGAGAAAGAGTAAGCATCTGCTCCGTTGCCTGCCTTGTCCTCCACATATCCTGCAGGTATGTTCACCGTATATGATGCGCCATACTCAAGATTGTTGTAAGGGAACGACATAGACTTACTGCTGAACGCTGGTGTAACCTCTGTAGTCTCCCCATCCTTTGCAATGGTAACCACGGCATTTGATGATGAACGCTGTATGCGCTCTGAATAAGATACAGTAACGGTACCCGTAGCGCTCACGCCTGTGGCATTAGCCTGTGGCAAGGTGCTGACTACCGCAGGAGCCTGACCGTCGTCCACTGCTACTGACTCACCGAGGATATAGACGTTACCCACGCCGCTCTCAGAGTGAATATAGTATTCCAGTTCGCAGAACTTGGTGCTCTCCACCGCATAGGCTGTTGACAACTGTTCAGTGCCGATACCGGTGATGCGTATGCGTACAGAGTCCTGCTCCATGGCATCAGCAGGGATATCAAACTCTATATGCTTGGCGACATTTGCAGTGACATCCCATGTAGTAATGTCCTTATATGTCTTGCCATCAACAGAGTACATAGCCTTGTAAGACTTGTGCGCCATATTCTTGGCAGCCATATCGCCGACGAACTTGGCAGAGGTAAAGTTCTTTGTTGAGAAATTATACTGCCATGCTATGTCAGACGTGCGGTAGCCATTCTGATAGAGTCCGTTGATGCCTGCAAGCACTACGGTCTCACGGTTACGTACCACTGGAAGGCCTGTTGACTGTGAATAGACCAAAGAGTCGTTTGACACGTTTACTATAGCAGCAGAGGCTTTACGATTGTCATCCCATGTGATGTCTGCCGGAAGTGGATATGGAGTATCCTTATAAACGTAAACCTGAGCGGCGCTTGCATCAAATACTGCGATGAAGTCCTGCACCTCATAGTTTGCCACCAGCTGCATATCACCGTTTACGGTAAGTGTGCGTGTGGCAGTTGTCACGTTGCTGTTCTCGTTGTCGTCGGTCCAACCGGCAAACTTCAGTACCTTAGACTCATTAGCTATGACAGTAATCTGTGTGCCCTCCTCATACTTGCCTGCATGGTCGTTAGGCGACAGGGTGATGGAACCGAGAGGTTTGTCGAGGTCGTTGGTAACCTTAGTTGTGACGGTATATACCTTAACAGGCTCGAAGACTGCAGTAACGACGTGGTCGGCATCCATGGTAACAGTAACGTCGGCATCAGTGCCGATGGTTACGCCGTCCTGCTGCCACTCGCTGAACTTATAACCGAAGTTAGGTGTAGCAGAGAGAGTGACCTCCCTACCCTCCTTGTAGGTAGTCATCTGTGGGTCAACAGAGACAGAGCCTGCGTCGGCAGGAGACACGACGGTGCTGAGCTCATACTTTGTTGCGGATGTAGGTGCGCCAGACAGCGTGCCGCTTATTATCACATTACGCAGCATGAGAGTCTTGCCCTTTGCAAAGCCGAGCATATTCAGGTCGATAACCAATGGGTTGTCAACCGTAGCGCCTATTCCGGAAATCTCTCCGTTGAAGGTGTTGATGTTAACGCCTTCTGTCTTATCGGTGTTGAGCACATACTGTGCATCTGTAACGTCCACGCTCTTTTCACCGCTCTTGGCAGTCACGCTGACATTGCCACCATTTGTGCCGGCACGTGCTCCCTGGAAAGAGAACGATGTAGGAACGAAGGTGAAGCCGTCGGCAGGGGTAATGGTGAAACGGATGGCGTTGGCATCAGATGCTGTTGAGCCAGTACCGTTGGCGCCGCCGTCAAACTTCGCAAAAATCTGTCCGTTGGCATCACCACCGGTATATTTTCTCGTACCACCGTCAACGATGTCCTCTCCTATGGTGTAAGCCACATTGGTGAGGCCTGCAGCCATGGTAGGGTCTGAAACGGTATAGTTACGTGGTGCTGCGCTGTCGAAAGGATAAGTAATATTGCCTGTGATGGTTACTACCTCGCCGCCCTCATCAGCGATGGTGCCGTGGAGGGTAACATCAGACAGGGCTATATACTTGCCCGTTGCAGAAGAAGAGAGGTTGTTAAGCCAAGGATATACACGGATATATATGCTCTCGCCCTCGCTGAGCTTCTTCATAGCGTCAACGCTGACGGTCTGCATCTGCTTTGCGGTCATACCCAGTTTCTCACCTATAAGAACTTGGTCAGAGAAGTCTGACTTTGTGGCATAGTAAGCATGGAAGCTTACGGTGCTGCCACCCCATCCTGCTACGTTGAAAGAGATCTTGTCAAGACTGAACTCTTTTTCTGCAGGTACAGTTGCCTTAAACTCTATATAACGTGTTGAGACCTCGTCAATCTCTCCGGCTGGCCACGTGCTGCCGTCGATATCGAAGTAAGCCATTGTCACGTCTGTGGATGGTGACACTGTGCCCTTCAGCTGCATCTTTGACGTTGTTGCGTCAAAACCGGTAAGTGCTGATGACACCGCTGCGACAGAGGTGGTGTTAAGAGGCCATACGCAGGTAGTCTCCTCGCCACCGCCGAGGCTGACGCCTGTGGCTGTAAGCTCAAGTGACTTTGAGTTTGTACCGTCAGAAGCAGTGAGAGTGCCTGTCACAGCACCTGCCTCGCTTATGTTTGCACGTACATATACAGTAGATATAAGGCTTGAACCAGTGTAAGGCACCTCTACAGATGTCTGCCAGTTGGTCTTGTCGGTTGAGACCTTGAAGCCGTCGGTAACAGAGAAGGTCACGTTGCCGCTCTCAGAAGCGAGTCCGAAGGCGCTCACGCTGTACTCCTTGGTAAGGCTCATGCCTACGTATCCCTCACCGAGGTCACCAGAAACAGGGTTGAATGATATCTCATTGCTTACTATTGCGTCAGCAGCGAGAGCCTCCAGCACAGCCTTACGCTTAGGATCGGTCTCTGAGGCTGCCTGGTTAATCAGTTGCTGTGCGAAAGCACGTGCTATAAGAGTTGCACCAAGAAGTTTTGGGTGTGTAGAGTCATCACTGCAGAAGAGATTCTCTGTACAATAGTTCAGTCCGTAGCTGACATAGAGGTTTGCTGTGGTCTCGGTGAGGTTGATGAACGGAACGTCATCATACTCATAAGCCACTGCCTTTGCCTGTGCCACATAGTCGTATGTATCGTCAGTGGCAGGCACACTGTTGTTCTGCGTATAGGTATTGCCGTCACAGTATGTATAGGAGTCGCCAAGGTCGTGCTGACCCTTGCGTGTAATGGACTTCTCATCTGTGCTGAAATACTTACGGCATATAGGACCTACGACGATAGGTGTGACGCCCATAGCCTTTGCCTCGTCTATATACCTACGGATATAGGCTTTGTATGTGCCGCTGGCGGTAGTGCCACGGTAATCTACCGTTGCTGCCGTAGTGGCATCACCTATATTAGTATAGTAGGTCTTGACGGTATCACCATCAGCACCACCGTTTTTCTCATCATTGTGAGCAAACTGGATAAGCAGATAGTCGCCCGACTGCATCTGGTCGCTTCCGCCTGTGACCATCGTTGGCCAATAGGCTGACTCCAGATAGAATGACTTACTTGACGCACCGGACTTACCACGGTTGTTGACCGTCACATTGTCGGTGTTGAAGAATTGCTGCAGCATCTGTGCCCATCCACGCTTGTCGGTAGAACCGTCTGTGGAATAGTTCGCCATGGTGGAGTCACCGATGGTGTGCAGCTTCTTCTTTGCTTCGATAACTGACGGCATACTGATAAGCAATGCCGCAAGAAGCATTAAGAAATACTGAAAAAGTTTTTTTAACATAATATAAAGTTTTGATTTAAGTTTGTTTATTCTGATGGCAAAATTACTTTTTTTTCATATTTTCCATGGTTTAAGTTTCTTTCAAAAAAGTGGTAAAAATTTTTCCACCAATGGGGGATTTTCGTTTCAAACCTAGGCTTTACGCGACTTCTCAGTACTTTTATGAGGATAAAAAAATAAGGATTCAAAGGCTGTAAAACCTTTAAATCCTTATTTTTCAATTACAAATATTGCGTTTATTCTCTGTTCTGTACTCTTGTACGGTATTCACTCGGCGACATTCCTTCTGCTGCCTTGAAACATTTCGAGAAGTATTTCGGATCGGAGAAACCGCATCCATAGGCTATCTCGTTGACACCACGCATGGTGGTTGCAAGCAGTTGCTTTGCACGCTTCATACGTGCCTCCCTGAGGAAGTCGGCTGGCGTAATACCCAGCAACTGCTTCATCTTACGGTTCAGACTAGAACGGCTGGTTGCCGTAGCACTTGCCATCTCGTCAACTCCGACGTCGCTGTTGCCCAGATTTTCATCTACAAAGTCAAGCAGGCGGCGCATGAAGGCGTCGTCCTCTTCATTGATTATCGATGATGAAATGATTACCTGTGGCTCTACATGAGCTACCGTAGAACTCTCCGGCATTGCTGCCTCCACACCAGACTCTATGCCGAGGCTCGCACGTGCCTGTGCTTCATCTGTAGAATGTTCCGCTGTATGGCCTTCAAACAACTTGAGGTATGCCTGCAGATTTTCCTCACGCTGACGTTTGAGGTTCTTTATATACATTATAGTATATGTGATACCTGCCACCAACAAGACGGTCAGCAATATATACATAATGTATGCAAAGGTGGTTTCCCATATACGCGGCTTCACTATAATGGTGAGCTTGCGCACATTGTCAACCCACAATCCTTCAGCATTGGTAGAGCGAACCTCCAGGGTATATGTGCCTGGCGACAGGTTATACAGCGTTATGCTGCGGTTTTCCTGTGGCACAGACCACTCTGCCGAGTCTGCCCTCTGCCACCAATGGCGCTCTTCCAACACACGCGTGACATACTTTATATTTGAATTGTCAGTATAGTCAAGGGCTGCATAGCTGATGGTGACATCACGCTCTGTGGAAGACAGTTCCAATGTGTCGCGATTGTCTGCAGAATAGTCAATCGGTTCATCTGGCACATCGAACGATGTGAATACGATACGTGGAACATATACACGCTGATGGAACATCTGTTCCGGCATAACGAGCACTCCATTTTCAAGTGTCAACAACCATCGACCATCGCGTAGCAACATAGGCTCTGCGTCAGAGAAGCGTGAGGCAATAGTGAAGAACATGTCGTTAAAGTTCTCCAATGTACCAAGGTCTGCATTCAGGCGTGTTACCTGATTATTGCACTGTATGAGTATCTCGTCGCCAACCTCTGTCATGGCGAGGGCGGCATCTGATCCCATGCCATTGTCGGTGTCATAGTGACGAAACTCAAACTGTGGTGCTCGCAAATCTTTCGTAAGCAACAAATTGACGCCTCCGCTCTCAGTAGAGACGAACACCCTACCCTTACGGTCTATAACCACATCCATGGTGGCACTGCACGACAGGCTTGACTCGCGAACAGACTCACGCTGATGGCGCGTAAACTTCAGTTTGCTTGGATCACCCTGCACATTGTCTATCACAAGTAGTCCTTCCGTAGTGGTTGCCAAAACAAGTGAGTCACCAAGGGCATAGAGCCTACGCATCAAGGCATTGGAGACGGGGAAATTCTTTATGGAATTCTCTACGTTATAGAAACGCATCTCACCCATCGGTGCATTAGGATTGGCAATAATGTTAAGTCCGCCTCCCTGAGTAGCTACCCATAGACGTCCCTTCTTGTCTTCGAGGAAGTTATATATGTCGGAGCTGTTGAATGCCTTACCTGCCTTAACCTGCGCGGCATCTCCCTTATTAAAATTCTCCACCTTGAACTGTCCTTCTGACGTTTCGGTAAGTCGGAAGGCTCCATCTGGCTTGCTACCTATCCATATTGTTCCGTTGCGTTGCTGATAAATGCAATATGTAGGTGCAAACTGCGTAACGCTTTGGTGCAGTTTTCCATCCAAACCGAGATAGCCCATGAAGTTTGCAAGGCTATCGAGCACCACCACCATATTAGAATCGCGCGTACCTACCCATATACGTTTCTTTTTATCCATAAAGAGTGCACGCACGGTAGATGACGGAACACAGCTCAACAGCGTGGCAGGCTTTGCCTTTGGCGAAATCTTCTGTACTCCGAAACGACGCATTAGCCAATGATTCTTCTGCGTATCTTGCAAATACTGACGCACATCATCGTATTCAAACTCACCAAACTTGAATGTCCTCCAGGTCTTTGTGACCGAAGTATCGTAGTTCATTCTTGCGAGATAACGTTCCTGCAAGGCTGAATCTACTGTTTCGAATTTGTATGTATTAAGGTTGAAACGCCATACCATATCGCCATTGACACAGTATATATTGCCGTCTTCACCAAACATCATGTTGCGTATGCGATCGGACGTAAGGTTATTACCGTCGCCAGGTTTTGACTTGAACACAGCAAACTCATAACCATCAAAGCGGTTCAGGCCGTTCCATGTGGAGAACCACATGAAGCCACGACTGTCCTGTAGTATTTTCGTAAGATGCCACTGCGACATTCCATTATGGTCATCATAGTGCGTACTGGTATAGTTAACAGCCTTAGCACTGCCCTCTGTATTATTGGCGGCATAGAGCGTAAACGAGGCACACACTATCATAATACCTACCAATAACGATATCATCTTGTTTGCTTGCATTGTAATTTGAGGTTTTTAACGTGGATGGTTCTTTTATGGTGGGTTCTAATAATTCCCACTGTCAGATTTTTGAATTTGTTTCAAGGGCAAAATGTTAGCTGATAAGGAAGCATAGCGGGGCTATGTGACCGCAGAAGCTAACAGTTTGCACTGAAAGAAAACAAAAATATGACATAATGATATTCATATAATAAACTAATTTAATTCGTGGGAATTTTTAGAACCCACCTTATATTTACCCTACATTATTCTGTCGATTAATCAAGAAAGCACAAATCCGCTCAGTATGCGACCGCATTTCACTACGGTACCGTCTGCCAAAGGCGGCTTTTGCTCGCGACGCGCAGAATAGAAACGTAAATCGGTGAAGGTGTCTATCGGAGAGACGGTGATGTTGGAAGCCTTCACACCTGCATTTATGAGTTGCTGGCGGTTTATCTCTTTCAGGTCTATGTGGGGCTTTTCGATGTTTGCCCCGTGCATATCGGGCATCATGACGGTATAGCGTTCCATGGCGAAACCTGCCATAGCGAAGGTGTCAACAACCTCCTGCCCTACCTCGAAACTATCCTGGCTTATGCCGGGACCTATGGCTGCTGTGCACAGGGAGGCATCGGTGGCATACACGCGATGCATCTCTGCCATTGTCTTTTCAACAATACGCTTTACCGTTCCTTTCCAACCTGCATGTATGGCAGCGGCTATATGGTGCTCAGGGTCGTACACCAAAACTGGTATGCAGTCTGCAGTGCTGATGCCTATAGCTACACCTGGTTTATCGCTTATAACTGCATCGATGCCCTCGAGTTGTGCCTTACGGTCTTCTGCCTTCATAGCGAGCATGCGTTCATCTATAACTGCAATGCAATCTGTATGGGTTTGATGTGGATACACTAAATCCGTAGCCTGCACAGGCAAGGCTGCTAACAGCAATTCACGGTTGCGCCCTATGATGCGGTCAGTGGTGAATGCCGTCACTTTGTCTCCTAATGTATAGAATTCCATGTGTATTACTCGGTATATTCAAAGTCCTCAAGGTCTTCTATCTCGTCCTCGTCAAGGTACTCTATATCATCGTCTGTATCTTCTCCTGGCATCTTGCCAATCTCCTCGTCGGCAAGGCGGTCCTCATCATACACTTCGGCAGCGAGGTATGACATATCCTTATCGCGGTGCACTAAAGTGTCTTCGGCTATCACTCCCTTTATTTTGTTGGACTCACTGTTCAGCTCTGCCCACAGTATATCCTTCAGCTCACTAAGTCCCATGCCTGTAACGGCTGATATAAACACTACCTGAAGGTCTTGAGGCAGGTCTTGTCGTAGCATCTCCATGAGTTCCTCGTCAAGCAGATCACACTTAGTAACGGCAAGCACACGGTGCTTTTGCAGCATCTCAGGATTAAACTGCGCCAATTCGTTGAGCAGCAGTTCATACTCCTTCTTTATATCATCAGTATCTCCAGGCACCATAAAGAGCAACAGCGAGTTGCGCTCTATATGACGCAGGAAGCGCAGTCCGAGTCCTTTTCCTTCTGCGGCGCCCTCTATTATACCTGGTATGTCTGCCATGACGAACGACTGGTGGTCACGATAGCTGACAATACCCAAGGACGGCTCAAGGGTGGTGAATGGATAGTTGGCTATCTTTGGCTTTGCCGCTGACAATGCAGACAACAACGTGGACTTACCTGCGTTAGGCAGTCCTACAAGTCCTACGTCGGCAAGCAACTTGAGTTCCATAATCACAGTCATCTCCTGCATTGGTTCGCCTGGCTGAGCAAAACGCGGTGCCTGATTGGTGGCTGTCCTAAACTGGAAATTACCCAATCCGCCACGTCCTCCTTTCAGGAGCATAACCTCCTGACCATCTTCCATTACATCACAAACGAACTTACCCGTCTCTGCGTCATAGACCACCGTACCGCACGGTACATCGATATATACATCCTTACCGTCGGTACCATGACACTTGTCCTTACCTCCGTTGCCTCCGTGCTCCGCAAAGATGTGGCGCTGATAGCGCAGATGAAGCAGTGTCCAGTAGTTATGGTTGCCACGCAATATGATGCTACCACCCTTGCCTCCATCTCCACCGTCGGGACCTCCGTTAGGATTATACTTTATATGTTTCAGGTGCATACTGCCCTTACCACCCTTACCAGAGCGGCACAGTATCTTTACATAATCTACGAAATTACTTTCCATGAATAATGTTTAAAACTCCACATTATGCATTGCAAAGAAGAGTTACACTCCCAATCAATAAGCAAGCAGAGCCTACGTATAAATAAATAAAATAATATATCAAGTTACAAAATTAATATTTTTATTTCAATTCACCAAATTTTCCATGCATTGGAATGAAAAAAATGTATGTTTCTGCTTTTTATTCACATACAAACGAGACTATAACAAAATACGCATAACAGAGCATCTTGTACGGAATACTTGCGAACGACTCCGTAATATCGGAAAAATTCTTAAGTTTTGGAGGCATAGTACGTATAAAAGCTCTCATATTATGTTTCTATCTAGGGCTTTTTATATCGTAACTGCAATTATTTTAAATGTTAAAAGCTATCATATTACAACAAAAAAACTCTAGCCTTTTGGGAGAATTCTTATTACCGCCTTTACAGTATATAAAAAAATGTCCGGATTTGCTTTCCGGACATTTCTTTGAGTATATATTCGACGTGTATGAATGCTGTATAAGACATGGGAATAGAGGGTCATACATTAAGCATAGCATATTATTGTCGCATAAACTTGCGGCTGGCATCTATACGCAGGAAGATAAACAGGAGGAGTGTGAATCCCCACAAGGAAGAACCTCCATAACTGAAGAAAGGCAATGGGATGCCTATCACTGGCGTCAATCCTAATACCATACCTACATTGATAAATAGATGAAACAGAAATATACTTACGACGCAATAGCCGTAAACTCTGCCAAAGGTGTGGGTTTGACGCTCTGACACATAGATTAGTCTAAGAATAAGACACAAGAATAGCAATAATACACTTGCGGAACCGAGGAAGCCTTCTTCTTCTCCGACTGTGCAGAATATAAAGTCGGTATCTTGCTCTGGTACAAATTTCAACTTTGTCTGGGTGCCATTAAGAAATCCTTTGCCCCGTAAGCCACCGGAGCCAATCGCTATCTCGCTTTGGTGAACATTATATCCCGCACCGGCAAGGTCTTCTTCCAAACCTAAGAGTACATTGATGCGCACACGTTGGTGGGGTTCCATTATATTATTGAGTACATAGGAAGCCGAAAAGAAGAATAACGCAGAACCAATAGTGAACAACAAAATAAAGAAGTATTCACGCATGTGATTGTAATACAAAAGCCAGGCAAGGTAACAGATGGTTACAACAAGCAATAGCAACTGCACCCAAATGATATTGAATGGTATGACGAACTGTGAAAACAGTAATGCCAATAAGGTTATACCTACAGACGTTAGGAATATATATTTTGCCTCTTTCTTTGCCTTACAATACACTAAAACCAAAGCAGAGGTAAGAATCTGTATGAGCAATAATACCACAAACGGACCTACATGAGTAGGAGTTTCCCAAAGCAAAGGTTGTTCAAAGCGTATGCCGACTACGAAATATACTACCATGGCAATGCCCGTAAAGAGGAAACTTCCTGTCATACCCTCACGATATAACATCAAGAATAACGAGGCATATACAAGGGCTGATCCTGTCTCTTTCTGCATCACTATGAGTATCATTGGCGTTATGATCATAGCTATTGCCTTGGCAAGGTCTTTCCACTTCTCTATGCTGAACTTATACCCCGACATGAGTTTTGCCACTGCCAACGCCGTAGCGAATTTAGCGAATTCTGCCGGTTGGATTCTCAACGGTCCCATAACTATCCATGAACGGGAACCCTTGATTTCATGAGGATTGAAAATCGTTGCAAAGAGTAGCAGCAACATTACTACATATATGGCGAAAGCAAATGTTTCGTATAGTCTGTCGTCTATAAGAAGTAAACATGTACCGAGCATAATACTCGTAACAATCCAGACGATCTGCATGCCAGAACGCGTTTCAAGCGAGAACAGATCGGCATCACCGTATGAATAACTGGCTCCACACACACTGACCCAACCAAATGCTAACAGGGCTATGTATATAAGGATTGTAATCCAGTCGATGGATCGTAATACCGAGTTTTGCTGTTTCATATGACTTTCTTTCGATGTTTATGCAGACAGTATATAATGCCTGCAACTTGATGTGAATAAAAAAACTCAGTAAAGCATTTCTACTAAAAAATACTTGACTGAGTTTTCTATATAGCTGTAATTACCTCTTTTCTTTACTTCTTGATTGTCTTAAGTGCCTTAGCAGCATTCTCATCCTCTGGATCTATGCTAAGAATACGATTCCACCATACGCGAGCCGTCTTCAGGTCATGACGTGAGAAATATGCTACGGAAGCAAGATAACGGCAAGCCTCGATTTCCATACTTCTCAACTGATCTGTCTGCTCTTCCTTTGCAACACAGAAATCATATAGCTTTTGATATAAAGGCTCCGCCAGACACTGGGTATTCTCCGGGTCAAAGTAAGAATAGGTCCAACGAGCATGAGTGTAAAGCACATAGTGCAGATTCTCCCAATTTGGATATTCCGTCTCAAGTTGCTCATATACATTGAACATCTGCCTTATGACAGTCAACTTCTCTTCTCCTTCAAGACCATCCTGCCAATCTCGATATATACCAGCATATTGATATAGCATATAAGCCTTGTCTGATGATGGATACTTCTCCATAAACAACTTATAAAGGTTCAAAGCATCCTTGTAACGCTTCTCCGCCTTAAGAACGTCTATGTTCTTGTTGAGCATCTGTCGAATCTGACCATCCATCTGAGATACGAAATAGTCAGTACACTCAGGAATCTTTGCATAAGTGTTGAAAGCATCGTCAAACTGTGACATACCAAGGTAACAAGAACCTAACGAGAAGTAGTCGATTGAGTTTATTGAATCCTTAGCATTATCAAACCAAATCTTTCCGTGAGCCATTGCTTCCGTATACATGGCTGAACGCGTGGCACTCCAGAAATATACGCGATTAAAACCCTTGTTCTCTGGGAATTTCTCACAACCAATAAGACAGAGTTCCATACACTTGATATCGTTCTGACTCCAATAGCAGTTCTGGACATACTGAATCAACTGGTTCATCGTCAAAGAATATGGATCCACATTCTCCATTGCAGCAGCAGCTTCTTCGTCCTTACCCATCTTGTTATAAAGCATTGCTATCTCTATATCAACATTATAGGTCGGTACAGCCAAACGCAACTCCTCCAATTTTGCCTTTGCCTTTTCTATATCAACACGAGAAATAACATTCGCATACTTTATATAAGGCTCTGGATTCTGTGGATTACTCTCTATTGCCTTGTCAAACCACAAGCATGCCGAATCAACTTCCCAATCTCCATACATATCACCCTTGAGGATGAATGCCTGAGTGAAATTAGGATCTACAGCAAAAGCCTTATCAAGGTACATACGCGTTTTCTCACGCTCGCTATTACGGAAGTAAGCACGAGCAAGAGCTGTCTGTATATATGGATCCTTGTAGAATCGTGCAGACAATTCCTTAGCAATTGTGTCCGCCTGAGTGGAATACTTATGTATAACCTCTGCCATAGCTGCCTGTACCGCATCTGCCTCCTTTGCCATATTCTGTGCATTTGCAGGCATTACGAACACAAAACAAAGCAAAGCTATGATTGTATGTAGTCTCTTTACTATCATCACTAAAGATTATTGAGAGTTTTATTTTTACTTCTTTTTATGCTGTTTGGCCATCTTCTTTGCATACTTCGCATTGTATTTCTCTACCATGCGTAACTGTCTGCTCTTATATCTGTTATCATGACGTTCATGCAAAGCCTTTACCTTCGCTGGATCACGACGCAGACTGCCAATCTTGTATTGCAAACCGAAATTCAGAGACTCATACAAGTGCAGTTTATCAGTGATACTGATAGTGTTGAATCCCTTGATATCATACTCGCTTTTCTGAGCCATGAAATATACTTCCGGGTTGAAGAACAGTGAAAAGCCCTTCTTGCCTAAAGGATATGCAAGTTTGAATCCGCCATTAACGCCAAAGTACCAGTTTTTATCGTCTTGGAACTGAGGTGCAGAATTGTATCCACCATCAAACACTGGCTCAGATGGAGCAACTTTGAATTTAACACCAGACAACCACATAAATGCAGGACCTACATAAGCATGCATCTCAAACTTACGCTTATTCATTCGTCCAGCACATAGATTCATGAGGTTACCCTCAAATGCAAGTGCTCCGAAGAATACCTGGCGGTCTACCTGAACGAGGCCTGTACGTCCCTTTGACCACATCACACCATTATCCATACGATAATGTGCATTGTAAGGCAAATTCTCAAGACGACTTGGATTCATCATATTAAGACTGGCACGTATACCTATATATGTATTAAGCGTATAGTCTGCCCAAATCTGACCGTTCCACTCGAAGTTGCCTGCTCCCCAATCGCTATAACGACGTGACAACATTGCAAATCCGCCAGCAATACCAACTCGAACGCCCTTATTCGTCTTATATGTATAATGCTGTACAGCATCCATCTCTTCAACAGGACGATAGTGAGGACTACGTACCATCACCGTCAGACCAAGATTAAGAGACATGTGGTTCATATCGTGGAGCTCTTCATTCTCTCTATAAACACTATGAGAATAGCGAGGCTCTAAGAACACCTGTAAATCAGGATTGATATAAGCATACGCATGTACACCAAAAGTGTAAGACTCTGTACCAATACGATGTTTCTCTACGAAAGTAGCTTTATACTTTGACATCGTACCATAACCCAAACCAAAGAATGCATAACCTCCAAATGGCTGATTCCAACTGAATTTCTTATAGAAGAAACCAAATGGATTGAACAATGCTTCCGCACGAATACCCATATAGTGAGTATTAAACGTTTGCGTCATATCACCATAAGGAGCGACGTCGTTGCCCTGACCTTCATAAACGACTTCTTCGCGTTTAGCTATCTGAGTGAATCCCGAGAAGCGGAAACCTAAGACAGGAGACCACCATTTACCTATACTAACAGTAGTGGTATGGCCTGTTGAGTTGCCAAACTTCAAATCATTGAGTTTCATTGTCTCTGACCAGTTCAAGCCACCAGCGAACTCAACAAACCAAGGTCTGCGCCAAAGCTCATTAGTCTCATAAGTCTCCTCTGGGAACTTCTCCAAGCGTGAGAGCATGAACTTCACACGTGCAGCCTTAGAAAGGTTATCATTCAGAGCGAACTCAAACGATACATTGGTTCCATAGAAGAGATCGAATCCACGCCAGTTACGAAGATATTCATAATCCATTTGTGGTCCACCGATACCCATGTATGGCTCAATGTTCAAATATGTGTGAGGGCCCGTGAATATCTTCAATTGAACACCAGTATGTGCCTCTGGCGCAAACTTTTTCTTGCCAGTTCCATTGAAGAACGTATAGTTACCTCCAATACCTACAAGTGCCTGCACATCCAACCAACGAGAAGAGTTATATCCCTCGAAGTGTGTTGTGATGTCATGCATATAGTCTAATCTACCAGATACACGTGCAAGACGAAGACCACGCTGATAGTTGTAACCCCATCCCAAACCTGCACTAAGTCTAAGTCCATTCAGTTTGTTCAACCTGGTTCCAACCTGTCCCATAATCTGTATAAGATTCAATTTAGGGGCATTCTCAGCCTGCGGCAAGACTTGCTCATAACCAGCAGAGACACCATAATAGAGATTCTGCAGAATTCCCTTATAGAATTGGTATCCTTTCGGTTTATAGAAGTCCTTGACACTGTAATCCAAAGCATTCACCGCATTGGTACCACGAGCAAGGTTCTTACGTGACATCTTTATGGTGTCACGCATAGCCTGCAGATCTTCCTCGTCAAGCGTATCCAACGGATCCATAAGCCTCAATGAAGCCAAGTCCGAAGGATTAACCGTAGGCGCAGCCTTTAAGCTACAGTTGCTCTGCAGCCCCAACAGCAGTGCTGTTAATACAACAGGAATTAATTTTCTATTCATTTTTTATCTGTAGAATTCAGCTTTATTCAGTAGATTCACTATTCTCTGTAGATGCCTCACCTTCTCCTACTGGATTTTCTCCATTCTCAGTTGACTCATCTACTTCGTCTTCATCACCACTAATCTCCATAACATCATTAGCTCCGTCGGCTGTTGCTTCGTTCTTGAGAGTTACAGAGTTATTAAACATATCGCGATAACGTTCTTTCTGTTTCTTACTGTATTTAAACTTCTCACGCAACTTATCACTTACCTGACCATCGGCAAGATACAACCATTTAAACGATGGCTCAAGTTCAAAGCTATGATCAAAGAAGCACAGATACTTTGGGATATATCCTGGTTTCTTTGGTTCTCCAAGACGCTGTTCCTCTAAATCAGCTTCCAAAATACCACGAAGATACCATTTCTTTGGATTCTCATCATCCATTGCAGCAACCAACTCCTGACAAACAGAATTTGGTACGTTCAATATTTCACGTGCTTCTGTATAAATAACAGCCTTATTATCAGGAGAACAACTGATGACAAAATTCATTGCATCAAGAACCTCCTTCTCCTCTGCAGGAGAAAGCTGATGTGTAGCATACTTTACGAAACCCTCCTTGAACTTTATATATTTCTTGAGTCGCTCTACTTTCGGGTCATTGTCATTAGCAAACCAATAGTTACAGTAGCTCAAAGCACTATCACGCTCTTCCATCTGGAAGTATGTGATAATCTGATTAATCAACACCTCACGACGGTTTTTCTGTGCCTTCTCACTACGCTCACGAACTGACATCGCACGCAAACGGGAATTGATAAATGGAGCAAGCACCCTTGCATCAGGCTTACCCTGACGTGAGTTCAACATAGCCATCTTATTGGCTACATACATTGAGAACTTGATATTTTCATAACCAGCAGTTCTTGTTACGTGATTATATGCAATCATCGTAAGAGTATCCAATTCTGCTGAATCTTTGATTACAGTATAAAGGTTATAGTAGTCACCATCAGAAAAATCCTTTCCCTTTCCCTGAAGCAAATCGTGCTTACGCTCCAAATATGCAGCATATGCCTCATCCGCATCCATAATATGCTCACGCTCATAACGATATGTCACACGCATACGACGCTGAGTAACAAGTACAGGTTCTATGACAGTTTCATAGCCTTCAATGGCCTGTATAGCTGCATCGCCGCCATAACCATTCATACCCATATTCTTACGAATCTGTTCTGCATGACCAGGGAATCCATCTTCTTCAACCTGTTTTGCAACGTCCTCCCAAGTGTACACCTTTGGAGCACCTGTATGGAACGCAACATCTACCTTACCCATGTAATTGCGCACCTTCTGAACTGCAACCTTTGTACGCTCTGCTGCAAGTCTGCGGTTTGATTCCAAACCACCTTCTGGTGAAGCCGAAGCCTCAACCTTAACTTCCATCAACTGATCTCCATATGAACGCAACTCTGTAACAAGGTCATTCAACATCTTTTCATTAATAGAGTCGTTAATCAGTTCTGATTTACCGACAATAAATCTAAGACGGAGATCCTGATTCTTCGTATCGTAGTTACTCTCTGCTGTTACCTGGAACTCATCAACATCCATATCAGCAGCAGCAACACCAAGATCAATGAACTTAAAGATGTTCTTACCATTACAAGAACCTGTCGAAGCAGACTGATGGAAATAGTCATTATTAAATTCAGCAAGTACTACTTCGTATGGTATTTTATAGGTCTTACGACGATTTGGCTTCACATAAACCAACGTAGTATCTACATATATTTTCTCGTCATCATACAATAACTTTGGACTATAGCAATATGCGACATTATCATATTTCATATAATTGAAACGCATACGCTTATCCTGAAGCTTATGATACTCATAACCCTCCATTACGACACCAGGAATATAATCCACTGTATCCTCCGTCTGACAATCTACAGACATTGGCTGAATAACAAGGCGTGCCTTGCTGTTTCCGTATGCCTTAGGTAAATCTACATGTATTCTGAAATACATATTTTTACCATCATCAATACGAACAGCTGCCAC
>JAEEGF011412722.1_pt1 | contig 18783 bp, 14 predicted proteins | sample 9134171 | NCBI WGS metagenome assembly JAEEGF01 (sample SAMN16246542, study PRJNA631951) | gut metagenome | biome: gut microbiome; feature: rumen; material: AP-attached | host: Bos | place: Iran: Karaj | collected 2018-10
ATTTCCTCCTCGCCTCACTCGTGACGGTTCAGGGCCAGCACGGTACCCTCTTCCTGCATCACCCTTTTGATGATCTGCGGGTCACAGAGAATGTCGCTGTCCATGAGCAGGAAGTCCTTGCCGTCGGTATAGGGACGCGTCATCCACAAGGAGAAGATATTGTTGTTGTGCTCGTAGTCAGCGTTGTGGATAAAGTGGATTGTAAGTGACGGATAATGGGTGGTGAGGAAGTCACGAATCATTTCCCCACGATAGCCGGTAACGACCACCAGCTCCGTAATCCCTGCTGCCAGCTGTGCATCAACAGTACGCTGCAACAGCGTACGCTCACCCACCTTCAGCAGACACTTCGGGCACTTATCAGTAAGCGGGCGAAGGCGCTTGGCCATGCCCGCTGCTAAGATTACTCCCACTACACCCCCTAAGTTAGGGGGCAGGGGGTCTGAACAGGGTCTATTCATTTTCGTTTCTTTTTAATATGGAGGTCTTCGTTTGTTCATACCCCCATCCCCCTAACTTAGGGGGCTTGAATACACTTTCAGTATTGTATCCACGACCGTCTGTGTCTGCTCCTTGCGACCGAGCGTGATGCGCAGGCACGACTCCAGACCTTTGTCGCCCATGAACTTAATCTTGTAGTCCTGAACCTTCAGGGCCTCCATGAGGCGTTCCTTGATTTCAAGGGGATACTTGATCAGGATAAAGTTGGCCACCGACTTATACACTTTAAAGCCGGGCAGGTGTCCCAGTTCCTTCTTTAAGAGCTGGCGCCCCCATTCCATGTCGTTGGCTACTTGGCGGTAGTGCTCGTCGCTGTCGAGTGCAGCCAGTGCTACGGCCTCTGAGAAGCGGTTGTAGCCCAAGTACTTGTTGACCCAGCTGAGGAACTGGTCGTGTCCCTTGCCGATGAATCCGAAGCCACAGCGCAAGCCGGGCAGCCCGTAGAACTTCGACAGGGTACGCGAGATGATGAGGTTCGAGTACTTCTCGACCAACGGGGCGATGTAGGCCGTGTCGGTAGAGATGAAGCTGGCGTATGCCTCGTCGATGAGCACCATCGTGTCGCCGGGGATGTTCTCCATGATACGTCCAATCTCGTCAGGTGTCAGACCGTTGCCCGTGGGGTTGTTGGGCGATGCCAGCAGCAGCATGCGAGGATGCACGCGGTTGGTGTATTCAATGACCTCATCCACGTCGTAGGCAAAGGTGTCGTCCTGCTCATGCAGGGGGTACATCTCGAAGGTGCCGCCACACTCGTTGGCCACCTTGTTATAATACCACCAGGAGAACTCAGGAATGAGAATCTTCTTGTTGTCGCCCACCATGAGGAAATAGTGTATGGCGTTCTTCAACATGTCCTCGCCGCCGTAGGTCAGCAGCACTTGCTCCTCGGGAATGCCGTATATCTCACTGAGGCGTACGGAAATCACACTTTTTTTGCCCTGGTCATAGATGCGGGTATAGAAACACAATGTCTTGGGATCAAAATTCTTTACAGCTTCAGCCACCTTCTGACTGGGCTCGAAGTTAAATTCATTTCTGTCAAGATAATTCATATTCTTTGTTTGTTATATTATTCTGGGTGCAAAGGTAGTAAAAAATGGTGAGTGGTGAGTGGTGAGTGGAGAGCTTTTTGCTACAGCTTATAACTTTTTAACCTTTTCACTTTCTCACCTTTTCTCCTTTTTTCGTAACTTTGCATGCGCTAACCAAAGAGAGAGGATGATAGTAGGATACGACGCAAAGCGCATTGTGCGCAATGGAACGGGACTGGGCAGCTACAGCCGTACGCTGGTGAATAATCTGGCTGAGACGGCTGCCGACAGCCTCGAATTGAGGCTCTATGCTCCCGATGCGGGTCGTGACGACTTACGCTGTCAGATAGCGCAGCGTCCGAACATCAAGTGGTGCTATCCAAAGCTCAAACCTCAAACTTCAAAGCTCAAAGCCCTCTACTGGCGCTCATGGGGTATCGTGAAAGACCTTGTGAGAGACGGTGTGCAAGTGTATCACGGTCTTTCAGGGGAACTGCCGACGGGACTGCGCAAGGAGGGTATCCGCAGCGTGGTGACCATTCACGACCTGATCTTCATGCGTCATCCGGAGTACTACTCATGGATAGACGCGAAGCTTTACGAATGGAAGTTCCGCCGTACGGTGCGCGAGGCAGACCATATCATTGCCATCAGTGAGTGTACCAAGCGTGACATCATGGAGCTGGGTCATGTGCCGGAAGAGAAGATTACCGTCATCTACCAGGGCTATGCGCCGCGGTTCAGCCAGCTTTTGTGTCCCCCTCGGGGGACGAAAGGGGGGCTCTACATCCTTTCTGTCGGCACTATTGAGGAACGGAAGAATGCCTTGCTTGCCGTTCAGGCGTTGCATTACCTGCCCGAAAACCTCTCGCTCGTGCTGGTGGGACGCGCTACCGACTATGCCCGTAAGGTGCGTCAATATGCTGATAGTCACGGGTTAGGAGAGCGCGTGGTGATGCTGCATAACGTCACCAACGAACAGCTGCCACAGCTCTATGCCGATGCAGAGGCGTTTGTCTATCCCTCCCGCTACGAGGGATTCGGCATCCCCATCATCGAAGCCATTGCCATGGGGCTGCCCGTCGTGGCTGCTACAGGTTCCTGCTTAGAGGAAGCAGGTGGTCCTCATTCGCTCTATGTAGGTCCTGACGATGCCGAGGCACTGGCTGCCGCCGTGAGTCAGGTGCTGCGTGGCGCACCAGGTCGTGAGGAACGCATTGCCGCCAGTCGTGACTACATCCGCCGATTCGAAGGTCAGGACGTTGCTCGCCAAGTCATTGACATCTATTCTCGTTTCCTGAGTCAGGGGGTGGAGGTCTGAAGAAAATACATAACTAAACTATAATGAAAGAAAGCTTGAAACAGACGATTAAGAACCAAGAATTTGGAGGCGAACGACCACTTTTTGCTTCCAGCGACCTGCGACTGGAACAGGTGACCATTACCGATGGTGAGAGTGGCATCAAGCAATGCCGCAATATGGAAGCCTATGAATGCCGCTTCTACGGAAAATATCCGTGGTGGCATGTGGAGGGAGCCTATATTGAGAACTGCTACTTTGCCGAAGGCTCGCGCTCTGCCGTCTGGTACACCAACCGGCTGAAAATGAAGAACTGTCGCATTGACGGACCAAAGTTCTTCCGCGAGATGGACGGGCTGGAACTGGAACGCGTCAACATTACCGATGCCGACGAAACCTTCTGGCGTTGCAAAAACGTGAGAATCAAGGATGTGCAGTTGCATGGTGGCACTTATCCGTTTATGTTCAGCGAGAACATCTTTGTCGATGGGCTCATGAGCGATGCCAAGTACGTGTTCCAATACTGCAAAAACGTTGAGATACACAACGCCAAGATATTGACAAAGGACTCCTTCTGGGAGTGCGAAAACGTCACCATCTACGACTCGGTGCTTGACGGGGAATACCTGGCGTGGCACTCGAAGAACGTCAGGTTGGTGAACTGCCACCTGGCAGGTGAGCAGTTGCTGTGCTATACAGAGAACCTGGTGCTGGAGAACTGTACCATTGACAAGGCCTGCGACCGCATGTTTGAGTATTCAACGGTGGAGGCAGACATCCGTGGACACATCGAGAACATCAAGAACCCGACAAGCGGACACATCGTTGCCGACTCCATCGGCAGCGTGACAATCGATGAGCATGTTAGGGAACCGAATAACTGCGTGATAGAGATTAGGAGTTAGTTATACGATGAAGAAATTTAACTTTGACGAGCGGATAGTGCGCAGAGGTACGAATTGCGTGAAGTGGGATGAAAAGCCGGAAGAGGACATCATCCCCCTCTGGGTGGCAGACATGGACTTCCGTGTGGCACCAGCCATTCAGCAGGCCATTGAGCGTCGTGCTGCACATGGCGTGTTCGGCTATACCCACGTGCCGGAGGCCTACTACGAGGCCATCATCTCGTGGTTCAAGCGGCGTCACCAGTGGGAGATAGAACGCGAGGACATCCTCTATACGACGGGCGTGGTACCAGCCATCAGCTGTTGCTTGAAGGCCATCACCATGCCAGGCGAGAAAGTGCTCATTCTCTCGCCCGTCTATAACTGTTTCTTCTCCAGTATCAGGAACAATGGTTGTGAGGTGGTGGAGGTCCCACTAAACTTTAAGGACTTCGAAGCCATGTGCAGCGACGAGAAGACCACGGCGTTCCTGCTCTGTAACCCCCACAACCCAGGCGGAAAGGTATGGACCCGTGAGGAACTGGGGCGCATGAACGACATCTGCCAGCGTCATGGGGTACGGGTGGTCAGCGACGAGATCCATTGTGAACTCGTCATGCCAGGACACAAGTTTGTACCCTTTGGAACCATTAGCAGTGACGCTGTTGTCTGCAACTCACCCAGCAAGGCATTTAACATTGCGGGCTTGCAGACGGCCAACATCATCTGTCACGACCCAGAGCTTCGCCGACGCATCAACCGCGCCATCAACATCAATGAGGTGTGCGACCTGAACCCCTTTGGCGTCGAGGCGCTGATGGCCGCCTACAACGAGAGTGAGGAATGGCTTGACGAGCTGTGTCTCTATCTGAAGGGGAACTACGATGCCCTCTGCAGCTTCTTCGCTGAAAAGCTGCCGCAGTTGAAGGTGATGCCTTTGGAAGGTACCTACTTGGCATGGGTGGATATCCGTGCGACGGGCATGAGCAGCGATGAGCTGGCCGACCGTCTCTACAACGAGGCAGGGGTATGGGTGTCGAGTGGCGCCATGTACAGTCCTACTTGGGGCGAGGGTTTCATCCGCATCAACATGGCGTGTCCTCGTTCGCAACTCATGGAAGGTTTGGAGCGAATAGAAAAGACCTTTTATAAGTCCCCTAAGTTCTTTGCAGAGCAAAGCGGCGAAGCCGAGCGAGGGGATTAGGGGTCAAAACGAGATAATAATGATATAAACAACATAAATTATGAGTAAAGAAAACAAAATGAACAATTGTTCAGACCCCCAACCCCCTAACTTAGGGGGCTCGTTGGAACTGCCAGAGAGTGCGTTCCGCGAATTGAAAGAAGGTGAGGAATACCAACCGGTGATGCCGGCCGACAAGGTGTTCCCCGAAGTGAATGTATGGACCGTTTCATGGGGTATTGTGATGGCCATTGTGTTCTCTGCGGCCGCTGCCTACCTCGGTCTGAAAGTCGGACAGGTGTTTGAGGCCGCCATCCCCATTGCCATTATCGCTGTGGGCGTCTCAGCAGCCGTCAAGCGTAAGAATGCCCTGGGTGAGAATGTCATTATCCAGTCCATTGGTGCCTGTTCGGGTGCTGTGGTGGCTGGTGCCATCTTCACGCTGCCTGCTATCTACATCCTGCAGGCCAAGTACCAGTTTGACGATGTGTCGTTCTTCAAGATGTTCCTGGCTTCATTGCTGGGTGGCATCCTGGGTATCCTGTTCCTCATACCGTTCCGTAAGTACTTTGTGAAGGACATGCACGGCAAGTATCCTTTCCCAGAGGCTACAGCCACCACACAGGTGCTGATGAGCGGCGAGAAGGGCGGCAGTCAGGCCAAGCCCCTGCTTATAGCAGGTCTGGTGGGTGGACTCTACGACTTCGTGGTTTCTACCTTCGGTCTTTGGAACGAGGTGTTCACCTCACGCATGGTGGCTGGCGGACAGTGGCTGGCTGAAAAGGCCAAGCTGGTGTTCTCCCTCAACACGGGTGCTGCCGTTCTGGGTCTGGGTTACATCATCGGACTGCGCTATACCTTAATTATATGTATCGGCTCGCTGGCTGTATGGTGGCTGCTGGTTCCAGGCATGGCGCTGCTGTTTGGCGACACGGTGCTCAACACGTGGGACCCGTCTATCACGACAGCTGTCGGCGATATGTCGCCAGAGGAGATCTTCAAGGCTTACGGAAAGAGCATCGGCATCGGTGCCATTGCCATGTCGGGCATCATCGGCATCATCAAGTCGTGGGGCATCATCAAGAGTGCCGTCGGTCTGGCTGCCAAGGAGATGAAAGGCAGCGGCGGTAATGCTGAAATGGCATCGAAGCGTACCGATAAGGACCTGAGCTTTAAGTTCATTGGTACGGCAGCCGTCACCGCTATCATCTGTACGTTCCTCTTCTTCTGGTTTGGCGTCATGGAAGGTAACATGCTTTTTGCTGCCGTTGCCATCGTGCTGACCGTCATTATTGCGTTCCTCTTCACTACCGTGGCTGCCAACGCCATAGCCATTGTAGGCTCCAACCCCGTCAGTGGCATGACGCTGATGACGCTCATCCTTGCCTCCGTGGTCATGGTAGCCGTAGGACTGAAGGGCGTGAGCGGCATGATTGCCGCCCTCATCATGGGTGGTGTAGTCTGCACGGCACTCTCTGTTGCCGGCTCATTTATTACCGACCTGAAGATTGGTTACTGGCTGGGTACAACACCCAAGAAGCAGGAGACGTGGAAGTTCCTCGGCACGCTGGTCAGCGCTGCTACCGTGGTAGGTGTGATGATTGTGCTGAACGAGGCTTACGGCTTTGCCTCTGGTAAGCTGGCCGCTCCTCAGGCCAACGCCATGGCAGCCGTTATTGACCCGCTGATGAACGGTGTGGGAGCTCCCTGGCTGCTCTATGGCATCGGTGCTGCGCTGGCTGTCATTCTGACGCTCTGTAAGGTGCCCGCCCTGCCGTTTGCACTGGGTATGTTCATCCCCCTGCCGCTCAACACCCCGCTGGTGGTCGGCGGACTCATCAACTGGTTTGTCACTACCCGTTCGAAGGACGAGGCTGTCAACAAGGAACGTGGCGAGAAGGGTAACCTCATTGCTTCCGGTTTCATTGCCGGTGGTGCCCTGATGGGTGTGGTCAGTGCCATCCTGCGCTTTGCCGACGTGAAGTTTGACTTCGAGGCCTGGTGGCAGAATCCGCTGTCCGAGTGGCTGTCGCTGGCTGCCTACCTGCTCATCATCTGCTACTTCATCGTGGCAACGAGGAAGAAAAGTCAAAAAGTTTAGAAGGTGATTAAACCTTTCGCAAACCGTTGCGTCAAACAAAAGATTAAAGTCACAATCTGAAAACTTATAAACTCTAAAAAAGAAAAATCTATGAAGAAAGTTTTGTTTATGCTTGCCATGCTGGCTGTTCCTTTCGCCATGCAGGCTCAAAAGTATCATGATGTAGAATTCAACGAGGCTAAAGGCCCCGTGAAGTCAATCAAGTCTTCTGTCATGGGACAGATGCAGGTTACCAACTTCACTCCCGACGGCAAGATGACACGTGAGGGTATGACCGACGTTGTCTATGATGCCAACGGCTACGTCCAGTCTGCCAAGATGGAGATGCAGGGCCAGCAGATGGCCATCAGCTACAAGTGGCAGGACGGTCATGTTGTCAGCCAGAAGATGAACATGATGGGTAACGACGTGGAGATCAAGCGTACCTACAATGCTCAGGGTGCTCCCGCTGCCGACTCGTTCGATATGGGTGGCCAGACCATGGAGATGCCTTACACTGATTACAAATACGATGACCACGGCAACTGGATCAGCCGCAAGACTTCCATGATGGGTCAGGACATTGAGCAGACCCGTACCATTGAGTACTTCGAGTAAGCAAACACGTTAATGTATGCATAACATAAAGACGGCTGCCTAATCGGGTAGCCGCCTTTTTTAGTTATACGATATAGGCCTTGATGGCTTCAATGAGCTGGTTGTCTTCAGAAGGCGTCTGGGCGGTAATGCGGAAGAACTGGTTGGTAAGTCCCGTAAAGCTGCTGCAGTCACGGATGAGAATGCTATGCTCCTGAAGGAGATAATGACGGAGCTCGTTAGCGGTACTGCCTTCTATCTGACCGAGCATGAAACAGCTCTTTGTATCGAAAATACGGATGCCTGCAATCTGGTTTAACTCGTTGCGCAGACGGTCGGCCTCTACCAAGTAACTGTCCAGTTCGGGCAGTCCGCTGGTACCATGTTCCACCAGCCAGCAGCCGGCCTCAATGGCCATGTTGCTAACGGCATAGGGCTGACGTATTTCACGCAGACGGTGGATGATGGAAGGGTTGGCGGTGATGTAGCCCAGGCGCAGGCCAGGTACGGCGTATTGCTTGGACAGGGAGTGCAGCAGGATGACATGCGGCAGGTCAATCACCTCACGCGGCACCAGAAGAGGCGCATTGGTATAGAACTCGTACGACTGGTCAATAATGAAGATGTGTTGCTGTTGCTGACGTATCGTATAATCCATGAATCCCTTCATGAGCACATTGCCCGTAGGGTTGTTGGGGTTACAGATCCAGTAGAGACGATCGTCTGACAAGCGCTCCACCTCATCGTTGTTCTCATAGCTGATGATGTGGCGATGGATGCGGCAGGCATTGGCATACTCATGGAACGTGGGTTGCGGAATGATGCTGGAATATCCTCGGAAGAGCTGTGCCAGCAGGTAGATGGCCTCCGTGCAGCCGTTGGTCACCATCACGCTGTCAGGTGAGATGCCTAACTGATCGGCTATCATCTCCTCCAACCGGAAGGGCTCAGGCTCGGGATACTGACGGATACACTCCATGCGTTCGGCCATAAACATCTTCAGCCACGTCAGGTTGGCGTGGTTGTAGCAGTTGGAACTGAAGTCCAGCCGTACTTGACCGCTATACTTGTAAGCGTCATTCAGATGTCCGAGTATCATAAGCGCATATTGTCATGTTCTGTGGGTCGAAGGTGGTACCGTCACGTTCTATGAAACGGCTCAGCGTGCCGTCGTCAGCCAACTCGCGGGGCGTTCCTGTCGAGAGGCGTCCAGGCTCCATCAGCCAGAGACGGTCAGACAGCTGCAACGCCAGTTCCACGTCGTGGGAAGAAAGGAAGATGGTCTTCTGCTGTTCGTGAGCCAGACGACTCAGCAACTGCATGGTTTCCACCTTGCTGGGGAAGTCAAGAAAAGCTGTGGGCTCGTCCAGGAAGATAATGGGTGTCTGCTGGGCCAGCGCCTTGGCAATCATCACCTTTTGCCGCTCACCGTCAGACAGGGTGTGAACAGGTCGTTCTGCTAACGACTGGATGCCGACAAGCGCCAACGACTCTTCCACCACCTGATGGTCTTCCGGTTTCAGACGTCCCCAGAAGCCGGTATAGGGCGAGCGTCCCAGTTCCACCAGTTCACGGGCAGTCATGTTCTGCAGGTCAGGGCGTTCAGTAAGCACCACGCCGATGAGGCGGCTGAACTCCTTTGGATCTCCTGAAAACGATGAAGTCTGCCGTCCCTCTATCAGTATCTCACCACCCAACGGAGGCTGGAAGGCTGACAAGGTGCGCAGCAATGTCGATTTGCCGATGCCGTTCTGTCCCAACAGACAGGTCAGTTCACCACTATGGATGGAAGCGGTGATGGGTCCGGCTACAACTTTTCCATTGCTTTTCGACTTGTAACCGATGGTGAGATTCAGCAATTCTATCATTTTGTTCGCAAAGGTACAAAAAAGATTAAAGATTAAAGATGAAAGATTAAATTTTTTACCACCTCCATGTAAAAAAAGCAAAAAAACTCCTAACTTCACTCCTAACTCCTAACTTTTTATTACCTTTGCACCAAAAGAACATAAAAATCATTAATCATTTAATTATGGAAGCTTTAGTTATTATCGTAATCCTCCTTATTTTAGGACTGGTTGTGCTGGCCATTGCCATTGCAGCCTACTTTGTGATGACTCAGCGCAAGCTGGTAAGCCTTGATGAGCTTTGTAAGAACGCACTAAGCCAGATTGAGGTACAGTTGAATTCACGTTTCGACGTCGTCCTCTCTATGGCCAAGACGGCAGCCAAGTATGCCGCCCACGAGTCGGAGACCATTATCAAGGCCGTTGAGGCCCGTGGCGGTGGCGGTGGCGGTGCTGCAACACCCGGTGCCATCAATCAGCAGAACGACCTGCTCGGCCAGTTGATGGGTCGCATGAACGTCGTGTTTGAGCGTTATCCCGAACTGAAGGCCTCTGAGCTCTATGTCAATGCACAGCAGGGCCAGAAGGAGTACGAGGAGAACGTTCGCATGAGCCGTATGGTCTATAACGACACCGCTACGAAGATGAACCGCATGGTACGCCAGTGGCCGTCGTCCATCGTAGCCAGCATGCTCCACTTCGGCGAGATGGAATACCTCAAGGTGGATGATGAGAAGAAGCGTAACTATCCTGACCTTGACGCTGCCTTTGCAAAGTAATGAGAAAGATTCTTCTTTATCTCTTTACCTTTTTACCTCTATCGCTCCTCGCAGGCCCTACGCTTGATGATCTGGACATCCGGGTGGAGCTGATGGACAATGGTAATGCCCGCATCACCGAGGTGCGCCGCATGGCGATTGACTATGAGGGAACGGAGTGCTACATCGTCATGGGCAACTTGAACGGCAGCACCATACGTGACTTCAGCGTCAGCGACGAGACGGGACTCATGTTCACCAACGTGGGTGAGTGGGACGTTGACCGTAGCCGCAGCTACAAGGAAGGCAAGTGTGGCATTGTTACCAAGAGCAATGGCTATGAGCTGTGCTGGGGACTGGGCGATGTGGGTAATCGTGTCTATACCGTCAGCTACACGGTGACCGACCTGGTGCGTGCCTACGACGATGCCGACGGCTTCAACTTCATGTTTGTGGCCATGAACATCAAGCCGGCTGCCGAGCATGCCCGCATTACCTTTGTAGGTGAGGACGGCAAGGAGATTCCTCAGGACGTGGTGAAGATGTGGGCTTTCCGCTACGACGGTGAAGTCAACTGGAGAGACGGTACCGTGGTGGCTGAAACGGCATCGTACATGAGTGGCGACGAGGCCATGATTGTCATGCTGCGTTTTGAAAAGGACTTCCTGCATCCCGATAAGACAGAGTCGGGCAGCTTCGACCAGCTCAAGGACCGTGCCTTCGAGGGCAGTGACTATGGCAATGACGACGACTGGGATTTCTCGGCAGAGGACTGGCTCTACATCATCGGCTTTCTCTTCCTGATTATCCTCTCCCCCGTCTTGTTCGTCTATCACTTGGTCAAGACCTGGCTGTGGCGACGTAAGGCTACTGAGAACCTGCTCTGGTTCCGCGGACTGCCCTACAACGGAAGCCTGCACAAGAGCTATGAGGCGCTCAATGCCTATTCCTATGGCAGCTATGAAAACAAGAACCTGATCAGCGCTTTGGTGCTGAGGCTCATCAGTATGGGCGCTGTGGCTATCGAGGAGCACATGGTGGCTCCCAGTGGCTTCCGCAAGGTGACGGGTGCTGCACCCAAACGCATGCAGCTGCTGGCCATCAAGGAACTGAAGGTTGGTGCCAATACGCCTGACCGTTTTGCGCTGAGCAAGCTGTTCCACATGTTCTCTGAGGCTGCCGGCGACGACAACCTGTTGCAGCCGAACGAACTAAAGAGTTGGATGACGAGACACTCCAGCAGCGTGGAGGCGTTCTTGAACAATATCAAGCCTATACGCTCAAAGTCAACCGTCAGGAAAGACCTGAAGAACGTTCGCGACGTGCTGGGCATGAAGCTCTTCCTGGAAGACTTCACGCTGGCCAACGAGCGTCATGCCACTGAGGTGGCCCTGTGGAAGGAGTACCTGATCTATGCCGAGCTGTTTGGCATTGCCAAGCAGGTGCGTAAGGACATGATGCGCGCCAATAGCGAGTTCCTGAAGATGGACGAGGTATGCCGTCAGTTGAGCAACGACAGCGTTGTACCGATGTTTACGGCAGCCACTCTGTCAGGCATCAGCAGCATTCAGCGTGCCAGCTCTTCCAGCTCTTTCCGCTCTTCCGGCGGTGGCGGCTGGTCGTCCTTCGGCGGAGGCGGAGGCTTCTCCGGCGGCGGTTCTGGCGGTGGCGTGAGATAATTTACTCGTCCATACCCAGGACGATTTTTCCAGCCATCCTCGTGATGGCCTGAGCGGTGACCTCGGCAGTGTTGATCTGCTGTTGGTCACCGTTTATATTGAACTGCAGGGTGGAGCCGTCGGCGCGTACGTCAATGGTGACGTTAGCTCCCATCACCAGTGGCAGGTTCACGTCGCCATGTCCGCCAGGGAATCCGCAAAGCACGGGGATGTGGTACTCTTTCAGCAGCTCATGGAGCATCTCCTCCACACTCTCATAGGTAAACTCATTTCCACAGTTGGTGAACTCGCCCAAGATGATGCCCTTGCAGCGGTCGAGCACGCCGTGCATCTGGAGAATCCTCATCTGACGGTCAATGTTGTGCATCGACTCCTCCACTTCCTCAATGAAGAGGATGATGTCTTTGCCCTTCGTGGCATCGGCCTGGGAACCGACGTTGGGAACGAAGGTGCAGAGGTTACCGCCTACCAGCACGCCACTGGCCTTGCCCACGATGTTCTGCTTGTGTGCAGGCACCTCGTAGCGTGGCACCTTGCCCAGCAGCAGGTCGCGCATCAGCGTGCTGGTCTCATCGGTACCGCCCTTGGCCAGAAACGAACTCATGGTGCCTTGTATGCTCATCACGCCGGCACGTGTCAGCAGTCCGTGCAGGGTGGTGATGTCGCTAAAGCCCACCAGCCACTTGGGCGAGGCCTTCAGCTCTGCCAGCGTAAACTGGTCAATCAACTGTATCGTGCCGTAGCCCCCACGGTTGCAGATAATCGCCTTGATTGAGGGGTCGTTCAGTGCCCAGCGGATGTCGCTCATCCGCTCTGCCACTGTGCCGGCATACTGTCCGTCAACTATCTTGCCCACATTGGGCCCCACGACAGGTACCAGGCCCCAGCCGCGCAACACGTCGGCCGTCTTCTCCACGTTCTCCATCGGTGTGAAGTACGAGGGCGATATCAGCGCCACCTTGTCGCCTGCCTGCAGATAATCGGGCTGCTCGCAGTTCAGCACTACCGGCTCCTCGGGTTCCACTACTACGGTTCCGTCATCGTCACTACATGATGCCAATGCAACCGATGTTACCCCCATCAGCAGGGCTGTGAATATCAAAAATCTTAATTGTCTTACCATGATTCCATCATTTGTATAGTTGCAAAATGAGCCGCCAACCTCGCGAAGAGTGTTGGCGACTCTCTTTATGTTTCTGTTTCGGAGCGCTTCTTTAGTTGAAGAAGTACTTCACACCGACCTGGAGCTTCCAGCACTGGCCGTTGGAGTTGCTGTACTCGTAGCTGCTGGCGCCCTTGGCAACGTTGGTCTTGAAGACGGGAACGCCGTCCTCGATGGCCTTCACGCTGAGAATCTTACCGGCATTGCAGGAGTTGACGGTCATTACCTTCTCCACACCGAACTTGGAGTTGAAGAGGTTGCCGATGTTCTGGATGTCGGCAGAGAGCTGCAGCTTGTGCTTGGTCTTGCCCACCTTCAGGTCGAAGTCGTGAGCCCAGCGGAAGTCAATCTTGTGAACCCAGGGTGCGTATGCGCTGAAGGCCTCGGCATACTCGCCCTTGTGATTCTTCAGATAGTCGTCCTGTTCAACAAACTCCCAGAAAGCGATGCGGTCATCGTCGCTGGCGAATCTGATTTCGCTGTCGTCGCGAGGGATGTACATCAGGTCGTAGGCGCAGTTGTCGCCGTTGATGTCAGAGCCATAGTAGAAGCTATAGCCACCGGGACGATAGCCCTGATAGAATACGGAGAAGTGGTCCTTGCCGTACTTGTAGCTGACGTTGGCAATGAAGCGGTCAGGAATGACGGTAGTAACGTTCTGAACGTCGGGGTTGTTAGGACCGTTGATGGTGTAGAGGTTGGTCCATGCCGACGAAGCGTTAGAGCCCGGCATGCCACTGACGCGCTTGTTGACGGTGTGGGTGTAGGCTCCCATCAGTCGCAGGTTCTCAATGGGCTCTGCGTTGATGGTGATGTTGGCTGTCCATCCGTAACCACGGCTGGTGTTGGTCAGCACGGCAGCCATACCTGTGAAGGTCTTGGTATTGCCGTTGGCATCGGTATAGGTGGGAGCATACTTGTAGTCGGAAGGATAGAGCACGCGGTTGTCGGCACCTCTCAGACGGGCCCAGCTCTCGTCAATGGGCTTGATGTTGTAGTTGTCGAGCATGATGTCGTTGATGCGCTTCGAGTAGGTGAACTCACCCGTTACTGACAGCGGGAAGCTGACGGGAATCTGGTAGTCGATGGCAATGCTGGTCTTCCAGTCCTGCGGCATCTTGAAGTTGTTGTCAACACCGGCAAAGTCACCTGACACGATACCCTGGTCGGGCGTGATGGTGGTGGGTACACCCAGCAACTCACGAATCTTATCCACATCGGTCACCAGACCGCCTGCGAAGTTGGCCAGACGGGGGTCAACGGTATTCACTACACCATTCTTATAGGTGGTGGTGGCAGTAGCAAGGTTCTGGATCATACCTGAGTTCTGCGGCATGTTGGTGAAGAACACCAGGGGGATACGTCCTGCAAAGAGACCCGTACCTCCACGTACCTTCAGCGAGTGGTCGCCCAAGACATCCCACGTGAAGCCCAGACGCGGTGAAATCTGAATGTTGTTCTTAGGCCATGCACCGGTGTCGATGTGGCGTCCGCCGAAGTCGAGGTTGTAGATGGCGTTGTTACGCATGATGTCAGAATTGTCGTACATCAGGTCGTCGAAGCGGATACCATAGGTAAGCTTCAGGTTGTCCACGACGTTCCACTCATCCTGCAGATAGAGTCCCCACTGGTTGAAGCTGACGCGTGAGCCCGGCTCGTTGTTGCCGTTGTAGCCATACTGCAGGGCGACTGACTCAGGAGCAGCGCCTGTGAGGAAGTCGTCCAGCGAACGATAACGGTAGTAGCCCGTACCGCCGCGCTGGTAGTTGTTGAGTGCCAGCTGGTGCTCGAAGCTCAGACCTGCGGTGAACTTGTGGGCACCGAGGTAGTAGGTCAGGTTGTCGGTAACGGTGGTCACCTTGTTCTGTACCTTGTTGTTCCAGGTAAAGAGCTCGTAGCCGAACGACATGTAGGGCTCCAGTGTCTGCGTATTGGTCTGTTCGTTGAAGTCGTACATGATATCAACGAAGGGGAAGGGCGACGAGTTGCTGCCGCGCACGTCCTGAATATCAGAATAGGTGAAGAGCAGCTGGTTGGAGAAGTGCTCGCCGAAGCGGCTGTTCAGGTCGGCACTGATGGTGGTCACCTTGTTGTCTGCGGAGTACATGGAATTGGAGAATGCCATGGACTGCTCACCCATACGGTTGGAGCTGAGGCGGTAGCCTACGTCGGCCGATGAGCCATTGGGGTTAGTCCACGTCTTGTTGATGGTATGGTTGAAACGTACTGCCAGATGGTGGTTCTGCGTGATGTTCCAGTCCAAGCGACCCAGGTACTTGTTGTTGGTGATGTCAGCAGGATAGCTGGTGTAGGAACCCGGATCGTAGCCGTAGTTCTTGATGAGGTACTGGCGGGTGCGCTCCAGGTCGGAGAGCTTTGTACGTGAGATGTACAGCTTGTTGTCGCCTACGCCGTCCTCAGAGCCACGCCAGCGGTTCACTTCGCGGGGAGCCTTCGAGCCTTCATAGTTGAAGAAGAAGAACAGCTTGTCCTTGATGATGGGTCCGCCCAGGGTAAATCCGTAGGTGGTCAGTCGGTCACGCTCACGGGCAGCCAGCTCGGCATTGTTGATGCGGTTACCGCGCATGTTCTCATTGTTATAGTAGATGTAGGCCGTTCCCTTGAAGGTGTTGGTACCCGACTTGGTGATGGCGTTGATACCACCTCCGATGAAGTTCGACTGGCGAACGTCGTAAGGTGCAACCACCACCTGGACTTCCTCAATGGCATCCATGGAGACGGGGTTACCGCCACCCGGCAGGTTGGAAGAAAGTCCGAAGTTGTTGTTCAGGTTGGCACCGTCCAGCGTGAAGTTGGTAGAACGTCCGTCACCTCCGCCGAATCCCATGCCGTTGGCGTATGGCGACAGGCGGGCAATATCGGTAATGGAGCGGTTGATGGTCGGCAACTCCTGGATGATGGAGTTGTTGATGTTGGTAGTGGCTCCCGTCTTCTCTGCTGCAAACTTCGAGCCCTTACCGATGACGACGACCTCTGCAATCTCGTTGGCATCTTCTGCGAGCCACACGTTGAGGTTGTACGTCTCACCCAGCTGCAGGGTGATGTCGGTCAGCTGCTTGCTCTGGTAGCCGATGTAAGAAACGGTGACCGTGTAGGGACCGCCCGTACGCATACCCTGAATGGCAAAGCGTCCGTCAATGTTGGTAATCGTGGCATAGCGCGTGCCCGAAGGTTCGTGTATGGCCACAACCGATGCACCGATAACCTCTTCTTTCGTATCGGAGGTTGTAACACTACCGGCAAGTGATGCCGTTGTTACCTGGGCCATGATGCTGATTGTGCATGTCAGCAACAGCGCCAAAAGCGAGAAAAATCTTTTCTGCATAGTCATTATGTTTAAGTGTTTTCAAATTTATGCTGCAAAATTAAATAAAAATTTTGATAATTGTATTAAAAATCTCATCTTTTTTTTCATAATCTGAGCATTTACTGACGGGTGTCAGCAAATTGACCTCGTCGATACAGCTTTCAAACCTCTTTCTGCCTTGTTCCCATGCGGGCCTCCACCACGTTCACCACGTAGTCGGCCAGCTTCTCACATTCGCCGATGATGTCCATATACATCGTGCCGATGGCGTAGGTGTAGGCGTGCTTGTTCACGTCGTTGATGTTCTGTGACTTCAGCTGGTTGCGGTAGTTGTTGATCTCATTCTCAATGTTGAACGAGCGGTTGACGTCGTTCTGCTCACGGTAACCCACCAGCGTGGCGTTCATCTGCGTCAGGGCCTGATTCACCAGCCCCATCATCTGGTGCATGTGTTCGTACTGCGACTCCGTGAAGTCCTCCTTGCCCTTGATGCGGCGGTTCAGCGTGCGGGCAATGTTGTAGCAGGCGTCGCCGATGCTCTCCAGCTCAGAAATCTCACGCAGCATGGCACGCATCTTGGCCTTTGTCTCATCCGACAGATGGGCATCGCTCACCTCGTTCAGGTAGCGGGCAATTTCTATCTCCATGCTGTCGCTGAAGGCTTCGTACTTCTCAATGCGGGCGAAGCCTTTGGCAAAGGCATTCTCGTCGTTCTCCGTCACCAGGTCACGTACCATGCCGAACATCTGCTGCATTCGCTCGGCAAAGGAGCGAATCTCCTTCTGTGCCTCGAGCACCGAGAGTTCAGGCGTCTTCATGATACCGGTGGTAATGAACTGCAGGCGGAATTCCTCCTCGTCATCGGTCTGTTTGGGCTGGATGACCCAGCAGACAAAGCGCTCAATCAGCGGCACGAACCCAAGCATCAGCAGCGTGTTCAGAATATTGAAAGCCGAGTGGAACGTAGCCAGTACAATGGCCGACAGGAAAGCAAAACCCTCTGTCTGGGGATTCATGGCAGGGTCGAAACCTGTTATCTGGCAAATGATGCCGAAGAACGGCCTGAGCAGAAGCAGTCCCAAGATAACACCCACCATGTTGATGGTGAAATGGGCAAAGGCTGCCCGTCGGGCCGACGTGTTGGCATTGAAGGCGGCAATGTTCGCCGTGATGGTGGTTCCGATGTTCTGACCCAGTACCAGCAAGATGCCCTGGTCAATGTGCAGTATGCCTGTGGCACAGAGCACCATGGTGATGGCCATGATGGCTGCCGACGACTGTACGCAGAGCGTCAGCACGGTACCTATCATGAGAAAGAGAAACGAGTTCCAGAACGTCAGGTCGTCGAAACTGATGAAGAAGCCCTTGATGGCATCATAGGTCTGCGCATCTTCCATCAGCGACAGGCTGGTGTTCTTCAGGGTCATCAGTCCCAGGAAGAGGAATGCCGCTCCAAAGAGGAAGTCACCCACAATGCGCCGTTTCTTCCGGTATATCAGGATAATGCCGACTAACAAGGCCGGATAGATGACAGCTGCCACGTTAAAGCAGAATACCAGCGACATGATCCAGGCTGTCACCGTGGTACCGATGTGGGCACCCATGATGACCGCAATGGCCTGCATCAGCGTCAGCAACCCCGCATTCACAAACGATACCGTCATCAGCGTCGTAGCTGTTGAACTCTGAACGGCGGCTGTGACAAATAGTCCTGTCAGCACACCGGTAAAGCGGTTGGTGGTCATGGTGCTCAGGATGTAACGCAACTGCGGACCTGCCATCTTCTGCAAAGCCTCACTCATTGACTTCATACCGAACATCAACAGGGCAAGAGAGCCCAACAACTTAAATATTACCCAAATAGACATTATAAACAACGAATTATACGAATTAAACGAAAATATTATTATCTTTAATCTTTTTCGTACCTTTACCGATAAAATCGGTGAACTTACTCCTTCTCGGCATAAAAAAAGTTTAAAACTTTTTGTTCTGCCCTCGATTTTTCGTAACTTTGTCCCCACTAAAACAATAAGCTTATGGAACAACAAGTCAAAATCCGTTGCAAAAATAATAAAAAAACTTTAAACGTCAGCATCGGGACGACACTTTCTGAGATTTTTTCTATGTCCGGGCTCGAAATGAAGCACGGACCTATTAGTGCACGTGTGAATAATAAGGTAGAAGGAATGCACTATCGCGTTTATAAACAGAAGGACGTGGAGTTCCTCGACATTACCTCGCCCAGCGGTCTGCGAGCCTACACCCGCTCGCTCTTCTTCGTGCTCTGCAAGGCTGTACACGAGCTGTATGACCAGTGTAAGGTGGCTATCGACATTCCCGTCAGCAATGGCTACTACGTCGACCTGAACATTGGACGGCCCGTCACCCTTGACGATGCCGGACGCATACGCCGCCGCATGCAGGAAA
>JAEEGF011377972.1_pt1 | contig 18780 bp, 11 predicted proteins | sample 9134171 | NCBI WGS metagenome assembly JAEEGF01 (sample SAMN16246542, study PRJNA631951) | gut metagenome | biome: gut microbiome; feature: rumen; material: AP-attached | host: Bos | place: Iran: Karaj | collected 2018-10
ATATGCCGACGGCACAATAGAGCGGCAGATGCAGCAAGATTCCACCCTCGCCCCCTATCTTGACGATTTCAAAAAGGAACTGGAATCATTCTACAGCATCTACGGGAAATAGCACCGTGCGACAATAAACAAAGAATGCCCGACAGCGATGCCGGGCATTCTTGTATATGGACAGATCTGGATTACCAGATGTGTACGCGTTCCTCTTCGGGACGGAACATAGGGTCACCCTCCTTGATGTCGAATGCATCGAAGAAGGTCTGGAAGTTGCGCAGTGACACATTCACGCGGTTCTCTGCCAGGGAGTGAGGGTCCATATTGGTCAGGCGGGCCTTCTCCTGGTCGGTGATGTTCTGTGCCCATACGGTTGCATATGAGAGATAGAAGCGCTGGTCGGGAGTCAGGCCGTCTATCAGACCCTGCGGATGAGCCTTGAGGGCATTCTGCATTGCGGAATATGAAATGGAAAGTCCACCGTGGTCGCCGATGTTCTCGCCCAGAGTGTAACGGCCGTTGGCGTGTACGCCGGGGAGCACCTCAACTGCATCGAACTGCTTAACAAGGATTTCGCCCTTGGCGTCAAATTTCTCTTTGTCCTCTGCGGTCCACCAGTTGGCCATATTGCCGTTGGCGTCGAACATAGATCCCTGGTCGTCAAAACCGTGGGACATCTCGTGGCCGATAACCACACCGATACCGCCGTAATTCACAGGAGCGTCTGCATCGGGATCGAAGAAAGGCTTCTGCAGGATACCTGCGGGGAAGCAGATCTCGTTGGTGGTGGGGTTATAATATGCATTTACTGTCTGAGGAGTCATACCCCACTCGGTCTTGTCGGTGGGTTTGCCAAGCTTGGACAGGTTGTCTTTCATATACCAGGCGCTGGCATTTTTCAGATTCTCATAATAAGTCAGCTCAGGGTCGATGTTCAGGGTTGAATAGTCTTTCCATTTGTCAGGATAGCCAATCTTTACGGTGAAAGCGTCCAGCTTCTCCTGAGCGCGAACCTTGGTGCTGTCGCTCATCCAGTCCAGGGCGGCGATGTGCTCTTTCCAGGCGGCGCGGAGGTTCTCTACCAGATCCAGCATTTTCTTCTTGGAAGACTCGGGGAAGTAGCGCTCTACGTACATCTTGCCCACAGCCTCGCCCAGCAGGCCGTTAGGCACCTGCATTGCGCGTTTCCAGCGGGGTTTCTGCTCCTGTGCGCCGGCCATCTGATGGCTGAAGAACTCCCAGCTTGCAGTGTAGAAATCGTCGCTCAGGGCACCGCAGGAACCGCTCACCAGATGTGCAAGGGCATAAGCCTTGAGGGTCTCGAGGTCTGCACCTGCAATATATTTATCAAAGTTCTCGAAGAAAGAGGGCTGCTCTACAATAATCTTCTCCTGTGCGGGGATGCCCAGCTCTTCGCAATCGATTTCGAAACCGAGGTTGGGATATGCGGCAAAAATCTGCTCGGAAGACATAGGGTTGTAGATTGCAGTCATATTGCGGTTCTGCTCGCGGGTCCAGGAGTATTCGGCGATATTGTTCTCTACCTCCATAGTCTTGGCTGCGATATCCTCTGCATTCTCAATGCCGCAGAGGTTCAGAATCTTGACCAGGAACTGCTGGTAACCCTCTTTAAGAGCTGCATTCTCTTCTTTGAGGTAGTAGTCGCGGTCGCCCATACCAAGGCCGCCCTGGCCCAGGTAAAGCACCTGCATATCGCTGTTTGCGAGGTCAGCCTCTACACCGCTGCCGTAGAAACCGGTGCCGATGCCCTCAAGACTCATCTTGGAGAGAAGGTGCCAGAGCTCGTCTTTGGTGGTGACTGCCTGAATGCGGGCGATGTCGTCCATAATGGGCTTTGCGCCAAGCTCGTTGCGGGTAGTGGAGTCCAGGGCCATCTTGTAGAGGTCAGAGATCTTCTGGTCCACGGAGCCCTTGGCGGCCTTCATATCCACCATAGACTCGAACAGCTCGTTGAGCTGCTTCTGGTTGGTCTCGGAAATAACGTCAAAAGAGCCGAAGCGTGAGAATTCGGGACGCAGGGGGTTCTTTACCTGCCAGCCGCCGGTTGCATACTTATAAAAGTCCACCTTGGGGCTGACAGTAGTGTCAAGATTGGAAAGATCCAGCGCGGGGGCCTTCTCGCCCTTGGGCGCGCAAGAAACGATTGCCATAGAAGCCATCATTATCAAAAAAATCTTTTTCATTGCTGTATTTATAATTGTACCAATTTTACTTCTGGGGCCGCAAATATAGCCATAATCAGCTGATTTTTGCTATCTTTACCTAAAACAAAACGCAGAATGAACAACTTTTTCCCTGAAATAAAAAAGAACTTCGGGTTCGGCTGTATGAGGCTTCCTATGAAAGGCGGCCGGGTAGATACAGAGCAGATGTGTGCAATGGTCGATTTGTTTCTGGAGCGGGGTTTCAACTATTTCGACACCGCCCACGGCTACCATTCCGGGGCCAGCGAAACGGCGCTGAGGGAGTGCCTGACCAGCCGACACGCCCGCGAAGAATACCTGTTGGTGGACAAACTCTCCAACGGAATGTTCGAGAAGAGCCCGGAGGGAATCCGCAAGTTTTTTGAAATGCAGTTGCAATCCTGCGGCGTGGACTATTTTGACTTCTATCTGATGCACGCCCAGAACGAGGAGTACTTTGCAGAATACAAGGCCTGCCGCGCCTATGAAACTGCTTTCCAGCTCAAAGAAGAGGGGAAAATACGCCACGTGGGCATCTCGTTCCACGACAAGGCCGATATTCTGGACCGCATCCTCACCGAATATCCGCAGATAGAGCTGGTGCAGATCCAGTTCAACTATCTGGACTATGAGGATATCGGCATACAGAGCCGCCTTTGCTATGAAGTATGCGAGAAGCACGGCAAGCCGGTGGTGATTATGGAGCCGGTGAAGGGCGGCCTGCTGGCCAACCTGCCGGTCGATGCCGCCCAGCCGCTGAAAGACCTTGGCGCAGGCGCCAGCCAGGCGAGCTACGCGATACGCTTTGCCGCCTCTTTCCCGCAGACTATTATGGTGCTTTCCGGGATGAGCACCCTGGACCAGATGCGCAACAACCTGTCGTATATGGCAGATTTCAAGCCACTGTCAGACAGGGAGATGGCCGCAGTGAAGCAGGTGGCTGAAATCCTCAACGGCAAAAAACTGATTGCCTGCACCGGCTGCCGCTACTGCACCGACGGCTGCCCTATGCAGATTCCCATCCCCGACATATTCGCCGACCTCAACGCAAAGTCCATTGACCGCAGCTGGAACAGCGACTGGTACTTCTCTATCCACATCCAGAATCACGGGAAGCCATCAGAATGTATAGAATGTGGGCAGTGCGAAGGGGTCTGCCCCCAGCAACTGCCCATCATCCAAAACCTCAAAGAGGCTGCGCGAGTCTTCGAAAAGAAGCGCTGAGGCTAAAGAGCCACGTTTATACCCAGCTGCAGGAAACCCTTGTAGCCGATACCCAGTTCTGCCAGAAACGCAACCTTTTCGCTGCCAAGGCGCATACCGATAGGGTTGAACTGAATGGCAGGGATGATGGAGGGACCGTCGGAAGATTTGGGTTCCTCTGCAGTGGCGCCATCCCCGGCCGGCTCGGTCGGCTCGTCAGCCTTGGTGGCGTGAGTCAGGGTCTGGGTGCTGGAAGCGAGCAATGCTGCGCCAAGATTCAGCCCGCCGTACAATTTGCATATGCCGGACGGCTTGTAGTACAACTTACTTGCAGCGGTGAGGGTCGCAAAATGGAAATGATTGTAACTGGTTTCGCTGACCATACCTGAATGCCAATAACCAAGTTCCGGGCCCAGGCTCCATCTGGTATTGGGGAAATGATGATCGTATCCTATTGAGATATAGGGCATCCAACCCACCATCTTGGGAGATTCATATTCGATATCGGCATTCCCTCCGGTGATAACCGCTGCAACGGCAGCCCCGATTCCAACACCGATTGCCGTTCCAAGTCCCACAACCAGGCCCGTCCCTACGTAGGGCACCAATGCGTCTGAAGTCTGAACATTCAAACTGTTAACAGGAATTCCATAGCCGTCAACACGTTGTGCAAAAAGTGATGAACTGCAAACAAGCAGCATCATAGCAATGATAATTTTTTTCATAACGCTACTAATCTAGTTAAAAATCGTAAGCAAAGATAGCACAAAAATGGTACCATTACAAAAAAATCTCACTGATAATCAACATACTCCATACTAATAATTTGCAAGTTTGTTGATTATTATTTCTACTTTTGTGTCATACATTATGTAACATTCATTATGAAAAAACTCTTTCTTTTACTGGTTGTTCTGGTGGCGGCTATCTCCTGCCAGGACAATAAAATCACCATCAAGGGTCACGTGAAGTTTACCGATCCCGACATGAAGATGACTCTGTTCCGCTTCAAGGACCATGGCAGGGATACTCTCGCAGTTGTACCCATTGACGAAAATCAGAACTACACCATCACGGTCAAAATCGACGAGCCGGATGTCTACACTCTCGACTGCGGCATGTGGGAGAAGGTCAGCCTTTGGGCCGAGGACGAGGATATGACCATCGATTTCCGTGGCGTAGACACCGCGGCCATCAAGATCAAGAACCCTCCGTTCGAGATAATCAAAGGCAGTCCCAAGAACGATCTGATGAACGACTTGAACTTCAACAATTTCCGCAACTATCAACAGATGATAGCCATCTCTCAGGCTGCCTACAGAGCCGCATTTGCATCTCCCGCAGACAAGGATGGCCTGACCAAGGCCCTCTACGATGCCAACTTCGAAGATGTCAGTGCCCGCGAGAAGTATCTTCTCGATCGCTATGCAGGTTCGCCCAGCACCCTGGCCATCATCAAGATGCTCGACCCCATAAGGGACGAGGAACTTATCAATTCGGCATTGGACGAAATAGAGAAAGCCAACCCCGGCTACGCCCCCGCAGCAGCGATGCGTGCCCAGAAGGCAGAGGACAAAGAGCGCAAGATGCGCATGATGGTAGGCCAGCCTGCCCCTCTGTTTACCTGCCCCTCCATTGACGGCGGCGAGCTTGGCCCCGAGAATTTCAAGGGCAAACTGCTGCTCATCGATTTCTGGGCATCCTGGTGCGGTCCCTGTCGCGGAGAGATTCCCAACCTGAAGGAAACCTATGATAAATTCAAAGACAAAGGCGTGGAATTCCTCAGTGTATCTATAGACAAGAGCGAAGAGGCCTGGAAGAAGGCTCTCGCAGAAGAAGGCACCCCCTGGCCGCAGGTTCTCGCTCCTAATGCGGGTGCCGAAGTGATGGACAAATATCAGTTCAGCGGCATTCCTTTCATCCTGCTGCTTGACCAGGAAGGCAAGATTGTCGCCAAGCACCTGCGCGGCGAAGCCATTGGCAGAACTATAGGTGACTTGCTGGACGGCTTTATGCCGGGCGAAAGGGAAAAAGCAGAAGAGCAGAAAGCTGCCAAGCCGGCAGCAGCTGTCCCCGCTGCCGCTCCTGCCGGTATGACTCCAGCCACCCCCGTGAAGTCTGTTCCCGCAACAGCTATCAAGCCTCATTAATCCAACCAACATAATTAATTATCACTATGAAAGCTATTATTAAGATTAGCATGAGACTTCTGGCAGTTCTTTTCATAGGAGCACTGATGCTCACCGGCTGCAAGAAGCCCGAACCCGAACCTATAGTTGAAGATCCGTTTGGTATCCTCACCTTCTCTCTCACAATGCCTAACGGGCAGACTTTGCAGTGCGTCGTTGACCAGGATGCAAAGACCATCGTCAACACCAGCGACCCTGTTGAGCCCGATATGCCCGCTTCACAGTACATTATGAAGATTAACTACACGGCGACTCTCGAGACCGAAATCAAGATGGGCGGCGAAGCAGTGGAAAGCGGCGTGACAACCGCCGACTTCTCAGCTCCCGTCACCATCGTGGCCGTGAAGGGCGACAAGGAGGTTTCCTACACCGTCACCGTCATCGAAGATGCCAACGACGCCAGTCAGACCTCCGGCAAGAGGGTCAACTCCGATATGACCGGATCCGGTTTCCCCTCCGCTGCGTGGTTTGACGTAGCAATGTTCAAGGGCGAGTTTTATGCCATCACTTCTTCCTATCCTGACGGAACTGACGCTACCAGCACCGCATATCACCAGGTATTCAAGTCTGCTGACGGCATCTCCTGGACAAAGGTCAACACCAGCATCCCCGTTGTTGGCGGCTTTGGTTCAAGGCTTGTAGTTTTCAAGGACAAACTCTTCTCTATCGGTGGCGGTTACATCTACGGCGTTAACGAAGATGGTTACGGCCCCGAGCTGATGTGGGGTATGGCAGGTTTCTTTGACATTGCCGAACTTTACATCTACTCCACTTCTGATGGAGAAAACTGGACTAAAGAGACTGCCTCCGACGAGGATGGCGTATTTAGCGGTTATGTTGACGCACGCCTGGAGGCTTCTGCAGACAAGCTCTCCTATATGGGCGGACTTGCCACTGTATTCGGTCAGATGCAGGGCACATATAACGCTGCTACCAGCTCCGACGGTTTCACTTGGAACAAAGTCGGCGATGTAGACAGAACCTCCCCCGCATCCCAACTGAGATGCTCCGCATTATATTCATTCAATGGCAAGACATTCCTCGCAGGCGGCTTCAAGAACTTTGTACAGGCCGGATACGAGCAGACCGCAGTTTACAGTTCAACCGACGGCGGCATAACCTGGGTCGAAGAGACTGCTGACGGCGGATTCGGCGGATTGTGGAATATGCGCGTTGTAAGCGCCGGCAATGTCCTCTATATGGTCGGCGGCGAGTATTTCAATCCGACTGGCAGTGTTGACGAAGAGGGCAATCCTCTCTCAGAGCAAGCTGTTTCCAGCAGGGTATTCCGCTCTACCGACGGTATCAACTGGACCGAACTTACCGGCGAGAACGCTATGCCCGACACTTATGTCGGCCGCTCCCGTCCATGCCTGGTTGTGGACGGCGATATGCTTTGGATATTCGGCGGACGCGGTATCTGTTCCGGTTACTACGGCGGTCCTACTGCAGAAGACGAGATTATCTTCGATACCTGGAAGAAGAAAATCAAATAATATAGCATTCGGATGAAGAAGTTTCTGTCATCCCTTCTGGCACTTGTACTGACAACCGTAATCTGGGCCCAGCAAGTCCAGGTTACGGTGTCGGGTACAGTGACTGACGACAATGGCCAGCCTGTGGCCGGTGTCGTGGTCTATGAAGAAGGGACACCCAACGCCACTTATACAGATGGCGACGGCAAGTATACCATCAAGATTACTCCAAGGGGAGTCCTGACATTCTCTATGATAGGCTACGAGACCCACAAGGAGGCTCCAGGCAACCGTTCGGTGTTCAACGTGACTCTGCGTGACGACACCGGGTACCGCCTGGTAGAATCCGTCGTGACAGGCTACAGTTCACAGGATCGCAGAAACGTCACCGGAGCTATGAGCTCCGTGAAACTGCGCGAGGAGAAGGCGGCCGGCGCCTCTTTGGACCTGCTGCTGGCAGGACAGGCACCGGGCGTTTTCGTCTCCGCGTCATCAGGCGGCCTTGGAAGCGCCAACCTGCTTGTAATCAGGGGTGTAAGCTCCATAATGGGAGACAACAACCCCCTCTACGTGATTGACGGCGTGCCCATCTACGGCACCGACCGCGGGAACAATCTGTCCAGCACCACGGGCGGCTCCATACGCGCCTTCGCAATGGGCAGTATGACCACCGGCGGCGGCTCGCTTCAATTCAATTCCGATGTAATAGACCAGAATTTCGAAAGAAACCCCCTGGCCGCACTCAACCCCGATGACATCGAGTCCATCGAGATTCTCAAGGATGCCTATGCCACCGCCATCTACGGTTCTCGCGGAAGCGCCGGCGTCATACTTATCACCACCAAGAAAGGTGCAAGGGACGACGCACAGGTCACCGTCAACTACGGCGTATCCTTTGACCGTCCCATCGGAAAGCTCCCGGTTCTGAGCGGGGACGAGTACGCACAAATCTACTCTATGTACTACCCCAGCACGGGGTACAAATTCAAGAGCGGCATCAACACCGACTGGGTGGATGCCGTGACCCGTACGGCCGTCAGCCACAATATGTCGGCATCGGTAAACGGCGGTACAGACAAGATCAACTACTTTGTAAGCTTACGGTATTCCGATACCGATTCCTACGTCATCAACAACGATATGCAGAGCTACAACGCCCGCATTAACATCACCTCGCAGATAAGCCCGCTTATCACCGTCGGGGCCAATATGTCGATGACAAAACAGTACAACAATGCGGTAGAAGCCTCCAAGATTTACAATCTCGCGCTTAAGAACGCCCCCAACGTTCCCGTTTACGAAGAGAACGGAGACTACCACTACGGCTTCGGCCCCTACAACTCCATTGGCTATATAGATGCCTACAACCCGGTGGCCAGCGCCTACGACAACCTCTGCGAAATGCAGGACACCCGCGCCATCGGCAATGTCTACGGGGAGCTCAAACCCCTCAAATGGCTTACCTTGAGAAGCGAGGTCGGAATGGACCTGAACAACAGCCGTACATACACCAAGAAAGACGAGCTGCCGGAGTCCATATCGGCCAGCATCCCCAACAATCAGGCCTCCGAAACCACCAGGAACAATTTCCGCTTTGTAACCAACAACACCGCCAATATCAACTTCGAGTTTAAAGACAAGAGTTTCCTCCAGGGCGTCATCGGGCAGAGCTACGAGACAAGCGACGAATATTCAAGTTCGATATACGGTTCCGACTTCTTCAGCCCTATGCTGATAGGCGTCGGCGCTGCCCAGAACAAGCGCGTCACCAACGCCGGCAGCAGCAAATGGGCTCTTTTGTCTGCCTTTGCCCGAGTAAACTATACCTATCGCCAGAAATATATCCTGGGCCTCACCTACCGCCTGGACGGTTCGTCCCGCTATAACAAGGAGCACAGATTCCTGAACACGCCCTCCGTTTCGGCTGGATGGAGACTTTCCGAAGAAGATTTCGTGAAGAAGAATATGCCGTGGATAAATGACTTCAAGATACGCGGTTCCATAGGCTGGCAGAGCCAGGATGCCTACAACAGCTACTACGGTGCGCAGGCCACCTATGTCCTGAGCTCAATCCCCTACGGCGGCGGCGCCTTTCTCAAGACATCACAGCCAGGCAATGTGAACCTCAACTGGGAGAGGACAATTACCTACGACGCCGGCCTGGACGCCATCTTCTGGGATAGGCGGGTTGAACTGACCGTGGACTGGTACTACCGCAAGACCATAGATATGCTCTTCGCCTCCGACGTGCCGGCCTACACCGGCTATACCAAGCAGGACCAGAACATTGCCGATATGCGCAACATCGGCATAGAGATGAGGCTCGTTGCCACCTGGCTGCGCAAGGGAGACTGGGGCTGCCTGACGGCATTGAACCTGTCCCGCAATACCAACAAGATACTTAAGCTGAACTTCGAAGGCGACCAGCTGGACCAGTTGAACTCCACCTTTAAATATTACGCTGTGGGCTATCCCGTGGCGCAATGGTATCTGCACCAGTGGGCCGGCATCGATCCCGAGACCGGAAACCCGCTGTGGCTGTACAACGACGGCACCACCAAGACCACTCCCCCCGCGGCAAACTGGAACGACTCAAACGGCAACAAGGTGGTGATGGGTACCGCCCTCCCCATTTTCTACGGCGGCATCACCAACACCGTGACATTCAAAGGCTTTGAACTCACGGCCCTCTGCACTTTCTCCGTGGGCGGCCGCATCATCAATGCCACAAAGGCCGACCTGATGACCTACACCAGCACCAACGCCTATAACCTGCACAAGGATATACTCAAGACCTGGCAGATGAAGGGCCAGCAGACAGATGTCCCGGCCTTGAAAAACGCCTCTATCATAGGCAGCTACGACTACACATCGGCCGTAACCACCACCCGGTATCTTGAAAGCGGTGACTACCTGCGTCTCAAGAATGTCGAACTGGCGTGGGCCATGAATCCCGCTATGCTCAGGAAGATCGGCTTCCTAAAGCAGTTCAAGCTATATGTTCTGGCCACCAACCTGCTGACTCTCACCAAGTATTCCGGCCTTGACCCCGAGTCCAGCGCTTTCGGCTCTTCGGCCATCTCGTCCGGATATGATTATCTTACAATGCCGCAATCCCGCAGCATTCAACTTGGAACCCGCATAAGTTTCTGATGGATATGAAAAAGATTGTTTACACATTGATGCTGACTGCGGTCCTCGCCTCCTGCAACCTTGACCTGGCGCCCGAGAACGTAATGGTGGACCAGACAGTGTACTCAGAGCCCAAGACGGCACAGGCCGCCCTTTTTGGCGCCTACGTCCGTATGAATATATTCCTTGCCGGCGCGCCTGAAGACCAGAACAACTACAGTTATTCATCTTACTGCTGGCTGGCCGGCGACCTTGGCACAGAGAACCTCAAGACACGCGAAGACGGCTCCACGGGTCACATTGCCCTGGAAACTGGAGAATACGAAAACAGCGTAAGGGACGGTGATATACTCACATCCTGGATCAAGGGATATAACGCCATTGATTATGCCAACAACGTGATTGATGGCGTGACCAAATTCGGCGACCTCGAAAACCCCGAAAACAAGCGAATCATTGCCGAGGGCAGGTTCCTGAGAGCTTTCAACTATTTCAACCTGCTCAAGATGTTCGGCGACGGCGCCCTCACGGGCAACGGAGACGGGCTTGGCCTGATAATCCGCGACAAGCCTTACGACGGCTACAATCCCGACCAGATACAGACCCGCACCACGGTGGACAAGACCTGGGAATTCATCATTTCCGATCTGGAACAGGCAATCCCCGACCTCCCCGCCACCCCTTCGGCCGCAGCGTCCCGTTTTGTTGCCACAGCTCCGGTAGTCAAGGCGCTTCTCTCCCGCGTGTACCTGTACAAGGGCAGTTACACCAACGACAGGGCCTGTATGGACAAGGTCATTGAATATGCCACCGACGTCCTGGAATGCGACGCTTACATATTCGAGAGCCTGTCTACAGCACACCGCCGTTCTTTGTTCCCCTCAAATGAATATGACAACGACCTGGCCACCTCTTACCCAGACCCGGTGGCGAGGTCTTCTGAGATTATATTTTTCCAGCCAAGCCGCATCAGCACTGAGCTGTATCCCAACGGCACCAGCAGTCCTTTCTTCACCAAAAGGACATTCTTCATCGAGCCCGAATACCTGGCCGAAACTTATGCCGAAGGCGACTACAGGGGTTTCGTCGAGGACTCGCCCGACTGCCTGATCGGGAATGGCAGCGCCAACTATTACCCCGACGACCTGACTACTCTCAAATTTACCAACAACGCCGGCTACGACGATGTCATATTCATACGCCTGTCCGAGATCAAGCTTAATCTTGCCGAGGCCATCGCCCGCCGCGACGGCATCACAGAAGAGGCTCTAAAGCATTTGAACGACATCCGCCGCAGACCCTTCGCCCCCGAGGCAAGGCCTTCGTTCCTCACGGCGGCCGATTTTGACGGCAAAGACGCCTTTATTGCGGAGATTCTTGCAGAGAGAAACCGTGAGCTTGCGTTTGAGAGTCACCAGCGCTGGGATCTTATACGCACCGGCAGACCTCTGCGCAACGCCGATCTTCCAGACGCCCAGAAGATACTTCCCATCCCCGACTACGAAGTGAATATCTCCAAGGGCAAGATAGAGCAGAACACCGCCTTCAGGTAGGCCGCCAATCAAGAATAAACACTATCTTTGATGCTTGTTAAATAGCTTCAATATGTTCCATTCCTTTCTGACAGTACTGCTGTCATTCCTTATAGCACAGGCCAACCCCACCGTTGTGTGGAAGGCTGCCGTGAACCACATACAGGACAACAGCTACCAGCTGGTAGTCACAGGACAGGTTGCCGACGGATATTACGTCCACCCTATGGCCGACGAATATGTGGGCACCACCCTCAATGTAAATGCTTCAGAAGGCGTCACTGCGGTTGGCGACCCCACCGAGGAATTCGCCCCCGCCTACTACAAGGGCGAGACCGTGGTCACGGGCAATTATGTGCTGCGCCAGGATCTGGAGCTTAATGGCGGCAAGCAGGTCACTGTGGGCGGCACCGTGACCTGGAGCGCCTGCAGCGGCGACGAGTGCAATATGCCGGAGGACTATGAGTTCTCAGTTCCGGTACAGATTGCCGGAGGCGAAATTGCTGCCGCACCGGCGCCTAAAACCCCTTCCAAAGGTCTCTGGGCGCTGATTCTGGAGGCCATCCTTTGGGGGTTCCTGATGCTGTTGACCCCCTGCGTGTTCCCTATGGTGCCTATGACGGTGTCATTCTTTCTCAAGAGATCGGGTTCGGCAGCCAAGGGGCGCTTCAACGCCCTGATGTACGGCCTGTTCATAGTGTTGCTGTACACGGTGCCCATATGCATCATTATAGGCCTCACCTGGGCTCTGGGTGGCAAGAGTGTCACCGCCGACATTTTCAACTGGCTGTCTACGCACTGGCTGCCCAACATACTGTTCTTCATCATCTTTATGGTGTTTGCGGCATCGTTTTTCGGCGCTTTCGAAATCACCCTGCCCTCTAAATGGACCAACAAGGCCGACAGCGGCAGCGACAAGAAGGGCCTTCTGGGCGTGTTTTTCCTGGCGCTGACCCTGGTGCTGGTGAGCTTCAGCTGCACCGGCCCCATAGTGGGCACAGTGCTGATAAAGAGCACCCAGGGCGAATTCTGGACGCCGATGGTCACGATGCTGGCCTTCAGCATAGCCTTTGCCCTGCCCTTTGCCCTGCTGGCCTTCTTCCCTTCCGTCCTCAAGAAACTTCCCAAGAGCGGCGGCTGGCTCAACAGTGTGAAAGTGGTGCTGGGCTTCATTGAGGTCGCCCTCGGCCTCAAATTCCTCTCCGTTGCCGACCAGACCTACCACTGGCATCTGCTGGACCGCGAAGTCTATCTGGCCATCTGGATTGTATGCTTCTCCCTGCTGGGGTTCTACTTGCTGGGCAAGCTCCGCTTTAAACACGACACTCCGCTGGAATATATCTCGGTGGGCCGTCTGGCGCTGGCCATCATAGATTTCGCCTTTGTGGTGTATATGATTCCCGGTATGTGGGGCGCGCCGCTCAAGGCTCTCAGCGGCTATCTGCCGCCCATCCAGACTCAGGACTTTGTGCTGGGCAAATATACAGAGGCGGCGCCTGAACAACTGCCGCCGCTTCAGGCCGCCACAATGGTGGCCCTCCCCCACGGCCTTACTGGCTACAGCAGCCTTGAAGACGGCATTGCCGCCGCAGCGGCCCAGGGCAAGAAGGTGTTCGTGGATATCTCCGGCCACGGCTGCGTGAACTGCCGCGAGATGGAGGCCCGCGTGTGGAGCGACCCCGAGGTGCTGCGCCGCCTGCAGAACGACTTTGTGATTGTCACCCTATATGTAGATGACAAGACCCCTCTGCCCAAAGATAAATGGGTCACCAACGACCAGGGCAAGACCCTGAAGGATGTCGGCCGGGTCAATTCCGACTTGGTAATGAAACGTTTCGGAGTGAACTCACAGCCCAACTATTTCATACTGGATGGCGAAGGCAACACTTTGGCGGGCCCGCGCGGCTACAATCTGGATGCCGACGAGTTTGTCAAATTCCTTGACCTATGACACCACGCGAACAGCAGATAATTGATCTGATCCACCGAGAAGTGAAGCCCGCCCTGGGCTGCACTGAGCCCATCGCAGTGGCGCTGGCAGTGGCCAAGGCGGTGGAAATCATCACCGAAAACTGCCCCGCCGCCTGCCCTGACGGATGGCGCCGGGAGGCCGATTTCAAACTTGACGTGGCGGTGAGCGCCAACATCCTCAAGAACGGGATGGGCGTGGGCATCCCCGGCACCGGTATGATAGGCCTGCACGTGGCGGCCGCCCTGGGCGCCGTGTGCGGCGACTCTTCGCTGGGGCTGGAAGTCCTCAAGAACCTGACTGAAGACGATGTCGCCCGTGCCAGTGATCTGGTAAGTTCCAAGGCGGTAAATATCTCCGTGGCCGACACAGAGCATCTGCTGTATGTAAAGGCCACCGTGGCCCTGGGAGGGACTTCGGCCAGCGCAGAGGTGGACCCTCACGCCTACGCAGTGATAGAAGACAACCACGACCGCATTGTGGAGACCTGTTTCGCCGACCGCATCCTGATGAGTTCGGAATCTGCCGCCGCCGGCTCCGAGTCCGACAATAAGGACCTGGGCCTCACCGTAAAGGAGATTTACGAGTATGCGCTCCGGGCCGACTACAAGGATATAGAATTCATACTTGAAGACCGCACCCTGAATCTGGCCCTAGCCCGCGAGGGGTTGGAAAAGGACTACGGCCTCAAGGTGGGCAAGGCCATCCGCGAAAACCAGCAGGAGGTATTTGGCGACGACCTGCTTAGCTTTGCTATGGGTATGACCGCCGCGGCCTCCGACGCCCGTATGGCGGGCAGCACCCTGCCGGCAATGTCCAACAGCGGCAGCGGCAACCAGGGCATCACCTGCAGCATGCCCGTCATCGCCTACGCCATCAAATACGGCATAGACGACGAACGGCTGGCCAGGGCGCTGATTCTGAGCAATCTGGTGGCCATACATATCAAGAGTTACCTGGGCCGGCTGTCGGCCCTGTGCGGATGCGTGGTGGCCTCTACCGGCAGCGCCTGCGGCATAGTCTACCTGCAGGGCGGCGGCCTTAAAGAGGTCTGCGCCGCCATCCAGAATATGGCGGGCAACATCACCGGTATGGTGTGCGACGGTGCCAAGGTGGGCTGCGCAATGAAGGTCGCCTCCGGCGTCTCCTGCGCCATTCAGAGCGCCGTACTGGCGCTTCGCGGCACCTGCATCCCCGCCACCGACGGCATTATCGAAGAAGACGTCGAGAAAACCATCCGCAACCTGGGCGCCATAGGCAGCGTCGGTATGAAAACCACCGACCGGATGATTCTGGACATAATGCTCTGCAAATAGCGCTATCCGGGCCGCTACTTCTGAAACACTTCGGGGTATTTGAAGATGAAATAGGTGGGCGTGCAGCTCCAGGCGTGGCAGTAGCTGTTCAGCGGATAAAAGCCGTAAGGGGCTCGGAAATCGTCGGCGGGGTCATAGACCTCCCAGAAGGTGTCGGCCCCTTTGCGGACCATTCCACCCCAATAGTCTATCATTGTGCTGCGGGCCGCATCGTACATTCCGCAACGCAGCATTGCCTCCAGCAGATAGTGCATTGCATATGGCGAAGCAGGGCGGACCGCATCTTCATTCTTAAGCACAGTCTCCAGTGCGCGGGCGCCCTCTTTTGGCGAGAGGATGCCGCCGATTATGGCCCAGATCTGGGCGTGTACCGATGCCGGTGCACCGCCCGGGCTCAGCATCAGATGCTCCCGAGGACTGTAATAACGCTTCCTGGCCCCCTTGCGGATTTTCGCCCGCAGCTTGCTCCACTGCTCCACCTGGTCGCCGTAACCTATCTTACGGGCCAGCTCACAGGTCTGCTCCAGCGCAAACAGCACCGCTCCCTGGAAGGGGACTTCCGCATCCAGCACGGCGTGGTCAAAGAACAGCCAGGCGCGGCTGGCATCCACCCAGCCATTGTCCCTGACACGCCTGACGGCGTCTTCCATCTGCACCTTGACCACCGGCCAGAGGTCGCGGGCGGTGTCGATATCGCCTGTATCGTTAAGATATTCCAGCAGTATGGAAGAATACAGCAGGCTGTAAGTAAAGCAGTATGTGCCCCACTGCGGATGCGGCTCGGGATATTCATAAAGGGTTGCCAGCAGCCGACCGTTACCATCGGTAAGGGCTGCGAAAAGATACAGGCAATGTTTTGTAAGCAGGTGATTCTGATATGAATAGCGCCCGGCCAGCGACTCCAGATAGAGGTCGCCTATCCACAGCCGGCGGTCGCGCTTGGGGCCGTCTTCATACACGGTCTGCATACACTCCCTGAGGGTAGCCAGGCTGACATCGTTGATATCGCGGATAATCTTGGGGCAGCTATTGTCAAGGGCGGTCTTGAGCTCCCCGGCAGAGGTGGTCGCCAGGCAGCGGACGCCATCCAGGGCAAAGTCAAAATTGCCGCCGAACAGCTCTATGCGCAGGTAGCGAAAGGCCATCCTACGATCCAGGAGGATATCGCAGTCGGCCGCATCCACGGTGAGCATCTCGTCTTGCATCCAGCCCCTTGAAAGGCTTCCGCGCCAGGGGTCAAACGGCTCGGCCATCTCGGCAGGAGTTTCGCCAAACACGAATTTCAGCTTAACCGGGGCATCCATCACGTCGCCCAGAGTCTTGAGGCGGAACTTCAGACGGCCGGTGAGGTGACGGCCAAAGTCCAGCGTCACGCTCCGTATCCTTCTGAAATTGGCCTCGGAGAGGGTGTCCAGCCCCGCTTTGGGGATGCAACGCCAACCCTGGAACGCCGCAGTATCGGCCACGACATCCACCACCGAGACAGGGCTGACCTCGGTCACGGTCAACTCTGGAGTGGTCTGCTCTGCAATTTCCATCCACCATCCGCGGCAGTCGCCAAACACATCCTGAGCGGCAGCGGACATAAAACCGGACAGGCACAATATGGCACTTAGGTATAGTCTGTATAACTGTTTCATATCTTTCTCAAAGTTATAATTTTTTTCTCTTCCGGGTTTAAAAACGTAACTTGCAAACTCAAATTATGCAGTGTAAGCTATGAACGTAAAGAAAATTCTGATTTGGGTGGCATTGGTATTGGCCGCTGTAACTGTAGGTTCCGTCTCCCCGGCTTTCGGGCAAAGTAAAGACGGCGTGAGAATCGCAAAAGAACTCAAGTATCGCAAGGACGGAAAGTTCAAGATACTGCAGTTTGCCGACACCCACTACATTTCCGGTGATCCCCGCTCGGAAAGATCGATGAAGAATATGATAGAGATGCTGGATGCCGAAAAGCCCGACTTTGTGATTTTTACAGGCGATGTGGTGTTCGGATCCCCGGCAGAGGCATCCGCCCGCGAGATACTGCAGCCCCTGGTGGACAGGAAAATCCCGTTTGCAGTGGCGCTGGGCAACCACGACAGCGATTTTGAGCTGTCCCGTACAGAAATTTTCAAGGTGTTCCGCTCTATCCCCGGCAACGTAAACACGCCCGACGACCTGGGGCTGACCAACTGCTCTAACGACATCCTGACCCTCTCCGGCAAAAACGGCGTGGACAGGGTGTTCTACCTGTTTGACAGCGGCAACCGCAACTATATGGCGGGCGTAAACAGCTGGGGCTATGTCCACAGCGACCAGATTGAGTGGTACAGGAAGGCGAGCCGCTATTTCACAGAGAAAAACGGCGGCAAACCGGTGCCGTCCATAGTGTTCCAGCACATCCCCGTTCCCGAATACAATCAGGCAATGCGCGATGCCGGCGACAAGGCCCGCTTCCTGGTAGGCAACTGGGGCGAAGAGCCCGCATCTCCCATCTTCAATTCTGGCCAGTATGTGGCTATGCGCGAGATGGGCGACGTGCAGGCAATGGTCACCGGTCACGACCACAACAATGATTTTGTGCTGATGTGGCAGGGTTTCTTCTTCATTTACGGACGTTACAGCGGATGCGACACGGTTTATAACGACCTCTACCCCAGCGGAGCCCGCGTGTTTGAATTCACCGACGGCGACAAAGGCTTCCGCACCTGGGTGCGCGTCTACGGCAAACCCACCGTAGAGCAGGACCTCTACCTCTTCCCCGGAATGGACAGCTTATTCCCCCATAGGTAATCGGTAGGTGTTAGATAATTATCACGCGCCGGCAGGCGCTAGCGAAGGCAAGCGTCAGCGAAGCCTGAGCGAGGGGTCTGGGGCCTGGCCCCAGTAATAATAAGAGCGGCAGCATTTATGCTGCCGCCTCCACATAAAAATAGCAGCCTTTCGGCTGCTATTTTTATGTGGAGATGGGCGGACTCGAACCGCCGTCCAAACAACGCCCCCGCAAGCTTTCTACACGCTTATCCACCCTTTGATTGTCGGCAGGCACCCGCCGGGCGGCGGGCTAGTGCAAGCTTAGCTTCTAAATCTTTTCGCACCGACAGAAGCAATAGGTGCGAGCAGGAATTGTTCTGCCTACGCCCCGAACTCCGGACCGAACTTCCAAAAAATCCGGCGGGACGCTCGTCGGCCCGACCTTGTCGGGCGGATTAAGGTATTAGGCTTGGCCTAATTACGCAGCGAGAGCATAGTTGTTGTTGCCAGTTATGGCGTGAGGTCTGAGATTAGCGAGAGGGGCCACGACTCTCGGCGTGCTTACCTGTAGAAATCAATTGCTGTCAAAACCAAAACATCCCCTTTTCTACAATTAGGGCGCAAAGTTTGTAAAAATTTTTGAAAACTCGCTACATTTGAAATATGAAAGGTAAAATTTGGCTCTGCATACTGCTGTTTGCCGCCCTGGCGTCCGTCCCGTTTCTGGTGCCGCACTGCGGATGGGTGGCACTTTTTGCATTCATTCCGCTGCTCTGCTTCGCCGACCTGTGCACCGAAGGCAAGGTCAGGCGCAAAGGCTGGTGGGTCTATCTGGCATTCCTGCTTTTCAACACCGCCACCACCTTCTGGATCAACTGGATATCTGTTCCGGGGGCGCTGTTTGCCATAGGCCTCAACTCGCTGCAGATGTGGGCCATCTTTATGCTTTTCCTCTGGAGCCGGAAATACTTCAAAGGGGGCCTCAGCTACCTTTTCCTTATCACAATGTGGATTGCCTGGGAGCGGGTCT
>JAEEGF012521799.1_pt1 | contig 18779 bp, 13 predicted proteins | sample 9134171 | NCBI WGS metagenome assembly JAEEGF01 (sample SAMN16246542, study PRJNA631951) | gut metagenome | biome: gut microbiome; feature: rumen; material: AP-attached | host: Bos | place: Iran: Karaj | collected 2018-10
GGCTTATTTCCTTTCTTGCCATTCTTTTGTCCGCTGCCGCAATGGCGGCGGGATGGGAGATGAACCCGATCTCGTGGACGTTGGACGACGCTTCGCGGACGATTCGTGCCGACGGCTCGGCGCCGTTCGCGCTGGCTGACGAACCGTGTTCTGAGGATGTATTCGTCGAGGCCGAATTGCGTCCAGAAGGTGCCGGCACCAACGGCTGGGCGACGCTTGGCGTGGCGATCCACGACGACGACCAGAACTTCTGGCACGTCGCCCTCGTCAGGTCTCCTCCCGATGGAGGCGCCGAGAGGCACTCGTTCGAGCTTTGCGAAATGCGCGGCGGCGTATGGCTTTCGCAGAACATCGACGCCCTCGCTTGCAAACGCCGCGTGCACAGGGGCGAATGGAAGTACGGCGAAACGTACCGTGCATCGCTGCGCCTAGACCGCGCCGCGCGCGAGATCGCAGGCGAGATCAGAAACTCAGCAGGCGAAATCCTCTTCGCGTGCGCGTACGCGCTTCCCGTCAAAGACGGTGAATCGTCCAATGCCGTCATGCGAGGCAGGCCGGCATTCCATTCGACGGGCTTCTTCCGTGGCGCGTTCGTATCTCCAAAGTTCAAGAGCGGCCATCCTGTGGCGACGAAACGCGACATTCCTCCCTACGAGAGCGACAGCTTCCTCGCGGACGTCAGGGACAAGGCCACGGGATTTTTCCGCGTGGTGGAGAAGGACGGACGCTGGCGCGTGATCGATCCGCTCGGAAGGGGCATGGTGCTCCTTGGCGTTGACCACGTGACATACCATGGCCACCATAGCCAGCGCACGGGGCGCAGCATCCATCTCGAGGTGAACAAGAAGAAGTTCCCGAACAAGGCGGACTGGGAGGAGGACACTCTCGCCCGCCTGAAGAAATGGGGCTTCAACCTGCTCGGCGCGGGCTGCGATCCAGCGCTCAAGCACAGAGGGCTCGTGCATACCGTGTTCCTGTCCATCGGCGACGGGCTATGCTGGAATCCGGAGCGTCCCGACCTCTACATCTGCCCCAACGAGCATCGTCCATGCTCGGCGTTCCCCAACGTGTTCCATCCGCAGTTTGCGGCATGGGCCGACTGGAAGGCGCGCACCGCGTGCGCCCCGCACCGCGACGACCCGTGGCTCTTCGGATACTTCATCGACAACGAGCTCGCGTGGTGGGGCCGCGGAGCTTCTGCGACAGGACTCTTCGACGCGGTGGCAAAGCTCCCCGACACGCACAGCGCGAAGATAGCACAGCGCAAGTTCCTCGTAGAGCGCGGCGTCTCTGGCGCGCCGTCCGCCGACGACAAGCTCGCGTTCCTGAAGCTCGCGGCCGACATCTACTTCCGCGTCTCTAGCGAGGCCATACGCCGTCACGACCCCAACCATCTCGTGATGGGTGCTCGATTCGCGGGGATATGGGGCGCCCATCAGGCGGTGTGGGAGGCGAGCGGGAAGTACTGCGATCTCGTGACGTTCAACGTCTATCCCTGGGCTGACCTCGACAGAAACGCGGTGTTCATGGACCGCTCGGCGAAGTTCGAGCGCGCGGCGGACGTCTTCGCCCGCCAGTACAGCTACGTGAAGAAGCCCATGCTCATCACCGAATGGAGCTTCCCCGCGCTTGACTCGGGCCTTCCCTGCACGGGCGGCGCCGGCCAGCGGTTCCGCACACAGCGCGAGCGCACGCAGGCCACGGAGCTCTTCGCCCGCACAATGCTCGCGCTGCCGTTCATGCTGGGCTACGACTACTTCATGTGGGTGGACGAGCCTGCGGCCGGCATCAGCGACGCGTTCCCCGAGGACTCCAACTACGGCCTCATCAGCGAGCAGGGCGACGCGTACCCGGAGATCACTTCAATGTTCGAACGCCTGCACAGAGAGGTTGCGGAGCGCGGCAGCGTGCAGATGCCGCAGGAGCGCGCCGTACCTGCAGAGCGCGGCATGACAGTTGCGGAGCTGCTCATGCGCCATCCGCTTCTTGACGGTAGCGAGAGGGCGCGTGCGGAATTTTCGCGCAACGGCGAAGAATATGCGTTTGAAAACAAGGTAGGACTTCGCCTTCACGGCAGAATCGGCGGCACGCAGATGTTTGATGTGGTGGAGCTGAACGGTCATGCGCTCGGCAGCTTCAACGGCATGGTATGCGAGAACGTGGACGGCGGGCGCAGATGGCATGACGCAACGCGCGTGGTCGACGCCCAACTGCGCAACGAGATTCTATTCGTGACCTCGGAGGGCGCAAGCGCGAACGGCGGCAGGTTCTCACTCACGTGCGCGATACGAGGGTTCGGCGACAAGCCGTGGTTCCTCTGCGAACTCGTGGAGGCTAAGAACGTCGGGGAAAAGCCGATCGACGTGAGGACGTTCTACTTCAGGGAATATGCGCCGTATTTTGCGGACAAGCTGAAGATGAAAGTGAAGCAGGTGCCGAATCTCTGGAAGGCGCCGCGATGCGACGCGTGGTTCCGGCAGAGCGATGAAGCGTATTTCGGCGGGATCACGTTCGCGCCAACTTCCACGCTTTTCTCGTACCACGTCATGGATGGCGGGCGCAGCCAGCATCCGGATGCGGAGTTCGCGCCGGACCGGAAGCTTGTGCTTGCTCCTGGAGAAGCGTATCGTCCTGCAGAAGGAAGCATGTGGATGCTCGCAGTCTGCGGCCTTGACGGTGTGGAAGGCTGGCGGCGTGTCGTAAACGGCATGGAGGCCTCCCGCTAAAGGATGCGGCTGGCAAATACAAGGAGAAGGCAAATGAAATTCATTCCGGTTCTGTCGTTTCCCGTGGCCAGAAAGCTCGGCCACTCGGTGGGAGAATTCGTGAAGTCGGCGGATCTGCAGGCAGAGACGATGGTCTGGATCGCGCACACTGCGCCGGTTGACGCGGTGCTTGGTCCGATGGATCTTTCCATCGAGGCCGAGGCGTTCGGCGCGACGGTGCGCTTCAGCGAGGACGAAGTGCCCGCGGTGACGGGACAGCTCGTTGCGGACGAGGACGACGTTGCGGCGCTCGCCGTGCCGCCGCCCTCAGCCGGACGCTGCACCATGGCGGCGGAAGCAATCGCCAAGGTGAAGACCATGGGCGTGGACAAGAAGATCTACGGCGGAATGATCGGCCCGTTCTCGCTTGCGGGGCGTCTTTCGGACGTCAACGAGATGATGTTCCTTCTGATGGACGAGCCGGAGACAGTGCATGCGCTTCTGGAGAAGACGACGGCGTTCCTTTCGGCGTACGGTGCCGCGCTCAAGGCGGCCGGGGCAGACGGGCTCTTCATGGCGGAACCGCTTGCCGGCGTGATATCCCCTGCGGCTCTTGAGGAGTTCTCCGCGCCCTACGTGCGCAGAATCGTGGAGGCGCTGCAGAGGGATGAATTTCCGCTCGTGTATCACAACTGCGGCGGAAACGTTACGAAGGCAGCGGAGGCGATATTCGCGCAGGGTTCGGCGGGATGCCACTTTGGAAATGCCATCGACTTGGCGCCCATGCTTGAAAAGGCGCCGGCAAAGACGCTCGTGCTGGGCAACGTGGATCCAGTGTCGGTGCTGGCGCAGGGAAACCCGGAAGGAATAAAGGCGGCGGTGGCCTCGCTTGTCGAGCGCTGCGGGGCATATCCAAACTTCGTGCTGTCAAGCGGCTGCGACATGCCGGTTTCCACGCCGTGGGAAAACGTCGAGGCGTTTTTCGCCGCTGCCGCGGATGCGTAGTTGCGGGATGGCCTGCCGCAATGTGTCCCGATCGTCAGTTTGCAACGCGGGGCGCAAAATGATATAATTTCAGCAAAGGACGAAAAAAGATGAATGGTGCATTGTTGCTGCTTGCGGGAATCGCGTGCTTCACGCTCGCGTATTTCCTCTATTCACGGTTCATAGCCAAGGCCATCGGCGTTGACCCGTCGAGGCCCACTCCTGCGCACACGATGGGCGACGGGGTGGACTACGTGCCTGCGCATCCTATGGTGCTGTACGGACATCACTTTGCCGCGATCGCTGGGGCGGGGCCGATCATAGGGCCAGTTCTCGCGTCGCAGTTCGGATGGGCGGCCGTGGCGCTGTGGGTGGTGCTGGGGTGCATATTCATCGGCTCGATGCACGACATGGTGACGCTCTTCCTATCCGTGAGGCACGAGGGCAAGTCGATAGGAAGCGTGATCGAGTCAGTGATGGGGCGCTCGGGGAAGATGATATTCCTCATGTTCTGCTTCTCGGCGCTAGTTCTGGTGATGGCGGTGTTCACTGGGCAGGTGGCGGATGCGTTCGTCTCCAATCCAGAGGTTGCCACGTCGTCCCTGCTTGGCATCTTCGAGGCGGCGCTATTCGGCGTGTGCGTGTACAAGTTCAGATGGAACGTCTTCGCGGCGAGCTTCGTGTTCGTGCCGCTCTTGTTCCTGCTGGTGTGGGTTGGCGTTCTTTTCCCGTGCGACCTCACGGCGATCTTCGGCGTGACCAAGGAGGCGTGCAAGAACATCTGGGTGGTGGTGCTTTTCGTGTACTGCTTCGTGGCCTCCACGCTGCCCGTGTGGCTGCTCCTGCAGCCACGCGACTATCTCAACAGCTACCTCCTCTACGCGATGCTCGCGCTGGGGCTTGTGGCGGTGTTCTGGGTGTGCCCGCACCTGAACATCAACGCGTTTTCGGGCCTTTCCGTGGTGAACGCGAAGGGCGCTACGCAGGGTGTGTTTCCGCTTCTCTTCGTGACGGTGGCGTGCGGAGCGTGCTCCGGGTTCCATGCGCTTGTGGCGAGCGGCACCACGTCGAAGCAGCTCGACAGCGAGAGCCACATACGTCCCGTCGGGTACGGGTGCATGCTCCTTGAGGGCGTGGTTGCGCTGCTGGCGCTCGTGGCGGTGGCATGGCATTCTCAGGAGGATCTGATGGCGGGACTTGCCGGAGGCAAGCCTGTCGTCATGTTTGCGCAGGGCCTTGCGAGCTTCTGCGCGAAGATCGGACTTCCCGAGAAGACGAGCGAGAGTTTCATGCTGCTCGCCGTGGCCGCGTTCCTCATGACGTCCGTCGACGCCTGCACGCGCCTTGCGCGCTTCGTGTGGCAGGAGATATGGAGCACCGCCTCGGCCTCCGACGCTGCCGGCGATTCCGCGCGCGCACCGGCGCCGTCTCCTCTTGTGCGCCTCAACAAGAACATGTATTTCGCGACGGGCGTAGTGATCGCGATCGGCGTGTATCTGCTTGTTCTCAATCCTTCGATGGCGCACAATCTCTGGACGATGTTCGCCAGCGCCAACCAGATGCTTGCGGCGCTCACGCTTCTCACGGCGTCGCTTTGGCTTCTCAAGAAGCATCTGAAGTTCTGGATTGCGCTGCTGCCGATGGTGTTCATGATCGTGACGAGCGGCACCGCCGTATTCCAGCTCTTCCTCCAGAGCCTCGACAAGTGGATGAAGAATGGCTTTGCCGCCGGCGGCGTGACGGCGATTGGCTCGGCTGTGCTGTTCTGCCTTGCGGTTACGCTGCTGGTGCTTGGCGCGATGAAGCTGCGCAAGATACTCAAGAACGCGATGCTCCAGAAGATCGCCAAGAGGGGGTAGATGCTTATGAAGAACGGTTGGATATGGGTGCCGGTGGCGGGCGTCATCGGGCTGATAGTGGGCGCGTGGGGGCCGCGCGAGGAGCTGCGCGAGCGCGAGAAGAAGGCTGCGGAGGAAAAGGTCAAGGCGGCCGAGACATCCCGGAGCGGAGGCGCCTTCAAGTCGTTTGCGCAGATGGTCCATATTCCGGACGAGGCGCGCCGCCCGCGCCGTCGCGGCCCGAAGCGCGAGAAGCCGGCTGCCGCGGCGCCTTCAACGAACGCCGCCCCCGAAGCGGCGGAGGCGCCGGCCGAGAATGCGAATCACCGCGAGAATCCTGCCGTCGAGGAGGTGCCGCGTGCGTCAGCGCCGAACGACCTGCGCGCGCGCATCGAGGAGGCGCAGGAGATGTGGCGCGCCCGTGCAGACGTCGTGCGCGCGCAGTGGAAGGAGAAGCTCAACCTTGACGCCGCCGGCGCCGAGAAGTTCGACGCTGCGATCAACGAGATGAACTCGCAGCTGCGCGACACCATGCAGGCCCTTGCCGACCAGGTTGCCAATAGCGACAAGTTCACGCAGGAGCTCGGCCTGCGCCTCGTTGGCGACGCCACCACGATCATGGCCGAGACGTACGACAAGCTTGGCGCGGTGGCGCCTGGCGCGCGCGCCATGGTGTCGGACATCCAGATGACCGACTTCATCGACCCAGGAGTTGCCGAGCCGCTTATTTCCGTTCAGGGCAAGATGGAGTCTCTGCCGATTGGAAGAAGGGCGGGCAGACGATGAGGTCGCTTGCGAGAATCTTCCAGGTGGCCCTCGCCGAATGCGCGGGCGCTCTGCGCAGCCGGCGCGCGCTCGTGCTTTTGCTGCTCTACATCGTCTCCGCCGCGTGCTGCATGTACGGAACGATATCAATCTTCGGCAGGATGGAGCAGGAGCTCGCGCAGCTGCTGCAGTTGCCCGATGCCGACAAGACGGGCGTTGTGAGCACCGCGCTTTGGCAGTCCAAGCCGTTCCAGAAGATGGTTCGGGCAATGGTCTCCAACGACCTTGTCTATGCCGACATCCAGGGACGCCATCCAATCGAACTCGTGTACGCATGGTTCGTATTCTTCTGCGCGCCTCTTCTTGTGGTGCTCACAACCGGGAACCGCGTGGCGGACGACCTGAAGAGCGGCGCTGTGCGCTACTCCATTGTTCGCTGCACGCGCGCGGAATGGTCCCTCGGCAAGTTCGCCGGCCTGGCGCTGATGCTCGTATTCGCCCTCGCGGCAAGCGCGGTCGGCGCGTGGTGCGTGGCGGTGTGCCGCCTCTCGAACGCGACCTCGCTTCTGCCCGCGATGTTCGACTGGGGCGCGCGGGCGTGGCTCTATTCCCTTTCGTGGCTGGGCGTGGCGCTGGGCATCTCGCATTTCACCCGTTCCGGCAGCAGGGCCACGGCGCTCGGCATATTCGCAGTGGTTGCGCTGTGCGCGCTGCCCGGCGTTCTGTGGATGAACGCCAAGTGGTTCGACTGCCCGTGGCTGCAGAACTTCGAGATCCTTACGCCTTCTAGTGCCAAGATACTTCTCTGGCGGCGCAGCTTCGCGCCGCTTGCGAACGCCGCGTTCAGGCTGGTGGCGCTAGGCATGTTTTTCTTCGCGCTTGGAGTGGCGGTCTTCCGCAGGAGGGACGCATGACGGGCGCGGCGATATCCACAAGCGCTCTCGTGAAGCGCTATGGACGCAGAAGGGCGCTGGACGGTTTCACGCTCGCGGTGCCGCAGGGCGCCGTTATGGGCCTGGTGGGTCCGAACGGCGCAGGCAAGACGACATGGATGATGTGCGTGGCGGGATTTCTGCGACCCACGGACGGCACTATAGACGTTCTTGGACGAGGTCCGTTCAACGCATCCGTCCACTCTGGACGCCTCTCGATACTTCCGCAGGACTCCGCCCTGCCTCTCGAGGCAAATCCGCGCGCGCTTCTCTACCGCTACGGACGCCTTCAGGGACTTTCCGCCGAGGTCTCGCGGGCCTCTACGGCCGAGGTCCTTGCGGCGATGAACCTCGCCGACCGCGCCGACAGCACCATCCGCTCTCTTTCTCACGGCATGCGCAAGCGCGTGATGCTGGCGCAGTGCTTCATCGGCTCGCCCGAGGTGGTGCTGCTCGACGAGCCTCTTAACGGACTCGACCCAGCCGAGCAGAGCCGCATGCGCGATTTCATCCTCGCCCGCCGCGGCCGACAGACGATCGTCGTGTCGTCCCACAACCTCAACGACGTGGAGATACTCTGCACGCACGTTGCGTTCGTGGAGAACGGCCGCGTGGTGCGCATGGCGACGGTGCGCGACATAACGTCCGCCGCAGGGCGCGTCGTTTACACGCTTGCCGCGGCGCCGGCGGATCCGTCCGCGCTGGTGGAGGCATTGTCGTCCGCCCTGCCCGGAACCTCGTTCTCGTGGAAGGGCGAGGCCGAGCTGGCATGCGACTTCGCGGCTTCCGGTGCCGACGTCGCCGCCGTAAACGCCGCGCTTCTGCCGGTTCTGATCGGCAAGGCCGGCGTAGTCTCCGTTGCCGCCGGCCAGTCCCTGGAACAGGCCTACCTCAAGCACGATTCTGTTTGATTACGCGGATGGGGTTTGGTATAATCTAGGCACATGGAAGGCAATGAACAGACGGCGCATGTGGCGCTGCCGCTTAAGTACCGCCCGATGACGTTCGAGGACGTCGTTGGGCAGGAGCATGTCACGCGCACGCTGAGGAACGCGCTCGAGTCGGGGCGCGTGGCGAACGTGTATCTCTTCATAGGTCCGCGCGGCATAGGCAAGACCACACTCTCGCGCATCTTCGCGAAGGCGCTCAACTGCACGAGCCCGAAGGGCGTGGAGCCGTGCGGCGAGTGCGAGAACTGCGTCCAGATCGCGGCGGGAAGGTCGATTGACGTTGTTGAGCTCGACGCGGCGAGCCACAACAAGGTGGAGGACGTGCGGCCGATCATCGAGGCCGTGCAGTTCAAGCCGGCATCGTCCAAGTACAAGATCTTCATCATCGACGAATGCCACATGCTCACGGCCTCCGCCTGGAACGCGCTTCTCAAGACGCTCGAGGAGCCGCCGCCCTACGTGAGGTTCGTCTTCGCCACCACGGAAGGCGACAAGGTGCTGGACACCATCGTCTCCCGCTGCCAGCGCTTCGACCTGCGCCGCATCCAGACGCATCAGATCGCCGAGCGCCTGCGCTACATCTGCGGCAAGGAGGGCATCGAGGCGGAGGAGGACGCCCTCTTGGCGATCGCGCGCGGCGCGGAGGGCGGCATGCGCGACGCGCTAAGCTCGCTCGACCAGCTAATCGCATTCAAGGGCATGAAGATCACCGAGGAGGACGCTCTCGGCGTGTTCGGTCTCGTCTCGCGCAGCGCGCTAGAGGGCCTCGCCGGCGCGGTGCTGAAGGGCGATGCCGCGGCGATTCTGCGTGCGGTGGAGGCGTTCGATTCCGCAGGCAAGAACATGCGCCGTCTCGCGAGCGAACTCATGCAGCATTTTCGCAATCTGCTCGTGTATCAGACGCTCGGAGGCGCCACAACGGGCCTCGAGGCGACGCCCGAGCAGGTGAAGACGCTTGCCGAGCAGGCGAAGCTCTGCGACTCTTCGCGCATATTCCGCGTGGCGGACCAGCTGGCTGCGATGGAGGACAAGCTCCGCCACGTGCTCAGCGTGCGCACACTCATCGAGATGACTCTCATCCGCGCTTCGCGCCTCGCCACCGTGGCAAGCATCGAGGAGCTTATGCGCGCCGTGCGCGCGCTTCGCGCAGCGCAGCCCGCCATGTCCCCCGCGCCCGTTGCGCCAGCTGCGCCCGTTGCAGCAGCGCCTGCGGCGCCTATGCCCGCTGCGGCTCCTGTGGCTTCTGCGCCCGCGCCTCAACCTCGGCCGCCAGCCGCAGCCCCTGCGCCCGATCAGCCGCAGTCGCGCGACCTTACGCCGGAGGAGCAGCGCCAGATGCTCGACGACAGGCGCCTCAACGACTTCATGGGCATTTTCAAAGGCGCGAAGATCACCGACATGAAAAAGTAACACCAAAAGGAACAAACGAGAGATGGAATCAACCGAACGTCCAACGATGAAAATGCTTCCCGGCGACGAAGTGCGCCAGATAATGTGGCGCTTCGCCGAGCGCTACGACATCCAGATGGCGGTGGCAGGCGCGCGCAGCGTGGCCCGCGGCGACGTTGCGAAGCTCGTGGCGGGCGGTCAGCGCGCCACGCACGACTGGACGCCCGAGAAGCAGGGCGCGTTCGACGCGTTCGACGCATCGGGCATCACCGCAAGCACGCTCAAGCAGGAGTTCGGCGGCCTCTTCGACGGGCCCAAGAACCTCGCCTCTTCACTGATCTCATACGAGCTGAGCTGGGTGGACAACGGCGCTGCGACCTCCGCGCTCGTGAACGGCCTTGCCATGGGCCCCATCGCCGAGCTTGGCACCCCTGAGCAGAAGGCGCGCTACATGACGCTCTGCGCCCCGGGCAACGAAAGCGGCAAGACCTGGCGCGGATCGTTTGCGCTCACCGAACCGCTGCCATACGTGGGCGTTGACACGGGCGTTCTCTGCGGACGCGTCTCCATCGCCGAGTGGAAGGATGGCGAAGAGCCCATGATCCGCGTAGAGAAGCGCGGCCGCTTCATCACCAACATCGCCATTGCCGACTATGTGACCGTGGCCGCCAATTCCGGCGATGAGCGCATCAAGGGCTCCTGCATGATCATCGTCGAGGCCACGGACCCCGGCAAGTTCGACCGCGGCGCGCAGACGCTCAAGTGCGTGCACCAGCTTTCCAACACAGGCGACCCCGTGATCGACGTAGTGGTGCCCGCAAGCCGCATCGTTGGCGGCTACGACATCGTCGACGGCAAGGTGGTTCCGCGCCTCGGCCACAGCGAGATCATCGCCCAGGTGTTCTCGAAGACTCGCGTTGGCGTGGGCGTTATGGGGGCGGGCTCTCTGATGAGCGCCGTCGAGCCCGTGATCCGCTACCAGCGCACGCGCTTCCGCGGCGCCGCGGGCGTGGACGAGGCGTCTCCCCGCTACCAGCAGGGCCTGCAGATGAAGGAGGACGTCACCGAGCGCCTTGCCGACGTGTGGGCCACCGCCGAGGCGGCCTCTTCGCTTGGATTCGACATCTCCCGCCGCTACGACGAGCTTGAGCTCATTCAGGACGAGGCAAAGGCCAAGCTCGGCAAGGGCCGCGAGATGCTCAAGAACATGAAGGCGCCGATGGAGCGCGCCGCTGCGTTGCTCGCAGAGGGCAAGAACCCGATGGACGACCCCGACGTGACGGTGCGCTACGTCTATCTGCAGGCCGTATGCAACATCCTCTGCCCCAGCTGCAAGCTCTGGAACACGGGCCATGGCGCCGACGTGATGCGCCAGGCCGTGTCCCTCATGGGCGGCTACGGCATCACCGAGGACTGCCCGGGCTTCCTCTTCTACAAGTGGACCGACATGCAGCTTGACGCCACCTACGAAGGACCCGAGGCCGTGCAGCGCCGCCAGATCAGCGAGACGATGGCGAATCCCGTCTTCCTCGCGCAGGTCGAGGCTTGGGCAAAGGCCGGCGAGGCATGTCCCTGCGCCGCCGAGAACGGGGCGAAGGCGATTTCCGCGGCGCTACGTCTATGGGCGTGGACGCAGAACTTCGCCAAGACGGCGAAGGATGCGAACGGAAAGCGCCTCGGCGCGTCGCAGCGCCACGGCGTCGTTTTCCCGCTTGCGGACGCGCTTGCCGGACTGATGGCCGCGAACAGCTTCCGCGAGGACATCAAGTTCCTCGCTCTCAACGGCGCTGACCATCCCGTGGTGGGTCCGGAGCTTCAGAGCTACCTCAACACTTTCAACGACCTGCTCGGCACCGTGGCGGCCGACGTTGCCGGTGAGGCTGGGAAGATCTGCGCCGGCGTGGTGTACGGATTTGGCGCCGCGACAGCCGATGACAAGGCCGCGTTCGCCGCTCTTCGCAACGAGCTGGACGAGGCTCTTGCCGGCACACGCCTTGCGAAGGACCGTGCGGCAAAGTGCCTCACCACGATAATGATTCCGGAGGCGCTTGACTATCCGATGTGATTAAAAATCATGAAGACGTGTCAGAACGCCGAATGAAAAATTCCATACAAACTGTACAGCTAAGAGAGAGGAGAAACGACATGAACAAGAAACTGATTATCGCACTGGTCGCAGGAGCAGCCCTCACGGGCTTCGCAGCCCCTGGTCATCATGGTCCTGCACGTGGTCCTGGCGGCCCTGGCCGTGGCCCTGCGCCCGCAATGCGCGGCCCTAGCCGCGGTCCTGTCGGAGGCGGTTATCGTCCCGCGCCCGCGCACCACGCTCCGGTGATGCGTCCTGCTCCGATTCGTCCCGCGCCGCCGCCGCGCGTGCATCATCCCGCGCCCGTCCGTCGCTGGGGCTACGGACCCGGTCTGCACCGCCGTCCCGGCCCGCTCAGCCTCGTCGGCTGGCGTCGCGGCCCGATCCATCCCTATTACCGCAGCTGCTGGTTCGACGACGTGTGGTATGACGCGTACGGATATGCCTACTACTATCCGGGCTATGTTGGCACGACCGTCGTCACCACTCCCGTCGTCACCACGCCCGTAGTGACCACGCCAGTCGTCACCACGCCAGTCGTTCAGCCTGTTGTTCAGCCTGTCGTGCAGCAGCCGGTGATTCAGCAGCCTGTCGTGCAGCAGCCTGTTGTTCAGCAGCCCGTGGTGGTGCCTCAGGCGCCCGTGGTTGTGCCCTGATCGTGCGGTTCTCCATGGATGAGGCAAGCGATGTCCATTGGCCATGCGCCGGTGGACATCGCTGTATTCAATGACTATGGAAGTTCGTAAAGGGGAAAAGCTGGCCTATGCCGTAGGCGACATGGGGCTATGCCTCATGCTGGACGTGGTGTACCAGTTCCAGCTTTTCTTCTTTACGGACGTGATTGGACTTGGCGCCGCCATCGCAGGCGGCGTGGTTTTCTTTGCGCGTGCGGCAGGATCGCTCTTCGACGTTCCTGCCGGACTTCTCGCCGATCGCACGCGCACGCGCGTCGGGCGGTTTCGTCCATGGGTGGCCGGCGCGGCCATCCCTCTCGCCGTAATGTTCGCGCTTGTGTACGTCTCGCCGCCGGGCGGCGAATGGGTCAAGGCTTCCTACGCGGCGGCTACGCTTGCTGTGTTCATGCTTCTCGTGTCGCTTCAGAACACGCCCTACAGCGCACTTGGAGGCGTGATGAGCGCAAGCGAGCACGTGCGTGCGTCGATAGCCTCGTGGCGAGTTGTGGGGGCGCTTGCGGGAGGTACCGTCGTGTCGGTGTGCACGCTCCCTCTGGCGGAGTTCTTCGGCGCGTGGGGCGGCGTGGAACGCGGGTGGCTGCTAACGTCGCTTGTGTATGCGGTCCTAGCGCTGCCGCTTATGCTGGTTTCCGGGATATTCCCTCGCGAGAGGGTGGAGCCGGCGTCGAGAGAGCGAGTGCCGGTGCGTGCGGCGCTTCCGGCCGTGCTGCGCACTCCTGGCGCAAAGGCTGTTCTCTTCGCGGGCGTTGCGCATTCTCTTGCGGGCGGATTTTCGTCCAACGGATTCGTGTACTACTTCAAGTATGTTGCAGATGGATGCAGCATAGGGTATCCCACGTACGGCTTCGTCTCGCAGGCGGCGACGGCGTGCGCGGTTCTGTTTCTCACTGCGCGAGTGACAAGGCGCTTCGCGGCGGTGCGCGTGGCGTCTGCCGCATACGCCGGCGCGGCGCTTCTTTCGTGCGTGTACTTTTTCCTTCCGGCGTCATCCGCCGCGTCGCTGCTTGCGGTATGCGCCATGCGTTGCGTGGTGTATGCACCGGCGATCGCGCTTTTCTGGACGCTTCTCGCGCGAGTGGCCGACACTTCGGGCGGCATGGCGACGGCGCTCGTATTCGGGCTCGCCTGTTTTCTCAACAAGACGGCCTCCGCTGCAGGCAGTTCACTTTTCGGATGCGGGCTTTCCCTCGCCGGATTTGTTCCCGCATCAGAGGCCCACGCCGCCGAGTTCTCTTCCTACACCGCTCTTTTCATACGTGTTTCAATCTCGTTTATCCCGGCAATGTTCATGCTTTTGGCGTCATTTCTTGTCCACAGCGTGGAAAAGCAAGGAGAATGTCAAAAAGAGTGATTTTTATTTTACACTTTTTCATGTGTATTTTTCGGTTTCTTCGCATACTTTATAGTGGAGGACAAAATCTCTTCCAACAACAACGACAAACCAAGAAAGGAAAAAACAGAAATGAAGAAGATCATGATGGCTCTGTGCCTCGCTGGCGCGCTCTGCGCGTTCTCTCAGGATAACCAGACTCCCCCCGCCAGGCGCGAGGGACCCCGTCGCGGTGAATTCCAGAGGCTCACGCCCGAGCAGCGCAAGGAGCGCATGGAGAAGTTCCGCGCCGAGATGAAGGCACGCCACGAGGCTACTCAGAAGAAGATCGTGGATACGCTCGTCGAGGCCGGTCTTTCTCAGGAGAAGGCCAAGGAGACCATGGAGAAGATCGAGAAGATCTATCTTGAGAGCCGTCCTATGCGCCCCGGCATGGGTCCTGGCATGGGTGGCCGTGGCCCCGGCATGGGTCCTGGCGGACAGGGCGGACGTCGCGGTCCCCGTGGTCCTCGTGCTCAGCAGGGCGACAAGAAGTAATGCGCCGAAGCGGCGTCTAGGCCGCATTGGCATTGCATGAACGACGACGGTCGGTTCCCGGCCGCCGTCGTTTTTGTTCCATCGACACTGTCCCCCTGCTTTAGGGGACTGTCCCCACCCCCGCCTTAGGGACTGTCCCCCTACCTTGGGGGACTGTCCCCCCCCCCGCCTTTGGGGACTGTCCCCCTACCTTGGGGACAGTCCCCGAGCTGGTGATCATGTGGGGACAGTCCATGTTTGAAGTTGAATAATTGCGCATTTAGTCAATGTTTGGTATAATAACATCACACATGCAAAAAATGTTTCATAGAATGGCAGGGGGAGTCATTGCCTTGCTGGTGATGGCGGCCATGCAGATGGCTTGCGGTTCAGAAATTCCGGCGGGAATGAGGTCCATCAAGTTGCGCTTTGACGCCCCCTTTGCCGTAATGTGCCGCATGCACAATTGCGGCGAGGGCGATTGCATGGTGGGCCGCGGCGATGATGAGCGGCGGCGGATATTGAAGGATCTATGCCATAGAAGAAGCGAGATGTGGAGAAAGCTATTCATCCACTACTATGGCATCTCCTGGCCGGAAGGATCGTCAATCTCCTGCGATGAAAGCGACATCAACGAACATGGCTACACTTATGACGAGCACTTGACGATCACAAGTACGCCGGAGGTGCTTGTGAAAATTGTCCAAGGGCGTGAGAACTTCAAACTGCAGGCGCAGACCGCCAGCATGATCGCGCTTGACATCTGTATAGTCGAGGCAAGCTACGAAGCACTGGCGGCGTCTGGCCTTGCCACCTCTCCGCAGCAGAATGCGTACGCCACATTCAAGAGGCTTCTCTCCCGCAAGGACGCATCGGTCTTTACTCGAACGCAGATCATCTCCCGGCAGGGCAGCGAGTCTACGGCGCTTTCAAATGTGAAATGCCGCTACCCGCAAGATTTTGCCGTCAGCACAATGCCGTCTGTCTCATCTATTGGTTCCCCTGGGCACGAGTGCATCAATGGACTTCCCGTCGTGGAGCCGCAGAACTTCGAAACACAGGAAGTGGGGTTGACCGCAACAGCGGATTGCAATCTGTTCGTCGATCAGGTCGGCCTTGTCGAAACCGGTAGGTTCCAGTTGACCTTACACGACAGGCCGCAGTGGAAAGACTACGGGGCGGACATTCCTCTCCCGAGCGGAGTATCCTGTCGGCTGAAGATGGAACAGCCGTTCTTCAGCGAGCGCCTGGCAATAGACACGCACCTGAAGCTTGAACCGGAAAAGATGTTCGCTTTCATCGGTCCGTCGCATGGCAAGGACAAGAAGCCGCTTGCAGTCTTCATAACGCCGCACATAATAGGCGCGGCGTCATTTAATTCCATTGACAATTAATGTACATGAGAGGAGTGCTTAAGATGACAGGAAAAGGAATCGTCGCGTTGGCCGTAGCCGCCATCATGCATTTCGCCTTATGCGCGGAAGGCCAGTCGGGAATGAAGAGCCTTCGCGTCTCGTTCCCCGCCGCATTCACTTGCACTCTGCACACCTGCGGATCTGGGTATTGCGTCGTGGGCAAGAATGAGGGGCAGCGGCGCGAGGTCTCTAAGAAAAGAAATCATGCCTGGAAGGAATGGTTAACCGCAAAGTACGGTATGTCATGGCCTGAGGGATCGTCCGTCGCATTGGACGAGAGCAACATCAACGAACATGGATTCGCCGGCGTATACATCGTCACCATCACAAACACGCAGGACGAGATTCTCAAGTTCGTGGAGAAGCGCGAGGAGGATGCGAATCCGTTGACGCACATGGTGGCGCTTGACGTCTGCGTGGTAGAGGCTGGATATGACGCGCTTGCTGCGGCTGGAATTGACGCACGCATTCCGAAGGAAGATGTTTCCGCCGAGTTCGCCAAGCTGCTCGCACGCAAAGACGCGTCGGTGTTCTCGCGAGTTACACTTGTGTCAAAGTCCGGTCAGGAAGTCACGGCAAAGTCCGTGGTGATATACCGCTATCCTCAGGACTTTGACGTGACCAACCCGTCTACGGTTCTTCCCAGTTCAAATGCGCCAGCCGTACTTCCCGTTGTTTCTACAAACGACACCTCGCTTTCCGTCGGCTCGTCTACGCCGCCCATGCCGTGCGCCTCGGTCTGCGGAAGCTCGGTAGTCTCCGTGGAGCCGCAGAATTTCGAGACCGAGGAAGTGGGGACTATTGCCACTGCGACCATGGAATTCGATAGGGGAATGCTTGATGTGCATTTGGAGTTGAAGGTAAAGGGAGAGCCCAAGTGGAAAGACTATGGAATGACGCTTCCTTCGCCGTACGGCGGCAAGTACCAGGTCAAGATGGAGCAGCCGTTCTTTGATGAGCGGATTGGAATAGACACCCATCTGAGATTGACGCCCGGAATGACGTTCGCCATCATAGGCGCACCGTCCGGCAAGGAAAAGAAGCCCCTCACGCTCTTCCTTACGCCTCACTTGATAGGCGCACCGCCCGCGCTGCCGATGCCGGGAACCGCCCCAGGAAAATAAAGGTCTCGACATGAACGAAAAAATAGATCAGATGCGCGCAATGATTGCGCGGCTCAACGAAGCGGCAGACGCGTACTACAATGGACGCGGAGAGCTGATGAGCGACTTCGAATGGGACGCTCTGTTCGACAGGCTCAAGGCTGTCGAGGATGAGACCGGCGTGGTGCTGGACGATTCGCCAACCCACCGCGTCTCGGCCGACGACGTCGCTGGACAGAAGGAGGCCCACGAATACGCGGCGCTATCGCTCGCCAAGACGAAGAAGGTGGCGGAAGTGGCAAAATGGTCCGAGGGGCGTCCAATATGGATTTCGTGGAAGCTCGACGGACTAACGCTTGTTGTCACCTACGAGAACGGACGCCTCGTGAAGGTGGTCACGCGAGGCGATGGCCACATCGGCACCAACATCACACATCTCGCGTCCGGCATCGGCGGAATTCCGCGCAAAGTGGCGTGCAAGGGACATCTTGTGGTGCGCGGCGAGGCGGTGATATCGTATGCCGACTTCGAGTCGTTCTGCGCGCAAAGCAGCGAGGACTATGCGAACCCGCGCAACCTCGCGAGCGGCTCGCTGACGCTCAAGGACGTTGAAGAGCTCAAGCAGCGCCGTCTGCGCTGGATTCCGTTCACGCTCGTGCATGCGGACAGACCGTTCGCCTCATGGGGCGAATGCATGGACTACCTTGAGAAGATCGGTCTTTCCGCGGTGGAGCGCGAGCTTGTGCGCGAGCCATCCGAGGCGGGCATACAGAACGTCATCGACCGCTGGACGGAGAAAGTGACATCGAAGGCGAATCCGTATCCGGTGGATGGACTTGTGGTGTGCTACGACGATGTGGCGTATGCGCGAACGGGAAGCGTGACGGGACACCACGCGACGCGTGCGGGGCTTGCGTTCAAGTGGCAGGACGAGACGGCGGCTACGGAGTTGGAGCGCATCGAGTGGTCCTGCGCGGTGGCGTCAATATCGCCAGTGGCGGTGTTTCGTCCTGTGCAGCTCGAGGGCACCGTGGTGAAACGCGCCTCGCTGTGCAACATCTCCGAGTGCGAGAGGCTTGGAATAGGCGGGAAGGGCACCGAAATTGAGGTGATCAAGGCGAACAAGATCATCCCCAAGGTGGTGAAGGTGACGAAGAGGGTGGGGAAGTTCGAGGTGCCGTGCGAATGCCCGGTGTGCGGCGCCGCGACGGTGGTGGACGGCGCTGACGGCGGCACGAAGAAGCTGCAGTGCACGAACCCCAAGTGCGCGGCGCGCGAACTTCGCAAGTTCATGCGCTTCGTCTCCAAGGACGGCATGGACATCGACGGGCTTGCGGGCGAGACGCTTGAGAAGTTCGTGAACCGCGGCTGGGTGCGCACGTTCGGCGACATATACCGCCTTGGCGAGCATCGGCGTGAAATCGCCGCCATGGAGGGCTTCGGCGAGAGGAGCGCCGAGAAGATCGCCAGTGCTATCGAGGCGGCGCGTACACGTGGCGCGCCCCAGTTCCTTGTGGCGCTGTCGATTCCGCTCTGCGGCATCGACGTGGCGAAGCGCCTTCTTGGAGCGTACGGGGTGAAGGAGCTGTTTGCGAAGGCGCGCGAGGCGGCGTGTCAGGCGGATCTGTTCTCGCCGGGCGAGAATGTGTTCGCGGAAATAGATGGCATAGGGCCGGGAAAGTCGGCCGCGTTCGTGAAGTGGTGCGCCGATGCGGAGAACATGGCGGTGGTGGAGGATGTTCTCTCCCAGGTGACGCTTGAGGAATTCAAGGCCGCGGAGGGCGGCAAGTGCAAGGGGCTCGTGTTCGTGGTGACGGGCGACGTGCACCACTACGCGAACCGCGACGCGCTGAAGGCGTACGTGGAGTCGCAGGGCGGCAAGGTGGCGGGAAGCGTGTCGTCCAAGACGAATTTTCTCATCAACAACGACGTCACGTCCTCTTCGAGCAAGAACACGAAGGCGAAGTCGCTCGGAGTGCCAATCATCTCCGAAGACGAATTCGTGAGTCGCTTTGGCTGACGGCAAGTCAGAAAACGTAAGTTAATTCCGTTGAACACTTGAGTCCGCGCC
>JAEEGF010026150.1_pt1 | contig 18775 bp, 6 predicted proteins | sample 9134171 | NCBI WGS metagenome assembly JAEEGF01 (sample SAMN16246542, study PRJNA631951) | gut metagenome | biome: gut microbiome; feature: rumen; material: AP-attached | host: Bos | place: Iran: Karaj | collected 2018-10
GCTTTTCCGCTGTGACTGCACTTCGTCGCCTTGCAATACCTCCAGTATTGACGCGGCGATCGGCGTTTGTCACAACGAAAAATCATCTCCTCATCTTTGGGCGTTTTAGAAACTACTTAGTATTAGACTGAACGGACGAACTGTCAACGCTTCCATATAGCCAAGGTGGACCCGCACGGGGGACCCGGTTTGCTTGCAAAACAAGCGGCCATGAGCTGGTGTCCCCCGTGCCGCTGTCCGCGCAGGACAAAGGAACTGAAAGGCTTCGCCTTTCAAAACCGCTCCGCGCACAGCGGATTGAACGAAATCTCAAGGGCTCACCTTTTGTTCTTTTATTTCGGATCCCCCCTGTCCACCACGACCCGGTATCCGGCGGCTTCCACGCGCCTTTCCAGTTCGGACCGGTCCGCAGCGTTGTCTCCTCCGACGCGCAGCTTGTTCTCGTACAGCTCGTATTTCTTCCGCACGTCCGCCGGGGAGAGGTTCGGCATGATGACATTGGCGCCCGCCTTCAGCCCGAGTTCCCTGCCCTCCGGATGGATCGTCCCGAGCGCGGTCGTGGCGGGGATCAGGGCGCGGGGGAACATCAGCCGCAGGACCGCTAAGAGCCGCAGGGTCAGCGAAAGGCTGCCGTTCTGCTCCCGGGCGAAGGGAGTGTCCCGGTGGGTCAGATACGGCCCGATGCCGATCATCTGCGGCTGCAGTTCTTCCAGGAAGCGCAGATCTTCGACAAGATGCGCAGCGGTCTGACCGGGAGGCCCCACCATCATGCCGGCGCCGACGGCGAACCCGATCTCCTTCAGATCGTACAGGCACCGGATCCGGTTGTCGAGATGCATTTCCGCCGGATGCAGCCTGCCGTAGAGACCGGGATCCGCGGTCTCGTGCCGGAGCAGGTACCGGTCCGCGCCCGCGTCGAAATACGCCTGATAGGAGGCGCGGCTCTTTTCCCCGATCGACAGCGTCACGGCGCAGTCCGGGAATCGCTCCTTGATCGAGGAAACCAAGGAGCAGATCCGTTCGTCCGTGAAATACGGATCTTCGCCGCCCTGCAGGACGAAGGTGCGGTACCCGAGTTCCCACCCGGCTTCGCAGCAGGCAAGGATCTCCTCCCCGCTCAGCCGGTAGCGGGACGCGTTCCGGTTGTCCCGCCGGATCCCGCAGTACAGGCAGTTGTTTTTGCAGTAATTGGTGAATTCGATCAGTCCCCGGATATAGACGTCCGTGCCGTAGACCGACCTGCGCGTCCGGTCCGCCGCGGCGAACAGATCCGCATCGTACCGGTCGGTTGAAAGCAGCCCGACGAATTCCCCGTCGGACAGGGTGCGCTGCGCCGCGAGACGCGCCGCGGGATCCGCGTTCATCTGATTTATGCCTCTTTCGTTATGTTTTTTCGTATTATAACACGGAGAGGCGCGGAATACAAGTGCCGGGATGCAACTCCTGCCCGTGCGGCAGAAATCCGGCCCGCCCGCCTTGACAAAACGTCCCCGGGGGGGTATACTGAACGCGGCGGATCCGTTCCGGGTCCGCGGAAGGGAGAATCGGCATGGAGGATTTCCGTTCCCGCACCCGATTGATTTTCGGGGAAGAAGGCATCGAACGGCTGAAAACGGCGCATATCGCAGTCTTCGGCCTCGGAGGCGTCGGAGGGCACGCCGCGGAAGCGCTCGCCCGGTCCGGCATCGGCGCGCTCGACCTGATCGACTGCGACCGGGTCTCCGAAAGCAACCTGAACCGCCAGATCATCGCCCTGCGTTCGACCGTGGGCCGGTACAAGACGGAAGTGTTTGAGGAGAGGATCCGGGACATCAACCCGGACTGCGCCGTGCGGACGTTTCCCCTTTTCTTCAGCCCGGAAACCGCTCACATCTTCGATTTTTCGAAATACGCCTACGTGGTGGACGCCGTGGACACCGTATCGGCGAAGGTCGAACTGGTCCTGTGCGCGCAGGCGGCCGGTACGCCGATCATCTGCTCCATGGGCACGGGCAACAAGATCGATCCTTCCATGCTCGAAGCCGCGGATATCTACGAGACCGCGGTGGATCCTCTCGCCCGCGTCATGCGGACGGAGTTGAAAAAACGGGGCGTACGCCGCCTGAAAGTCGTATATTCCAAAGAACTGCCCATTCCTCCGAAGGAGCGCCTCCCGGAAGATCCGGACGGCGTCCGGAAACGCGCGGTCCCCGGATCCAACGCGTTCGTGCCCGCCGCAGCCGGTCTTCTCCTCGCCGCCGAGGTCGTGAAGGATCTCACCGGCATGAAGGCGCGGACCGGGATATGAACCGGCGGCGCAAAAAACGGGGCAAAGTTCGTAAAAGTTCGTGCGGGCACTTGCATTCCGTGCGGAAATATGCTATAATGACCGGGTGACCGACAAAACAGACAAAACATACGAGGACAACGGAAAGGAATCCACTCCCATGACCAAGGAAAAAAGAAACTCGCTGCTGATCAAGATCGGCCTGATCGCCGCGGCCGTTCTGGTCGTCGGACTGTGCGTATACAACGCCCTGTTTAACTCCGGCACCATCCAGCGCACCAAGATCGCGGCCGCAAGCGAAAACTATTCGGTCGACGCCGTCATGTTCAGCTACTATTACGCCGAACAGCTCCAGAACTATTCGTCCGTCATCAGCTATATGGGCATCGACACGTCCAAATCCCTGAAGAGCCAGCCCTGCGCCTATCTGACGGAAGGCGGCTCCTGGTTCGACTATTTCGTCAAAACCACGCGGGATTACGTCGGCAATATGCTGACCCTGTGCGAGATCGCTAAGAAGAACGGGGTCGATCAGCTTTCCGAGGACGAAAACGCCTCCATCGAAAGCCAGCTCGAGTCCGTCCGGACTGTGGCGAAGGCTTACAGCGTGAGCGCCGACTCCTATCTCAGCAGCATCACTTCCGGGAACCCGGTCAAGCTGAAAGACGTGAAAAAGTGTCTCGAGCTCACCGAGATCGCCCGCAAAGGCTACAACTACCTGATGGACAGCTTTACGTATACCGACGCGGATTACGATGCGTACGCCGAGGAGAACGCCTCCTCGCTCATGGGCGTTGACGCCTGCATCTATACCTTCTATTCCACCAACTTCCGCGTGACCGACGCGGATGAGAACCCCACCTCCACCGCCGAAGAGGAATCCGCCGCCGCCGAAGAGGCCGCCGGCAGACTCGCCGCCGTGAAGACCGCCGATGAATTCGACTCCGTGCTGAGAGACATCCTCACGGAAATCGGCGCGGACGAAGAGACCATCGAGTCCTCCGTTAAGAAAGCGCACGTCACGCACGGGACGGTCACCGAGATCGGCACGGACGCCGAAGCATGGGCGGAAAGCGCCGCCGCGGGCGACACCATGATCGTGGGCGAAACCGGAGACACCTCCTTCACCGCTTATCTGCTGACCAAGCCCTCCTACAGGGACGAGACCAAGACCCGCAATGTCCGGCACATCCTCTTCCTCAACACCACCTACGAGGATTCCTCGAAGGCCGACGAAGTCTACGCGGAATGGGAAGCCGCCGGCTTCACCGAAGAAAAGTTCATCGAGCTCTGCGGACAGTATTCCGAGGATCCCGGCTCCAAGGAAGTCGGCGGTCTGTATGAGGACGTCGCTCCCGGCAAGATGGTCGAAGAATTTGACGAATGGCTCTTCGACAGCTCCCGCAAGCCCGGCGACCACGCCCTGATCGAGAGCGCGGATTACGGCTGGCATATCATGTATTATGTCGGCGAAGGCGATCTCGTGGCGTGGAAGGTCACGGCAGAGAGCAGCATGAAGCAGGACGACTACCAAAAGGCTCTTACGGATAACGCCGCGAACCTTACGATCAGCGAAAAGATCATGAGTTCGATTTCGGGCTGATTGCCCGGATAATAAAAGGAGGACAGCCCCCGGGGTCCGTCCTCCTTTTTATACCGGTTTTTGCCGAAAAATCACGGATACAAAGGAGCGCATCATGATTTCCTACAACGAGATTACCACCCTCTTTGTCGCCCCGGACGGAACTCCCGGAAGAACGGACCGGGACAGCGGCACCGAACCGCAGGCGAACGATGCCGGAGCGCCTTTCGCCCTGATCGAAGACGCCTTCCGGCGGATCCGCGAACTTCGCCGCGTCGGCATCGAACAGCCGATCACCGTCGCTCTGCTGCCGGGCACGCACGTCTTCCGGAACACCGTATCCGTCGACAGCGGACTGCGCGGCGTGACGGTCGAGCCGTGGAAAAACGGAGACGTCCGGATCATCGGCGGCGTGCGGGTCACCGGCTGGCAGCCCGACACCTTCAACGGCGTCCCCTGCCTTTCCGCCCCCATCCCCGCGGAAGCCCTGAGCGGGAATTCCCCCGACGGCATCGACTTCACAGATTTTTACGTGAACGGCACCCGCGCGAAGCTGACCCGCTGGCCGGAGGAAGGATGGCTCTACCCCGAGGACGTGGAAAACCACGGCACGGCGCTCTTCTCCCCCTCCAAATGGTTTATCGCCAAAGAGGGAGATTTCCCGGAGTTCCGCAACATCGGGCGCGTGCAGATGAGCTACTGCCACTACTGGATCGACGAGCACACGCCGATCGAAAGCTACGATCCCGTCTCCCGCCGCGTCACCATGAAATATCCGTCCCGGTTTGCGATCGCGGGAGGTCCCGGCACCGCGTCCGGCTTGGAATACTGCCTCGAGAACGTGGCGGAGACCTTCGGGCATCCCGACGAATGGTACGCGGAAAACGGCAGGATCTATTACGTCCCGCGCGACGAAAGCATCACTGCCGAAACCATCGACGCATATGTGCCGCGTATTTCGAAACTCTTCTCCTTCGCCGGGACCGCGGCGGATCCCGTCCGGAACGTGCGTCTGAGAGGACTGAAAATGGGCGTGACGCGCGGCGAATACGGCTCGGTCGGAACGGGAGTATCAGGGGACGGCGAACCGGTGCTGTTCGCGTCTGACGCGCAGGCGGTGTCCCAGGCGGACGGCGCGGTCTCCTTCCGGTACGCCGCGAACTGTTCCGTCGAGGACTGCGCGCTCGAAAACTTCGGCCTGCACGGCTTCGTCGCGGGGATCGGCTGCCACGGGATCCGGATCACGGGCACCCTCATCCGGGACGGCGGCGGCGGAGGCGTGAAGATCGTCGGCGGAGTCGCCGGAACGCCGGACTGCGACCACACCTACGGCAACACGGTCGAGGACTGCCGGATCCTCTCCTGCGGACGGCGGTATTTCGCGGCCTGCGGCGTACTGATGATGGACACCTATGAAAACACCGTGGCACACAACGAGATCGCCGATCTCTACTACACGGGCGTCTCCTGCGGCTGGGTGTGGGGCTACGGACCGAGCATCACGCGCGACAACCGGATCGAAAAGAACCACATTCACCACCTCGGCGACGGCATGCTCTCCGACATGGGCGGCGTGTACCTGCTCGGCAAACAGCCCGGCACCATCGTCTCGGGGAACGTGATCCACCATGTGAAATCGAAGAATTACGGCGGCTGGGCGCTCTATACGGACGAAGGCTCCTCCTGCATCACGCTGGAGAACAATATCTGCTATGACTGCTCGGACAACTCCTACCACCAGCATTACGGCTCCATGAACACCGTGCGGAACAACGTCTTCGCCTTTGCCGGCGGGCAGGAGGTCCGCGTCAGCCGTTCGGAAGCCCATATGTCGATCCTGTTCGAGAACAACATTTTCTACGCCGACCACGCGCCGCTCTACGAGATCCACGCGAGCCAGATCGGCCAGAAAACCGTCTCGACAAAGAGAAATCTCCTGCACGACGCCGCCCGCGAAAAACCGGTCCTGCGCGTCTTCGGACAGCAGCCGGACGAGCGCGTGCTCCGGCTTGAGGATTTTCAGGCCGCAGGGCTTGAATACGAATCCGTTGAGGCCGATCCCCTCTTCGCGGACGCGGAAAACCGCGACTTCCGCCTGAAACCCGAATCCCCGGCTTTCGCCCTCGGCTTCAAGGCCATCGACACTTCCGACGCGGGACCGAGAAAGTAAAACCATGTACGAAGAACGCTACAGAACCCTCACCATCCTGCACTCCAACGACCTTCACGGGGATTTTCTCCCCGTGAGATCGGAGGACGGCCGCTTCGAAGGCGGCGTGTCCCTGCTCTCCGGGTACGTCAGCCGGGTCACGGCCGAAAACCCGGACACCCTGTACGTCATCGCCGGGGACATGTTCCGAGGCTCGGTCATCGACTCGGAATACATGGGCATCTCCACGGTCGAGATCATCAACATGCTCTCCCCGGACGCGGTCTGCGTAGGGAACCACGAGACGGACTACGGCATCGCGCATCTGCTCTTCATAGAGAAATGCGCGCGTTTCCCGATCATCAATGCCAACCTGCACGTGACCACGAACGGCGCCCGCCTCTTCCCTCCCTGCCACGTCGCGGAGACAGGCGGCCTGAAGGTGCTGTTCATCGGCATCCTGACGGAAGAGGTGCTGGCGCAGACCCGCGCGGAAAAGCTGATCGGCTCGTTCATCGACGTCGAAGAGGCCGCCGCGGAGGTCGGACGCATCACGGGCGCTTACCGTTCCGCGGATATCGACCTCACCGTGCTGCTGACCCACATCGGCTTCGAGGAAGACAAAAAACTCGCCGCCCGGCTGGATCCGGCGTGGGGCGTGGATCTGATCATCGGCGGGCATTCCCACACCTTCATGGACGAACCGGCGGTGGTCAACGGCATCCCGATCGCGCAGGCGGGATGCGGGTCCCGCGTGATCGGGAAGTTCGATCTCGTGATCGACACCGAGGAAAACCGTCTGGATTCGTGGGCATGGAAGTGCGTCCCCATCAACGAACACACAGCGGACAGGGATCCGGCGGTGGAGGCGCAGATCCGCCGCTACAAATCGGAGACCGACGAGAAATACAACCGGATCGTGACCCGTTTCCGGAAAAAGCTGACCCACCCTTCGAGGACGCAGGAAACCGAGCTCGGGGACGTCATAGCGGAGGCCGTGCGGGATGCCATGGATCTGGACATCATGTTCTTCGCGTCCGGCGGGATCCGCTCCCCTTCCCTCGGTCCCGTGGTGACCTACTCGGATTTCACGGAGTGCTTCCCCTTCACCGATCCTCTTTATATGGCGAAGGTCTCCGGCGCGCAGCTGAAGCGGATGATCGCGTACATGCTGCGGGACGAGACCTTGTCCGGCGCGCACACGGAGTTCTATCAGATCTCCGACGGGCTGCGGGCGGTCTACTCCCGTTCCCGGAGAGAGGTCGTATCGCTCACCTTTGACGGCGACGAGGTGGAGGACCGGGAGATCTTCACGCTGGGCATGGCGGAGTATCACATGCGGAACACGGCGCAGGGACTGGGGGTATCCGCGGAGGAGCTGGAACGGAACGGAAAGATCCGCATGATCGCCGCCTCCTGCCGGGACATTCTCGACGAATACCTGACGCAGCATCCGCATCTCGGGCATGCCGCAGACGGGCGGATCACGGTGATCGAGTGAAAAAGAAGGGGCTGTCGCAAATCAGTTGAAAGTTTTCGCCCGCCTTTTTCAAAAAGGCGGCAGGGTCCAGGGGCAGCGCCCCGGTCGACCTCCGCAGAGGTCGAAACTCCCAAGACTTCCAAAAAGTTCCTCTTTTTGGTCCTTTTTCTCCTCGCTAAAGGAGAAAAAGGACGACGAATAGAATTCAGATAACAAAATGGCTGTCGCATTTCTCCTTTTTCAGGTTAATGCGACAGTCCCTTCTTTTTCATGCCCTGCGCGGGCGGGGGAAGTATCGCCGCACGTTGTCATTCTGAGCAAAGCGAAGAGTCCGCGTCTTTATGGAAACAAAGGCTGCGCCTTTGTTTCCTTTTGTCATCTCCCTGATGAGTGCAAAAAAGGATGGATTTTGTTCCACCCTTTTTTGCACATTCTTTTTTCGCTGTTTCTTTGGGGTTCTGCCGCGTTTCGTCTTTTGTCGCCGTCCTCATTTGGCTTCGCGGACGTTTTGCGGCAGCCCCGTTTACGGAGTGTTATTTTGCTGCATTTTCAAGGAAGGCGCGGATCGAATGCGCGATCTCGTACCTGGTCGCCGGGTCATTCGGACGGATCGCGGCGGTGTCACTGCTGTTCAGTATGTCCGTGCCGCAGGCCCACCGCATCGCGGACACAGCCCATACGGAGATGTCGGATACGTCGTCGTACCCGAGAATGTTCGTATCCTCACCGATGCTTGTATCATAGTCCTTCCGGTTCGCATACCGGTACAGGATCGCGGCAAGCTGTTCGCGGGTAACCGGATCGCCGGGGCCGAACTTCCCGTTTCCGTAGCCGTTGACGATGCCCTTCGATGCAGCCCAGGCGACGCCGTCGGAGTACCATTCTCCCGTCGGGACGTCGTCGAAGACCTGAATCGCGGGGACTTTGGGACTACCCTCCATCCGGTGCAGAATCGTGACGATCATGCCGCGGGTGAGGCCGGACAGAGGGTCGAATCTCGTTTCGCTTACGCCGTTCATGATCTTGTGTTCATAGACATACACCACGTCCTCATAGAAGGGATCGGTTTCGGCTATGTCCGTGAACGGGAACTTCGCGGCATCGTCCGGAAGAACGGCGGGCGGCTCATCCGGATTCACCTCTTCCTGCCGGCGGCGGAGGGCGTCCTGCTGGCTCCAGACCCAATAGTAGAACAGCCAGTTGTTCCGTTCCTCCTCATCCTTCGCTTCCTCTGCGCGCTGATCGGCAAGGTTCCTCACCAGCCGGTCGATGATTGCGTCAACTGCCGCCTTATTCTCTTCAAGCGTCTTGTTTTCGTTGTAGAGCAGCCGGTCGATTTCATCCGCCGCATCGTTTATCAGCCATACGCAGCCGGCGCTGTCTTCCGGCCTTTCCAGCCGGTGGATTCTTTCCTTCGCGGCTTCTTTATATGACTCGAACTCCTGTCTGTCCCGCGCGCGGCTTTCCGCCCCGGAGACCGCCGCTCTTGCCGCTTCGAGCGCTTCCCTCAAAGCGGCCGCGGCACGGTCGATCTCCTCCTGCGTGGTGTTCGGATCTTCGGCGACGGACTGCGCCTCGCGGATCGCCTGTGTCAGTGTTCCGAAAATCCCGGGGTATGTCTCCCCGATCGTTCCGGCATATGCCTCCGCCTCCGCGATGAGCTGATTCAGTGCGGTCCGGTCGACTTCGGCGATTCCCGTGACGTTGACCTTGACTGCCGCGTACAGAGGATTGGAGGACATGTCTTCGATCATGATATACGTCGATCCGGAACCGGTGCCGATGACCAGGCCGTCGGGAGATACCATCGCCACCCCGGTGTCCAGCGAAGAATAAACCAGTTCCTTCAGTCCGTTCCAGGGATAAGCGGTTGCCGTAAGCAGCGCGGTGTCGTTTACGGCCACGTCGATTTCCTCTTCGCCGCCGTTGACCTCAAGGATCTGATTTCTCAGGATCTGCTTCCGGGCATGGAGCGTTTCCTCGAGTTCCGTGCCGTCGAGCGCGAAGCTGATTTTCAGGCGCATAACGCCCATCTCGTCGAGATGCTTCCGCGCGTCGAGCGCTTTCAGCGGAATGACGGCGTACACCGTCTGCGCAACGGCGTTGCCGCTTCCGTCGAGTTCCTTCACGGGAAGCAGCTGGACCGTCGTCTCGCCGAGTACGCCGAGCTCCCGGACCTCGGTCATCGTGTCTTCCAGCGCCGTAACGGTGACCTTGAGGTTTCTGCCTTCCCGGTTGCCGATGTTTGTCACGGGAACGCAGACGACGTAGTCGGCGTAGGCATCGGTTCCGGTTGTCGCCCGGAGGACCGCCCGGATATCCGGGGCAAAGGGCTCTGTGAGCAGGTTGAGGAGCGTTTCAAATCCCTCACCGCCGGCTGTCTCCAGAACGGAGGTGTCGATGAGCGGGATGATCTCTTCGGGCATGCTGTATACCGCCGCCGTGCCGAATTCGGGAACGCACCCTGTCTTCGCGGATACCGAGGCTGTATTGTCCCCGTTTTCCTTCACGGCCAGCTTCTGCGTCCCGTCGAGCTCCCGGACTTCCGCCGAGACCGTCAGCGCACCGTCCGCTCCGGCGGTGAACTCCCGCTCGACGACTGTGCTGCCGCCGGGATAGATGCGCGCGTCTTCGACGATTTCGGACACGCCGTTCACGGTCAGCTCATAGCGATCCGCCGGGAGCAGGCCGTTGTTTTCCACGGACAGGGAGGCGGAGACCTTCTCCCCCTCCACGGGGTAGTTGTCCGAAAGTTCGATGTTCTGCCATGCGATCTTGAGGCTGTTGCCCGGCACGAAGTCGATCTCCGCCAGTTCGCGGTCGGAATAGACGACGGTCCCGTCGGCGGAGATTTTCTGGGTGTAGAGGTTGCCTACAAGGACTGCGCCGCTGTCATTTCCGACATTGACGGTGAGCTCGTCGATGACCTTGCCGTAATCGGTCAGTTTCACGGCGTCGCTCCACCGCGGACTGTTGCGGTCGTCTTCGCCTTCGAGGTACAGAGCCGCGCCGTAGAGCTCCCGTCCGAAGTCGTTCTCGATGTCTTCGTTGTCCTGGCCGGTCCAGAACAGATACAGGTTCCCGTCTTCTCCGGTCACCAGCGTATGATCCGTGAGCATCATGCCCAGACGCTGACCCTCATCGTCTGCGCCGCGGCTGAAATCGTGGCTCGTGCTGATGAGATCGCAGTTCGACAGCTTCTGCAGCAGCGTGTGCCATTCGCCGTTTCCTTCGCCGATCGACCGATACGGTTTCTTGTACCAGTCTTCTTCGGAAATCTCCTTCTCGCTCAGAGCGCGGATGCGTTCGAGGCTCGTCACGGCGGATCCCGCCGAGGCCCCGTCCTCCGTGCCGTCTTCATGATCGAGGCCGTAGAAGAGATCTTCCGCGCTGATGGTATTGTACACGACGCCGTCGCTCAGCCAGGTGAGACAGACGTCGTCCCCGAGCTTCGTGAGCTTCGGAGCCAGAATGCTCGTCCTGTTCGCGTCTATCGGGACGGGATAGTAGCTTCTGCCGTCAGTGAGATTGGTCGCCTGCACCCACAGCTCCCGGTCGGATACGGTTTCCTGATTGCCGTCCCGGTCAACGGTATAGCTGTAGAAGCGGTAGTCCTTCGTTTCCCCGCCGAGGTCCGTATAGCGGTAATCCGCCGCGGAAAGATCCGTCACCAGCGGGTCGTCAAGGGCGGGATGCCGGATTACGATGTACTCCTCGGTCGGATCGGTCCCCGCGGCGATTTTCGCAAATCCCCCGGCGGAGGGGACGTAAACCTTGCGCGCCCAGGTGCTGTAGCTGTTGTTCAGCCCTACGAGGTCGGTGATCTCATCGGCGCCGCGGACATCTTTCTTGAAGTAGTAAAGGGCGATGTTGTCCCCTTCCCGCGCCAGCATCACATTGGAGTTGACGAAGCTGTCGTTCGTCACGGCAATCACGGTGTCGTCCGGGTCCTCGGAAACCGCGTCCATCTTTCCGCTGTTCAAATCGAAGACGGACATATGGATGTTGCTGGACTGCAGCGAGGCTTTCGCGCTGTCCGCGTCCCCCGCAAAATTCGGGTCGACCTGTGCGTTCGTCCACGCGATGTAGACCTTGTCTCCGGCGCGCATGGCGGCGAAGGTGCTGTCCGCCTGGTCGTCCGCCTCCACCGTGACAGAGGCGATATTCCCGTTTTCGTCCTTTTCCCATGTGCCGTCGGAATCGCGGACGGCGCAGACGAGGGCGGACGCGTTGTTCCCGTCCCGTCCTTCGCCGGACATGTTGCGCAGGAACAGCAGCATGATCCTCCCGTCGCCGAGATCCACAAGCTGCGGGCGGATGTATTCCATCGCGCCGTTGATCAGCGTCGTCTTGGCGGTCGGAAGCAACGTGCCTCTCATACCCACGGACGCATACTCCTCGCCCGTATCGAAAGGCCGAAGCTCGAAATACTCGCCCATGCCGTTGCTCTGGAGGCCGCCCGATTTGAATACGCCGGTCTTCCAGCCGATGGATCCGATGGTGTAGTTGAAGGAGAAGAGCAGAAGATCGACGCCGACACCGCCCGTGAAGGTGCCCATCGTGCCCCCGTTCGGGCCTTCGTCGATTCCGGCGTTGACGCGGGCGACAAAGGCGAAGTCCAGAATGCCGCGCACGCCCAGAATGCCGCAGACACCGATGCCGGGCTGCAGTTTGATGCCCAGTCCGAAATGGAACCAGGGCCATTCCGTCTTGAGCTTGTCGGTCAGGTCGTCGTAATACCCCATCTCCTGCGCGGAGGTCACACCCTTGTCGGTGACGTACCGGCCGTCAAACTGAACCGACACGTTTCCGGAGATGTTGATGAAGACGGGAACTCCGTACACCGTCCAGTACCACGTCTTGCTCAGATTTGCGCAGACCGCGATGATGTACTGTCCGCCGGAATAGAAGTGCTCGTTCTTCTCCGGGTTGTAATCGTACTCGAGCTGCAGGATGAGGCTGACGGAGGCGGTGAGCTTCATCTGTCCGGTCTTGTTGAGCGCGTCCTTCTTCGCGCCTTTGGTGATCTCGTCGCGGAAAGCTTCCTTCTCCTCAGGATGCGTGTTGAAGTAGTTGACGGCGTCTTCCCGGGTAGAACCCTTATTGAAGGTCTGATACCAGTCGACATAGCTGTCCCTGTCGGACTTGCTCAGATAATCAAAGACGTTGGAATTGTCGTCCTTGATCATATCGTCCCATGATTTGGACGACGATGTGGAAGGGCCGTTCCGGATCGAATCGAGCTTCGCCATGTTCGCCTTGAATACGGGGTCGTTGATGTTTGCGGCCACGCTGATCACCTGCGCGTAGGGACTGATGCTCTTGTTCGCCGCGTCGGCATAGACGGTCTTCCAGGTCAGCTTTCCGCTGCTCACGTTTCCGGCCATGTCTCCGAGTACGGGCAGACCGTTGTAGGGATTCGGCACCTGATAATCGAGGTACTGCTGCGGGGGCTCCTCCTTCGGCGTATAGCAGACCAGTCCCGTATCCAGGGCGGTATACGAGATCTCATTCAAGCCGCCTTCCGGAACCGCGTCCAGGCACACATAGAAGCGGTCGCCGTCGGACAGATCGTCCCCGGAGACGGCGATATCGTAGTCTAAAGTCAGTACCTGACCGCTCCCGCTGACCTTCACCGCGGCATATTCGGTCCTGACGCCGTTGCGGGCCGCTTTGATCACGGTCACCTTGCGGATATCCGCGCCGTTCGATACGACCGTCAGGGAAAGCGTCAGCTCGTCGCCCTCCATGATCGGCACGGTGTTGTACCGGGTTTCCGCGACCGCCTTCCGGTATGCGTAGTTTACGTAGGAGACGTACGGACTGTACGAGGTGCGGATGGGCATGTCGATGCGGGGCAGGGTGTTCACGGCACAGGAGGCGGTGACGGGATAATTGACGTTCTCCTCCGTGGCGGGATCGGGCATGATTTCGTCGAACGTAACCGTGCGGCGGAAATTGGGGTTGTATACCGACCGAAGCGTGACGTAGGCCACCTGCTGCATGTCGTTGTTGTCGACCATGACCGAGATCGTATCTCCGGCGATGCCTTTCACTCCGTCAACGGAGAAGGAGCCGTCGTCGTTCGTGAGCGTCGTGAAGCGCATTGCGGACAGGCAGAGCCCCCGGTCGCGGACATACATCTGCCGGTCGGCTCCGCCCGCCGTGACCGTCGCCTGCATGGCGGGAGAAGACGTGATCTCCTCCGACTGGGGACGCAGGGAATACGCGCTGTAAAATGCCCCTCCGTCAAGGCTGAAATAGTCGTACCAGGATGGATCGATCTTTTCCGCCGAGACGAGGATCACGTTGTCTTCCGCATTGTTGGCCGCGATAAAGTCCGCGGCGAACCCGTTCACCTTCTGACCCGTGCCGGAGATGGTGATCACGGGCCTCCACGTACCGTCATTCACGTCCGTCGGATCGAGGATCACGCTGTAGCCTCTGCCGGTCACGGGGATATATCGGCCCGTGCCGGTGAGGACGGAGGGATCGGTGATGAGCACGTTTTCCCCTTCGCGCACCGTACCGGCAAGCTCACTCTGGGGAATCAGATCCCGGACGGAGAAATACGTCCGCGCGTTCTCGTCCAGTTCGATCCGGATGTAGTTCTGACGGTCCGTGAAGTGGCCGCGCACCACGTTTTTCGTGTAGAAAACGGTGCGGCCGGGGACCTCGTTGGGCCGGACGTCCAGATCGCCGGAGGTGTTCTTGTCATAGGCGGTGTCGCCGGGGTTGATGTACTGGTACTGGGAATACTGTGTGAAATACATATCGGGCACGGGGGTGGTCATCGTCAGATTGAGCGTGTCGCCCACGTGGAACCGGATGTTTTTGTTCTCCTCGGGGCAGTATGCCTCCGCTTCTTCTTCGGAGGAGAAAAACGCGATATAGTCGATCTGGATCTGATCGCCGCTCCGCATCCCGCCGTCCCCGTCGTTCCACATCGGGTCGAGCCGGATCCAGTCCACCTTTCCTTTCCAGACGGTTTCGCTCAGGTTCGCTCCCTTGTACGCGTTGGCGGTCCTCACGTTTTCCGCGGGGATGTTCACGACGTATGTGTGCCACTCGCTGTCCTTCTTAAGATCGATGTGGACGCACTCGGGGCCGGAAAGCGATCTGCCGCCGGTGTGTCCGTATAGTTCGACCGCGTTCGCGCCGCAGAGGTTTTTGACGCGGATCTTCGCCCACGCCACGTCGGAGGCATCCGCGGCCTCGAGATCGATCGAAACGAACGGATCGACGCCTTCCGCGGTGAAGACGTAGAAGTCGTTGTCGTCCGCGTCCTTTTGGCCTTCCCAGCGCACGTCGTTTTTCGCGTTCGAGCCCATTTTCCCGCTCATCGCGTTGTCGGAGCCGAAGTCCCAGAGGAGATTCGGTATGCTCAGAACGGAGCTGGTCCTGCCGCTCGCGCGCATCTCTTCCAGATCCTTATCCAGATAGTGATACTCCGCCCCGGCGGGAAGACCGGTGGGGGGCAGCAGCGTCAGGCTGACGTCCCTGTACTTATACACCGGCTGGACCGTCAGGGTGGTGTAGCAGAGATTTGTGTTGCCATCGGGGACTTGCGCGCCCTTCTGCAGCTTTGTCGTGTGCTCGTCGATGAGTTTGATGAGATTGTCGTCGAGCGTCAGCTTGGTGCTGTTGGTGGGATAGAAGAAGCTTGTCCCCTCGAGGGGTTTGATGTTGTAGCCGGTCAGCGTACCCATGACAACGGGATTCCCCGGAGCCGGACTCTCGGTGATCTGAATGTCCTGGCCGGTATAGCGGACGGTATCCGTGGCGGAGGATACCTGCGCCGGAACCAGGAGTTTTGTGACGGCTGTTCCGTCCCGGTTCAGCTCGCCCGTCCGGAAAGCCATCGCGGCAGGCTGGACCATCTGAATACGGTATTCCCTGTACAGCATCACGATGCCGTAGACATTCGCGGTGGGGCGGTTAAGGTCGTTGGTATGGCGCTCTACGTATATGGCCACGTCGAAATTGCCGCTCCACGGATACGGAGAGAACGAACCGCCGTTATTATACAGCAGGGACGTGGCCAGTCTGGGCTTGCGGGCGTTTTCGTCTCCGATGGTCTTTTCGTCGGAAGTGAGCAGGCTGCTGCCGTTGTATGTATGAACGATCATACCCACCCGGGAAGCGCTGTAGCTCGACCCGGTGGACAGATCCGCCAGGATCATCCGGTAACGGTTGGCGCTCTCGTATACGTACATCCTGCCCTGAGTCCAGCCGTGCCGGAAGATATTCCCGGAGTAATATTCAAGATAGAGGTACGGATTTCCGTCGTCCTTGATCGAGGCCTCGTGATCGCCTTTACCGCCCTGCGTAATGCTCCACATGCCTGTGCTTTTTGTGGCGTAGTATTTGCCGATCTCGTTTTTCCCGCTCAGGATCGTTCCGATGTTGGGATTGGCGCTGTCCCGGTATTCAACGGTGAGATCGCCGAAGCCGTTGAGCTGGAGAGAGGAGGCATAGCCCATGGCGGAGCCGCGGCTTTCGAAGTTGTCAAGATAGCTGTCATCATACCGGGGCTCTTCTTTTTCCGGCGCGGCACATCCCGCGGGGACCGTGACTTCCGCAGCCATGATCTCCCCGGCCTCGCCGCCTCTCAGATCATAAAGCTCCACGGAGAAGCTCGACTCCTCTTCACCGCCCGCAACGGGGACGGCGACGACTGCTTCGGACTGGTAAGGCTGGAATATGAGCGTGACGTCCGTCGCTTCATGGTTCTCCCCCTCCGCCCCGCTGCCGTCTTCCGCGGTCCGCAGGTTTGCGGTGACGTAGGAATACAGGGCGTTCTTCCGCTCCACCGTGATATTGGCGAAACCGTCCGCGGCTGTATACGCGTCTGCGGTGAAGCTGACGAGCGAGTGCTCGACGGGCTCGTCGTCCTCAATGACGAAGCTCAGGGAGCAGGCCGCTTCGATGACGGCGGTGCGGTCGTCGGCGGCGGACAGGAGGAAGTTGAACATCTCCTGCCCCTCGCTCTCCCCGTCCTCCAGAATCCGGAAGGTCAGAGTCTGTTCCCGCTCGCCGGGGGCAAACTCCACCCGCGTGACGGAGGTGATGGGGAGGTATTCGGCGGGGTCGATGTTCGCCTGGCTGAGGAAGGTCTCGGCGAGAGAGGTGAACTCGCTCTCCGTGGTCTCGCGGACCGGCATCCCGCTCTGAAGCTCCTTCAGCTCGGCGAGGGTGAGGCTTTCCGGATCCTTCGCGGCTTCGGAGGCGTCTTCCGGCTCCGGCTCATCGGCGGGAATGTCCCCGTCCGCCGTTCCGTACATGCTGTCCGCCACGAGCCCCTCGATCGCGTCGAGCGTTTCCCGGGTCTGCCGGCGGCTTTCTTCGTCCGCGGAGTTTTCAAGGATCGTTCCGTCGCTCTCGAGCTTTTCCGTGCTCCAGTTGCTGTCCTTCACGGCGTAGTCCCTGCCGTAGACCGCGGAGACGTCCACGGTGGTGACGAGGACGGCGGAGGCAAGGCTCGTGTCGCCCGCGCGGCGCAGCGTCAGCGCATAGAGTCCGCGCTCCGGCAGATTCGCCTGTCCGGAGGCAAATCCCGCATAGGGAATCCCCTCCGCGTATTCCATCACCGGCAGTTCCGCTGCGGGAAGCAATACCGGATCTCCGCGCACCTCGTCCGCGATCACGTTCATGGGGAGAACGCCCATCAGCATGACGGCCGCCAGAATGATACTGAAAACCCTTTTCACCGGTCCCTCCAAAATTCCGTATTATGACGATGTTCTCTTTCGAACGATAATCATGTGAAAACGCTATTCAATCATACGCGCCAGGCGCATGAAGATCGTCGCCGTCTGCGCCCGGCCTGCGGTCAGACCGGGTCCCAGCTTTCCGCCGGAGATGCCGCCGATCAGCCCGCTGTCAACGGCCCACCCCATCGCTTCCGCGGCCCAGGGCGATACCTCCCCCGCGTCCGCAAACCGGTCCGGGACGTTCCCCGATCCGCTCCCGGGATCCGCTCCGCGGGAGACGGCATACCGGTACAAAATCGCCGCCAGCTGTTCCCGGCTGACCGGATCGTCCGGCCCGAAAAGCGCGCCGCCGTATCCTCCGACGATGCCCTCGGACGCCGCCCACCGGACCGCATCCGCGTACCATATCCCCGGGGGAACGTCGGCAAACGCCGGATCGGAGGCCGCGGCCGGTTTCCCAGCCAGACGCCACAGGATCGTCACGATCATGGCGCGGCTCGTCGGGGCGTCGGGGACGAAATTCCTGCCTTCCGCGCCGTTCATCAGGCCGTTCTCCAGCGCGAAGTGGATCCCGTCGTGATACCACGCGGAACGGTCCAGATCGGAGAATCCCGCCAGAGGACAGGAGCCGTCCCGGGGACAGTCCGCATACGAGACGGGAGGAGCGCCGGGATCCGTCCCCTCCTCCGCGAGAGCCTCCAGGCATCCGGCGATATCGAGGATCCCGTAGCCGTAGTGTTCGTCATATCCCGTGAGCCCTCTGTCCGCCGCGCACCCGGTCAGAAGGCGCAGGACATCGTCGGCGGACAAACCCGGATCGGCGCAGAGCAGGATCGCGGCGGCGGCCGAGACATGGGGAACGGCGTAGGAGCATCCGCTTTCGGTGACAAATCCGCCCCGGTGGCTCGCGGTCCTCACCTGAACGCCCGGCGCGGCGATCGAAACGCTCTCGTTGCTGTTGGACCGCACGGATACCGCTCCGCTGCTCTCCACCGCGCTCACGCCGATGACGCTGTCGTAGGCGGCGGGATAGTAGATCTCCCCCGTCCCGTCGTTGCCCGTGGCCGCGACCACCACGACGCCCTTCTTTGCCGCGTATGCGACGGCCTGACGCAGGGATTCCCTGTCGTAGGGGACCCCGAGGCTCAGGTTCAGCACATCGCACCCGAATTCGTCGATCCCGCCGTAGATGGCCTCGCAGAGCAGGCTGGTGCTGACGGATCCGCTGTCGGTGATTTTCAAGGGGACGATCTCCGCTTCCGGCGCGACGGCGGCAATCAGCCCGGCCACCCGGGTGCCGTGACCGTATGCGTCGGAGGTATCTTCCGGATCCGGGGCGTCCGCGACGTAATTGTGTCCCCCGACCAGTCTGTCTGCAAATGCCGGATGCGGGCTGACGCCGGAGTCGATCACTCCGATCCGCACGTTCTGCCCCCGGAATCCCAGAGAAGAAGCGGTATCCGCGCCGATCATGGCGAGATTCCACTCCGTTCCCCCGGTCCCGGACGGCTCGTCCGCGCGGGCGGCGGAAAATCCGAGCAGCGCGTCTGCAAGGAAGACCGCGGCGAGGCACAGTCCCCAAACC
>JAEEGF011258280.1_pt1 | contig 18773 bp, 13 predicted proteins | sample 9134171 | NCBI WGS metagenome assembly JAEEGF01 (sample SAMN16246542, study PRJNA631951) | gut metagenome | biome: gut microbiome; feature: rumen; material: AP-attached | host: Bos | place: Iran: Karaj | collected 2018-10
GCTATGATGGTATGTTTACCTGCGATATTGCTGATCGACTTCTGTATCTGTTTCTCTGTTTCGACATCCACTGACGCTGTCGCCTCATCAAGAATAATGATAGGCGATTTTCTGAGGATAGCCCTCGCTATGGCAACCCTCTGCTTCTGACCGCCGGAGAGGCGAAGCCCTCTCTCACCCACCTGCGTATCGTAGCCATCAGGCATTGCCAGAATACTGGTGTGAATGTCGGCAGCCTTGGCAGCCTCTATTATCTCGCTTCTTGTAGCTTCCGGAACTGCATACCCGATATTCTCGGCAATGGTACCGTTGAACAAAAATGTATCCTGCAAAACAGGAGAAATATTGTGCCTAAGGCTATCCAGCGAAACATCGGAAATATCCTGACCATCAATCAGAATCCTTCCCTTTGTCGGTTCGTAGAATCTTGAGATCAGCTGTGTAAGCGTCGTCTTACCAACTCCCGTAGGGCCCACAAGCGCCAGCATTTTTCCCGGTTCGCAGTTAAAAGAAACATCCTGCAGGACAGGAATATCATCGTTGTAGGAAAAGCTCACATTTTCAAAGCGGATATCTCCGCTGACATTCTTTGGCTCTTTTGCCCCGGGCTTGTCCTTGATCTCACATGGCGTATCAAGAACTGCGAGAACACGCTCTGCACCAGCCATAGACTGCTGCATGTTTTCCAAAAGATTGGCCATTCCCGTCACAGGGCCGTAGAAAAGGCTCAGGTACAGAAGAAATGCCACGATATCCTCAACTCCCAGGGACTGTTTGTAGGCCAGGTATCCGCCAAAGCCCACCACCAGAATGGTTCCCAGGGATGAAATAAACTCCACAGAAGGATGGAAAATACCGCTGAGCTTAAGGGCCATCAGCATGGCTTTGATGTGCTCGAAGTTGTGGAAATCCACTCTCTCCGCCTCATACTCCTCACGACCAAAGGACTGGATCTCCTGAATTCCCGAGAGGTTATCCTGGAGCTTACCGTTTAGCTCACCCATCTTTTTCTGGGAAGCCCTGAAATAAGGTCTTACCTTGGTGGAAAAAATCACTCCTGAAATAAGAATCAGTGGAATAGGCATACAGGTGATAAGTGCCAGCTTGAAATTGATTGTAAGAAGCACCACCAGAACCCCCGCAAAGGTCACGGTGTTGGTGATGGTATCGGGAATGATGTGGGCATACAAAAGCTCGAAGTCTCTGGTGTCGTTGACAACACGGCTCATGAGATCACCGGTCTGCTTGTCATGAAAGTACCCAAGGTGCATTCTCTCAAGCTTGTCATAGACCTTGGTCCTCATGTCTCCCACCAGATACCAGGCGGCTTTGTGGGCCAGATAATTACTCAGGAACCTGAAAAGTACCCTCATAAGATACAGTACCACCAGGCCTGCAGTCAGATATCCTATGGTCCTGAGGCCCGCTTCATCAACTCCCCTCTCCACGATTCCCGTCATCGAGGAAAGGAGCTTTGGCGCCGTCAGGTTCACCACCGTCAACATAAGCGTAGAAAAAATCGCTATAACATAGAGCGACCTATATCTAATGGCCTCTCTACTAAGCCTCCACAACATTTTCATAATATCCTCCTCCATATGATGAATTGTCGGCGTAGCCAACATGAATTGCACCTACGGTGCATGAATTGCGCTTCGCGCATGAATTGAATCCCGCATGAAATGGTAAATGATAACGGCCACCCGGCCGGCGGGATTCATGTTAATATTGTCAGCATTAATATTCTGTTCAAGCTGTTTTAGCCACATCGTAAGGGCTATCAAAACCCACGTAATAGCTATAACAGCGGAAATGGCTGATTAATTATGTCAATATTATCATGAATCTCGCCGGACGGGTGGTCAGGCACTGCTCCCGTGGAGCCACGCGAGATTCAATTCATGCACCGAAGGTGCAATTCATGTGCGAAGCACAATTCATGCCAGCGAAGGTGGCAATTCATCCCGCCCGTCTCTGTCTGAACTCATTAATCCACAAACAGTGTCCTATACTCTCCCGGCGACATCCCCTTGTCCTCGTGGAAGACACGATTGAAGCTGGGGATGCTCTGGAATCCGGACAGCATCGCAACCTCGGTCATGGACATATTTTTGTGGGAAAGAAGCTCTGTGGCCTTCTCCAGCCTGATCATATTCAGCCACTTGCTGTAATTCATCCCCGTAATATTCTTGAAAATTCTGGAAAAATAGTCTCTGCTGATGCCCGCCATCTGGGCCATAGCCCCCTGGGACAGGTCATCGGCAGTGAGATTGTTCTTGATGTAATCCGTCACCAGCATCATCCTGCGCATGACGTCATCCTCGTAGGGATTGTGGGTCTCAAGGCTCAGCTCCCCGGCGAATTCCTCCCTGTTCTCATCAAGGACCTTCATAAATTCCATCAGCAGCATACAGCACTCCAGCTCCCTGTTGGTCTGGCCTGCGTAAAAGATCTCCTTCATCTTAAGGACGATGGCCTTTAACTTTTTTACCAGCTCAGGATGGCTGTTGACGCAGACAACATGAAGATTCCTGTAAATATGCATGATCCTCTGAAGGTCAAAAAGAGAATTCACAAAGGCGTTGCTGAACTGGATCACCAGGGCATCCCGGCGATCCGCGTCAATTATGGCATGGGTCTCCATGGGCCAGATCAGGACAAAATCGTCCTCCACCAGGCTATAGGTATTGCGGTTGACCCTGAAAAGATTGGTCTCTCCGGGTCCCACCAGGATGATCTCCCCATAGGAGTGCCAGTGCATCTGATAGCTGCGCTCCTTGTTGCCGGTGTACATATTGAAAGCGCTTCTGTTGTCAAAGTCATATCGCTCGTATTTGCTGTAATCCATCTGGTTTTCCCTTCGTTTTACATGCTTGCTCTAAAGATCTCCAGCATTGCTGCCTCATCCAGAACTCTGGCTGAGCCCTTCTTGCCGCCTACGCCTATGGCACACTTTTTTGCCATGGTCTTAAGATCATCATCGGTGGGCTTGATTCCAAGCTCCCTAAGATTAGTAGGCATATCAATGCTTCTGAAGAAATCCTCTGTGGCCTCGATACCGCAAAGGGCAATCTCCTCATCTGAACCTCTCTCTTCAACCTCCATTACATTCAAAGCGTATTTCTTGAATCTATGAAGACAGTTCTTGTATACATATCTTGCCCAGCTTCCCCAGATAGCTGCAAGTCCTGCGCCGTGGGCCACATCAAAGAGGCCTCCCAGCTCGTGCTCCAGCTTGTGGGTCATCCAGTCGCCGCCGTCATTGCCACAGCCTGTAAGGCCGTTGTGGGAAAGACTTCCTGCCCACATAACCTCGGCTCTGGCATCGTAGTTCTTGGGATCCTTCTTAAGGATCAGGGCGTTCTTTTTCACGGTGCGAAGAAGTCCCTCTGCCAGGGCATCGGTGAGCTCCATATTGCCGCCGTTACTGAAATATCTCTCCATGGTGTGCATCATGATATCGGTGCAACCGCAGGCTGTCTGATAATCCGGCAGTGTCATGGTAAGCTCGGGATTAAGGATTGCGAACTTTGGTCTGCAAAGGTCGCTGTTGTAGCCTCTCTTAAGAAGACCTTCCTCTCTGGTGATAACTGAGGAATCACTCATCTCGCTGCCTGTGGCCGCCAGAGTCAGGATAACGCCGATGGGCATGCTGGCGTTTGCTTTTCTCTTATAATCATAGAAATCCCAGACATCGCCTTCGTTGGCAATGCCATAGCCCATGGCCTTTATTGAGTCGATGACACTTCCGCCGCCCACTGCCAGAAGGAAGTCCACCTTCTCTTTTTTGCAGAGCTCGATTCCCTCATAAACAAGGCTGAGCCTGGGGTTGGGAACAGCGCCTCCAAGGGTCACATAGCTGATGCCCGCCTGATCCAGCTTGTCTTTTACCTGCTGAAGAAGTCCGGAGCGGATAACGCTGCCTCCGCCGTAGTGGATAAGGACCTTGGTACCGCCGAACTCTTTTACCAGATCTGCCACCTGCTCCTGTGTATTTTTACCGAAGATAACCTTGGTTGGGGTATAGTATTTAAAATCAAACATAGTGCTGTTCTCCTTTCGCATGAGCGGTTAAAAGCTGTAATCATGATACCATCTTGTGGTTTTGCCGCTCTTCTTACAGATTGGTATTAATTTTATCATTTTTTGACCTGAGAAAAAAATATATGTAAACGTCAATACAACCAATAGTCCGAAGTCATATCTGTGCAAAATAGCGAAAAATACCCAGAAATCCTTGGTTTTCTTGACATAATGCTACCTATTCCTTTACGATTTAATGGTATTTGGGGAATACAATACCCTGTGGGTATGTAGAATAAAAAATTATAAAGGAGAGAAGGTATGAAAGGTTTTGCAATGCTCAAAATCGGCGAGGTAGGCTGGATTGAGAAGGAACGCCCTGTATGCGGACCTCTTGATGCAATCTGTAAGCCACTGGCCATCGCAATCTGTACTTCTGACGTGCACACTGTTTGGGAAGGTGCCGTTGGTGATCGTCACAACATGATCCTTGGACACGAGGGCTGTGCTGAAGTAGTTGAGGTCGGCTCAGAGGTTAAGGATTTCAAGCCCGGTGACAAGGTTCTTGTTCCCGCTATCACTCCTGACTGGAATTCTCTTGAGGCACAAGCAGGATTCTCAATGCACTCAAACGGAATGCTTGCAGGCTGGAAGTTCTCCAACTTCAAGGATGGTCTTGATTCCGAATTCTTCCACGTAAATGATGCAGACGGTAACCTGGCTCACATGCCTGAGGGAATGAGCCTTGAGGATGCTTGTATGCTTTCTGACATGGTTCCTACTGGTTTCCACGGCGTTGAGCTGGCAGACATCCAGTTCGGTGACACTGTTCTTGTAATCGGTATCGGACCTGTTGGTCTTATGTCTGTTGCAGGCGCTCACATGCGTGGTGCTTCCCGTATCCTTGCAGTAGGAACACGTCCTACCTGCGTTGAGGCTGCTAAGTTCTACGGCGCTGACGAGTTCATCAGCTACAAGAACGGAACCATCGAGGATCAGGTTCTCGAGCTGACAGGCGGCAAGGGTGTTGACCGCGTAGTTATGGCCGGCGGCGATGTAAGAACCTTCGAGTCAGCTGTTAAGTCACTTAAGGCCGGCGGAAAGATCGGTAACGTTAACTACCTTGGAAGCGGCGACTACATCACAATCCCTCGTGTAGAGTGGGGCGTAGGTATGGGTCACAAGCAGATCAACGGTGGTCTTATGCCCGGCGGACGTCTCCGTATGGAGAAGCTCGGTGCTCTTGTTTCATCAGGTAAGCTTGATGTTAGCAAGCTTTCAACTCATGTATTCCACGGCTGGGAGCACATCCCGGAGGCACTTCAGCTTATGAAGGACAAGCCTGCTGATCTTATCAAGCCTGTAGTTATCCTTGATAACCAGCCATAATCTGATTTTGAATTAAATACAAACTGCGGGTGCCAAAAGAACATTTTGACACCCGCTAATTCTTGTTAAGGAAAAAAATTGTTTTAATGAATATTCTGATCGTATCCGGCTTTTTGGGAGCCGGCAAAACCACTTTTATAAAAGAACTCATCCGCCGCACCAAGGTCAGTCCCGTGATCCTGGAAAATGAATACGGCGATAACAGCATAGATGCCGCAGAGCTTCGAAGCAGCACTTCAGCTGATGCTCCTAATGGCTCAGGAGAGAAAAAACTTGAGATCCTTGAATTCATGGAGGGCTGCGTATGCTGCACCATGAAGGACAGCTTCGTTAATTCTGTGCTTACGGTGTTTTCCTCTCTTTCCCCGGAGTATCTTATCATCGAGCCCACTGGGGTTGGCAAACTCAGTAACATCGTAGGCAATCTGCAGCCCCTTCTCGTGGGTAATATCAGTCTTCTTAAGCCCATAGTCGTTGTGGCTCCAAGGAGCTATCATCAGAACTTGCAGGAATGGGGCGATCTGTACCGGGATCAGGTAGCAAACGCAGGAATCGTGGTCTTTTCCAAATGTGAAAATGAGTCCCCGGAGATCCTGGCAGAAACAGAAGCAGCCATAAAAAAGATCAATCCAAATGCAGAGATTATCAGCAGCCACTACACCACACAAAGCGATAACTGGTGGCGTTCCTGCTTTAGCCTTACTGCGGAAAATATTGAGCTTACCGAATCCGGCTCCGATATTGAGGGGCTCTCACAGCTCACCCTTAATAATGCCAGACTGGATAACCCTTCCCAGCTTATCACTCTGCTGGAGGACTGCCTTCACGGCGAATTCGGCGGTATCGTAAGAGCCAAGGGGACAATCCCCGTAGGCGGCGAATTTCTTCGCTTTGACCTGGCAGACCGGCTCTACTCAATAACAGACTCCACCTCTGAGGAAAACAGCTGCGTCTTCATCGGAAGATATCCGGACAAAGAAAAACTCCGCAAGAGGCTTGGATGCCTTCTTGCGGAGCGAAAAGTTTCACTTGGCAGGGAATACGTCAAGCGAAGATAAATGAGTCATTGAGAGCCCTCCCTGCCTACTCATTCATCGCCAGCAGATTCTGTGATTATAACATTAAAAGTTCTTGTCTTATTACTTCCGTCGTTGGCTTTAGCAGTAAATTTGACGGAACCCGTATCACGGATATAAACAGGATATTTAATATAGGTTACTTCATCTTTTTCAGCGAGTTCTCCGGCTCCGGCGCTGGCTATTCCAGGATTGTTACTGCTTATAGTCATTATATCGGTGCTGTAGTATTCAGGACCTTCCACTGAGATATTTAAATAAATAACTCCGCAAAAATCCTCGTCTCTGTCTTTAGGTATTTCTACCTCCGGCATGATATCTTTATCAAACCATTCGCTGGTTTCCTTCATTGTAACGGAGGCATATAATTTGCTAACCGGCTTCACCACGAAGATCGGAGCGCTTCCGGAGATCCTGCTTCCGTCAGTGGCAGTTGCTTTCACTATCAGCCTGCTTCCCTTATAGTCCTTTCCATATCCCTTCACAAGGCTATCGATCACATCTTCATATTTTTTCGATACGGTGACCTTACCGGTCTTACTTACAGTAACAGCCTTTTTCTCCTTAAAATAGCTTGTTACATCCCTGTACTCCTCATCATCTCCAAAGGCTGCCTCTACCGTGTAGTCCCAGGTCATCTTGGTGATGGCAGGTGTTCCGTAGGTATTTCCTGCCGTAGCAGTAAATTGTGCACTCTTTCCGATGCCCATGTAGGTCTGTCTGTCCTTGGAGGTTACATGCACCTCTGAAACAGGAACAATGTTCTTTACTGTTACGCTGGTCTTTTTCTTGGAGCCGTCAGTCGTTGACCAGGTGATCTTGGCTGTTCCTGGAACTGAACCGGACTTGACTATCCATACCTTCCTGTATTCGTCAAAATATGCGTAGGCAACACTTGGTTTATTGGAGGAAACCGAAAGTTCTGAAGTATCATAGTCATAGTCATGACCATAATAGAAATTAGTCAAAATAAGCTCGATCTGGTCTTCTCTGACCTCTGTTGTCTCAGCTATATCCTGATTGAAAAGACGAACAGCGCTTACGACTTCATAATCTTTGAACTTTTTGACCTTTTGAGCATATATTTCCTTATCCGGGTTACCCCAAAGAGTTGCAATTACTCTCACTAAACTCTGTTTTACTTTTACAGGTTTTGAAATTCCTAATACTCCGGAAGCTTCTTCACCTTTTACTCTGGCAACCACACAGAAGGCAGTATCAGAAGCTACATACTTAGCCACTTTCAGTTTTCCGGTCTTGGAATCAATGGATACACCTTTTATCTTGATCTCATTGCCGGCATCATCTCCCAGACTCCATACCAGGCCTTTGGTTGCATAAAATGCAGGTGTTGTGTAAGCAGTATAGTTCACAGACTTACCCGCCCCAACAAACTGTGGTCCGTAAACCTTTATTTCTGTAAGTGAAACAGTACTTTCAACTTTGATATTCTTTATTGTTGTTACCTTACCAACAGTGCCCTGAGGACTTGCATAAACAGCCTTAAAGGTAAAAGCTTTTCCGGGCTCTGCTCCATTATCAATAAATTTAGATGCCTTAAATACTGCGGGGGCATAATAGCCGAAGGTTCCTGCCGTAAGGCTCTCATTCTTAAATCCCGGATTCTTGCCATTTATTGTATATGCCACAACAAAGGCATGGCCTTTTTCAGGCTCACCGATATAGATATAATCCTCAGTTGAAAGAATCGCCCCCTCCTGAAGCGGGGTAAACTCTGAGCTTCCTGCTCTCTGAAGATAAACAACAGGTGAAGCAATTTCTTTTACCTTAGCGGTATTGGGCATCATAGCTGCCACATTGAGAATGCCGGCTCCTATGCCTTTCTCTTTTGTCTTGGTGGCATTGTTCTTCAGAATTGCCTCCATGTCCTTAGGGCTTGTATATCCTTCCGCACTCATGTAAAGAGCGCAGGCTCCGGCTACAACAGGAGCAGCCATGGAAGTTCCGTCCCAGGATGCATACCAGTCGTGATGATCGGTCTCTGCGGTTTTACCGGTGGTTAACTGATGGTCATGACCATTCCAGGTTGAAAAAATGTTTGCTCCGGGAGCTGCAATATCAGCCCAGTCGCCATAAACTGAGAAGTCTGTCTTACGACCGTCCCTGTCCACTGCTGCGACGCCTATTACATAATCATAGGCTGCAGGGAAATAATATGAATTAGAGGAATCATTACCCATGGATGCAATAACTGTAATTCCCGCATCATAAGCATGTTTGCATGCATCCTTCAGTGCGACGTTATATTCAGGACCACCAAGGCTCATGTTGATGATCTCTGCTCTTCTTGCGAAGGTATTTCCTTTTTCATCCCAACCGGCAACATAGTTTATTGCCCTTGCTATTGTGGCATCATCGCCTCCTTCGACCTTGTTTTCAAATTTGAAAACGGGCACTCCGAGGATACTTACATTGGGAGCCATGCCCACACCACCGACGCCGTTGGCTGCGGCACCGATTATACCTGCCACATGAGTTCCATGTCCGGATACGTCTCTCCACTCAGGATAGATATCCGTGTACAAGGTTACAGTTCTCTTTTGTCCCTCAGCCTTGAAATCCTCATGTTCAATGTCTATACCTGTGTCAATGACAGCAACGGTGATATTTTCATTGCCCATGGTTGTGCCCCAGGCTTCATAGGTTCCAACCATGTCGTGCATCCACTGATAGCCTTCTTTATCAGTGTCTTCTCCGGTAAAGGCATCCTTTTCATTAAAATGGTATCTTGGGAAAATTGCGGGGTCAGTAAGCTTTGATGCATAATATGACCACTCAGAAGCAGGTGCATTGCCCATAAGCTCTGCGTCTTCCGTTTCCTCTACCACGCCTTCATAGTCCACAGGATCTTCCATTCTTATATAGTGGTTAGGGCTTACAGGAGGAAGTGCCAGTGATGGGTCAGCTCCTGCTTTGACAGCCTCTTCTACCGTGAGCTCAGGGTCTGTTATCCTTGCCTTGGCTACGCCATAGGAAAAGTCTTCCAGCTCTGCATTATAGGCTGCTGCCACCTGCTCAGCGTATTCAACAGTGTCTGCGCTGTAGATGATTATTCCCTCTTCATAGTCCACGCCGGGAACCTTATCTGCCAGCATATTTGAAAGCATGTCATTGGCTTCCTTTTTATTCTGCATTTCCTCTTCTGAGGGGATATAGCCCTCCGGCATGCCGCAAAGGCCCTCCGGCAGCTCATCCTCGAACGCCTCCGGCACATAGTAAGAGGTTTCGTCTTCCAAAATCAGTTCCTCGGCTTCCCCGCTAATCTCTTCAGGGGCTTCCTCAGCTGAATCCTCAAGGATATCCAGGTCAGCTTCTTCCAAAAGCTGTTCCTCTTCAAAGAACTCCCCTGCAGCTGCTTCCTCTTCAAGGAATACTTCCTGAGCCGCAGCCACATTGCCGCTTGATAAGATCAAGGCAGCGCTTAGACCAAGTGCCATAACTCTCTTAAAATCCGCTTTTCTTTTCATTATCCCTCTCCTTTATACTGTCAAAAAAAAAGCATGTTGCTCGCAACATGCTCGCGCCGAGCGCGGTTGCATTTATGCAACATATACCTTACGCGCGAGTGCGCATCCATAGCGGCGCGTTTAATGTTTCAATAGGAAATTCCTCTGAATTTCCTATTGAAACATTAAAAGTGTCAGGGAATACCTGACACTTAATTATCCCTATGAAATATAGATGATAACGGATCATCTAAACTCACATACAATATAGGTCTCCCCGTTATCACTGTAGTAATATGCGATACCCACGGAAGAAAAGGTTTCTCTAAGCACATTGGCTTTATGGGTGGGGCTTAACATCCAGGCCAGGACTACATTTTCAGGCTTTTGCTGATTGGCATTCACAGCATGGGCAAGGTTCTCACCATTGGTGGATTTGGATACTGTGTACCAGGCCTTGCCATTGGGTCTGATGTGGGAAAATCTGGTAGAGCACTCTACTGCCCTTACTGCGGCGATGTCCGAAAGTCCATCATCCACTGTAAAAGCAGGAAGTCCTGCTGCGGTTCTCTCCGCGTTCATGAAAGCAATGACATCATCGGGACTGTTGGCCTCTGATCTCACAGGAGCAATTAACATCGCCCCAATTATTATTGCCATTAATAACGTGAAAACTTTTTTCATAAAGTATCCCCCTTTCAAAAGAAAAAGGCGTTAACTTGTATAACTATGATACTTTATTTCGGTGAAAAAAGCTCGCAAATACATGCGTTTTCGGACATCTTTAAGTAAAGTTTTAGAATTGAAAGAATATTTTTAGAAACTTTTTATCATTCACCTATGGACATTATTCCATCATGTATACTTTTACCCATTAACGTTATATCGTTGGAAACATCATGGGTAGCCGATGGGAATGCATCATATCCGGTCTGATCCCCCTCTGTGGGATAATAGATGGTCAAACCGTCAACCTCACAGGTTTTAACTTCATATTTGCCATAGTCCTGCTGGGTAAGAAGGTAAGCGGGATTAAATCTTGCCACATCCTCTTTTATCAGCATGGTTCCCTTGTAGAGGAGCCATATACACAAAAATGCCACAATAGTTCTGAATATAAGGCTGGTCACGTTCCTGCCAAGCCTGTTGTAGACGGAAATAAACACTCTTCCCAGCACAATGGCCGCCGTCATCCAGATGTAGACAACGCCGTATCTAACCAGAGGTGCGCTAAAGAGCCAGAACAGCAGGCATATTATCAGAGTTCCGCCGATGGTGAGGAAATCCGCGATATTTACCATGCTCCTGTGACTAAGGACAAATATCTTGGAACCTCTGTCGCTGTCTTCCACCGCTCTGCCGTTTTTCACCATGGCAATAATGAAATATACCAGAATAGCGATATACAAAAAGATCGCAACGATGTCCAGTATCAGCATGAGCTTGTTGATTCCGTGGATCTTCCCAAACCACTCCGGAAGCCACTGGGACAGGGCCACCTTTCCATACCGGGCAACATCATTATAGCCTCTTCCGAAGGTCTTGATCTCCAGGGCGTCATACTGGGCAAGGCCCGCAGGAATCTTCCAGGAACAGGTAAAAAGATCGATGAATGTAACAGGATATAAGAGCCATCCTGAAATAACTATATTTCTCAAAAGAAATGGCATTACAATTATGAAAGCCAGAAGGACAGACAGCCATACAGCCTTCATGTTCTGGGCTTTCTTATTGTGGACGAGTTTATAGATAGGGATAACCGACAAAAGGATCATGGGAGCCGCAGATAACTTCACCGTAACCGCAAATACCCCAAGAAGGGACAGCAGGATATAGGGAAGCACAGACTTCTCATGCCTGATATTCATATCCAGCCAGTGGATCACCACATAGAAAACAATGGTAGAAAGGAAATAATCCGAAGCCGGAGAAACAATCTCATCAAATACGGTGAACAGGTAGTAGATGGCTGTGATCCTGGCAAAATCTGAAAGAACGGGATGTCCCCTTCTTACGATATTCGTAAGATCCAGACACTGCCATGCAAGAATAAGGGCAAAAAAGCCCGCCATTACATGATAGGACTTTCCTCCCAGAAAGCTCATGCTGTAAAGAGCTGACAGAGGAAAAGCAGCGCTGTTATAAGCAAGCCTTACATGGAGATTACCAAGGCCCTTAATGATGCCGTAGTCCTCGATCCAGTGTATTGCCTGTGCATGATAAAGATCGGAATCGTAGTGCATGATGCCATGGCTGGTTCCATAGGCCATCAGAAGAAAAATCAAAAGATAATAGAGTCCGTTCCTGTCCACAGTAAAAATGTGACCGGAATGGAACAGATCGTCAAGAAGTTCATACCGGTAGTAGACTGCGATAGTGGCACAGATAACCACCATCAGCAGATTGGCCACAAAGCCCACACCGGAGAAAAGACTGAAAGTCTGGGCATAAACCGTAACAAGAACGATGCCGCAGACGATATTGCTCTCTTTATAATGAGTATTATAGGCCTTGGCAGTCTTATCCTTAGCCTTTGACTTCTTCATACAATCCCATGAGGAAATAAAATGTAAGAAGCCAAAACCTATGATATATGTGGTAATGATCACATAGATCCAGATCAGTAACACTGCTGCCATGCTAAAAACCCCCGTAAAGTAAAATAATTACAATACCTTTTTAACCTATAATACCGCAGGTAATAAATCCGATAAGTATACCAAGAAGCGCTCCAAAAAGAACCTGAAGCGGTGTGTGGCCCACAAATTCCTTGAGCTGCTGCTCAGGAGAGATATTTCTGTCCATCTGCTTGAACCAGTCCATCATATTGTTGATGACCTTGGCCTGCTTGCCGGTCTCTCTCCTTACTCCCATGGCATCATGCATGGTGATAAGGGCAACCACGCCGGCTATGGCGAACTCAAAGGTGTCTGCACCAAAGTTAAGGGCTGTAGCTGTAACCAGAGCCATAACTGTGGCTGAGTGGGAGCTGGGCATTCCGCCGTCTCCCAGAAGTCTCTCCGGATTGAAAGACTTATTAACCGCTACGTATATTATTGTCTTCAAAATCTGAGCAGTGAGCCAGCCAAAAAAGGCCGCAATAAGAATCTCATTGTTCAGAAGTTCTGTGAAAAACCTCATAAAAAAAACCTCATTTCAAGAAAATCACAAAAGTTCCTTAAGGTAGTCCTCAATGGCATCATGCCAGTCAGCAAACATAAAGTCTGATGTAAGCTTGAACATATAGTTCTCAAGGATACTGTAAGCGGGACGGGGAGCGGCCTGGGTGTTCTTGGCAAGATACTCCGATGTGGTCACGTGATTGACCTTAGTCTTCTTACCTGCCAGTCTGAAGATTTCCTCGGTAAAGTCTGCCCAGTTGGTATCTCCCTCGCAGGTTGCGTGGAATACGCCATAGTTCTCGGTAGGAAGGAGATAGTGGATAGCCTTGGCAAGCTCCTTGGTGCTGGTAGGTGTTCCCAATTGATCCTTAACAACGCTGACCTCATCATATTTTTCGGAAAGTCCCAGCATTGTCTTAACGAAGTTCTTACCGTCGCCGTAGAGCCATGCTGTTCTGAGGATAAAGAAATCCTTGGCGAACTGCTTGACCATCTCTTCGCCTGCAAGCTTGGTCTTACCGTAAACGCTGACAGGGCCTGTCTGGTCAAACTCGATATAGGGCCTGGTTCCATTTCCGTCGAAAACGTAATCTGTTGATACGTGAACCAGCTTGGCTCCAACCTCTGTTGCAGCAATAGCAAGGTTCCTGGGACCGATGGCATTGATCCTGTAGGAAAGGTCGATGTCACTCTCCTGCTTATCTACTGCAGTGTAGGCAGCGCAGTTAATGATAGCTGCGGGCTTAACCTGTCTTGCCAGATCCAGAACCGCATCAACACTGGTGATATCAAGGGGAGTAATGCCCTCTCCCTGAAAAACGTCTGTGTTAACAAGCTCATATCCGCCTGCTGCCATAAGCTCTTTATTGATTGCTCTTCCAAGCTGTCCGTTACATCCGGTTACAATTATCTTTTCCATTTTTATTCTCCAAAATAAAACTACATAAATATGACCTAAAAGCGGACGGCATTTCTACCGTCCGCTATATAATGCCTCATAAATTACTCAGCATATGTTGTTCCGTTAACCTCAAACTTAGAGAATGATCCGCCCTTCTCCTGAATGATGAAGATCATTGTCTTACCTGTGTTAAGTGTGATCTCCTGGCCGTTGTCATCATAGTAGGTTGTAGGTGAATAGTCTGCTGTCTTGGACCAGGTAATGTGGATCATCTTGCCCTTGGTGATGTAGTAGCCGTCTCTTGTGGAGTCGTGCATCTGATAAGCAAGATATCCGTTGTCATCACGAACCTCGTGATAGGTTCTCTGGATGATAACATTTGAAAATGCCAGCTGCTCGCCTGTAAGTGCATCTACCTGCTTGTTGCCGTAAAGAGTCTTGAGATAAACCTCTTTCTCGGGATCATAGGTAAGTGCTGACTTGGTTACAGGGAAGGAGCTTGCCATGTTGATCTCTGTAGCATCAACTGCATCAGGATAATCAGCCAGTGTGTTAGGACTTGTGTATCCTGTGAAGTTAAAGTGTGCCTGACCCTCGAACTTATCTCTGTGGGTCTTGGAGAAGCCTGCCTTCTCAATTGCTGCTGTAACGTGAGCACCGTCTGTGAATGCAGTGTGCTCTGAGGTACTTCCCTCAGGAATTCTGAAAAATGCACCGTAATCCGGGCCCATGGGCTTGCCGCCTACACCGTTGAGGTTGTCAACGTCATCCACACCGTCAGGTCTGTTCTTACCTGTAAGAACGCCGCTTACATAAAGCTCAGGTCCGCCATAGTGTACAATAATGGGATCATACTCAAGTGCTGCATATATGAAATAATCACGGATACTTCTGATGTTACCGATCTGGGAAAGATTCTCCCAGTTCTCAAGGATACCCATCTGACGGCTCATGCTGCCTTCTTCCATGATCTCATAGAAAACTGCTACATTGCTAAGTCCGTACTGTGGCTGAGCCTCCTTGTTGATAGGGTACATAACTGCAAGAGGTCTGTTCTCATTGACAGCCTCGTCAACCCACTCGTTGGTGAAGTAGCTGCGAACCATGCCCTCTGCCGGAGGAGCGTCCTCATCAACGACCTCTTCCTCAACGGAAGCCTCCTCAGCGGGAGTCTCAACTGCTACATCCTGAATATCCTCAAGTTTCTCAATACTAAGACCTGTAACTGCCACATCATCACCGCCTCCGCAGCCAACAAGTGACACAGTTACAAGACCTGCCAAAAGCAGTGCTTTAACTCTTTTCATAACCCAAATATTCCTCTCTAAAAAATTGACTAACAGATTGTAACATAAGGCGACTTATTCGCCAAGTCCATTCTCAATAGCCTCAACAAGAGCGGCCAGAGCCTCCTCTTCGTCGATTCCTTCGCATTTGAACTCAAGCTCATCACCGCACTTAATGCATGCCCCCAAAACACTAAGTACACTCTTGGCGTTGGCTGTGTTCTCACCATAACTGAAAGTAATGTGTGACTTGTAATTCATAGCCACCTTGCACAAGTTCCCAGCAGGACGCAGGTGAAGTCCGGTGGGATTGGATATAACCACTTTTTGACTTACCATTAGAGCATAACCTCCTCTATCAGCTTAGCCAGTTTCTTTGCTTCCTCTTCTATCTGTGCCTGATCCTTGCCCTCTATCATAACTCTTACAAGAGGTTCAGTACCGGATGGCCTGATAAGAACTCTGCCGTCTCCGGCAAACTTCTTCTCAAGTTCTTCAATAGCGCCTGCTATTTCAGGATAATCCATGTAAGCATCCTTCTTGTGGGTAGGTACATGGGCGTTTACAAGGGCCTGTGGCATAACCTGCATTATTGTTGCCAGCTCTGAGAGAGGCTTGCCTGTGTCCACCATTACCTCAAGAAGGTGAAGAGCTGAAAGAAGTCCGTCTCCTGTGGTGTTCTCATCCAGGAAAATGATATGTCCTGACTGCTCACCGCCAAGATTGGCTCCGATTTCCTTCATGTGCTCAAGAACATATCTGTCGCCGACCTTGGTCTTGTCGATCTGGATACCCTCTCTCTCGGCCATCTTGAAGAAGCCCAGGTTACTCATAACAGTTGCTACTATTGTATTCCTGGCAAGCTTACCTTTGTCCTTCATATGCTTGCCTACGATAGCCATGATCTCGTCGCCGTCAACCATCTTGCCGTTCTCATCCACAGCCAGGAATCTGTCTGCGTCTCCGTCAAAAGCAAGACCGATGGCAGCCTTCTCGGTTACTACTCTTCCCTTAAGCTCTTCCATATGGGTGGAACCGCAGTTAGCGTTGATATTGGTTCCGTCAGGGTTGTTATGGATAACAACAACCTCTGCTCCCAGCTGTCTGATGGCCTCCACTGATGTATAGGAAGATGCGCCCTCTGCGCAGTCCATAACGATCTTCATGCCCCTGAGATTGATATCAACTGTATTTAAATTGTGGTTGATATACTCTTCCTTGGCGTCTGTACGAACCTTGATCCTGCCGACACCGGCGCCGGTGGGCATCTTAACGCCCTCCATGTTATTTCTGATAAGGGCCTCGATCTCGTCCTCAAGTTCATCGGGAAGCTTGAAGCCGTTGCCGTCAAAGAACTTGATTCCGTTGAATTCCATAGGGTTGTGGGATGCGGAGATAACTACGCCCGCATCTACTCTGTACTTCTGAGTAAGGTAAGCCACTCCCGGTGTGGGAATGACACCGACATTAACTACATCTGCTCCGACGGAACAAGCACCGGCCATAAGGGCGCTTGCCAGCATGTCTCCGGAAAGACGGGTATCGCAGCCTACCATGATAGTGGGTCTGTGATTAACCTCCTTTGAAAGGACATAAGCTCCTGCCTGTCCAAGCTGCATCGCAAGAAGTGGAGTGAGTTCATCGTTAGCAACACCTCTTACGCCATCTGTACCAAATAATCTGCTCATTTTAAAAACCTCTTACAATCTGAATTAGTTGTTCTTTTCCACCTTGACATATACCTCTACAGGTGTCTTGACTGTAACTCCGGAAGGAAGTACCCAGTCAACAGCAGCGCTGTAGGTTCCCTCGGAAAGCTTATCAAGCTTGTTGTCCGCGATGATGTCTTCCACATCCACGCTTCCGGCAAGAGCTGCCGGATCAAGGGCATCAAGGGTTGACGCAAGGCCCTGAAGAGTCAGGGAAACCGTATCATATTCTGCGTCGTCAATTTCTATGTTGTAGCCGTTAACCTCGTTCTTAAGGCTGATCTTACTGATGTCAACATCAAGGGTTCTGGTGGCAACGCCCTCGATATAAACCACAACAGCTGCCATACCGTTGTAATCCCCATCTCCCAGAGTAACACCGGAAGGAAGATATTTGGAAACATCAACGGAAGCCTGAAGGTTGCCGCTGTATCCCGTCACATCAAGAGCAGCATCATCAATTTTGATCTCACTGATGGTGGAAAGAGTACTGCTCCTGCCTGCTATAAGGACCTCGGAAGGATTGCTCTCAACCCTGCCTGTAAGCATGTGTCCCGCTGCGGGCTCGCCCTTAACTATATAGTTAAGTGATACATACTTGGTCTCGTAGATAACTACATTGACTCTTACTGTCTTGATATTCATGGAAACCGAGGTGGCGTCGATAGGATCGCCGTTGGCATCGTAGAGAACGATATCCGCATCGGTTCCGATATTGGAGGTGAATCCTGTTACGTCTACATCCACAGCTGCGTATTTAACGCTGCCTACCACAGACTCAGGACCGCTGATCCTGATCATGTTCTGCTCGGTGGAAACATCACCTATAACGTATCCGTCAGCCAGTGTTCCGGAGGTTGTGGCGGAAAGGGCAAGGGACTTGGAAGCCTTCCTCTCGACGCTGAGCTTGACCACGGAAGAACTGGGAGTGATACTCTCGATCTTGTCATAATATTTGTTGGTTATAACCGAAATACCTACAGTATTATAGCTGGACAGGTCCTGGAGATCCGCTGTTGCCACGATATTGTTCTGGCTTAGGGAATCGATAATGGATCTTGGGGCAAAAATGGTTACGCTGCTGATGGTATCACTGCCATCCAGCACAGTGTACACCTGGCCCTGGTCTGTAATAAGGTTGGTATTCTTAAGGGTAACCGGAATGTTTGTATAGCGGACCGAAGTCACGGGATCATTGATATTGGTGATCAAAAACCACACAATCACGGCGAAGATCAGTGAAGCCAGCTTAAGTCCCCAATTGGCCGTCAATTTTTTCATTTCTTCACCTTGGCCTTTCTGGCAAAATGCTTCATCGGAGCTTCTATTGTTCGCTTGTTCTGAATGTAGCGCAGGCGCTCTCTGAGTCTGTCACTGTCCACAGCTCTCTCAAGCTCGCCCTCGTAGGCTACGCTTATCTTACCGGTCTCCTCGGAAACAATGATGGTCAGTGAATCGGTGGCCTCTGAAACACCCACACCGGCGCGGTGTCTTGTTCCAAGTTCCTTACCAATGCCCATATTGTCCGAAAGGGGCAGATAGCAGGTTGCGGAGGTTATCCTGTCTCCGCGGATGATAACAGCTCCGTCATGGAGAGGAGTGTTATGCTCAAAAATATTGATAAGGAGCTGACTGGTGACGATACCGTCCACATCAATTCCTGTTCGTTCAAACTCTGTAAGGGGATGACTCTGCTCGATTACAATAAGAGCTCCGGTCCTTACCTTGGCCATTTCTACGCAGGCCCTTGTTATCTCATTGAGGGTCTTGTCGGAGAATCTTCCCTCTGTCTTGGCATCA
>JAEEGF011524127.1_pt1 | contig 18772 bp, 12 predicted proteins | sample 9134171 | NCBI WGS metagenome assembly JAEEGF01 (sample SAMN16246542, study PRJNA631951) | gut metagenome | biome: gut microbiome; feature: rumen; material: AP-attached | host: Bos | place: Iran: Karaj | collected 2018-10
GCATGGGCTTAAAGGGTATTTGTAGCGTTAGATTACTTCAGACCCCGTATCCACTGTGCAATGTCCTGCAAGACTTCGGGCGAGATGGTTTCCTCAATCTGACCGTATTCGGTAGGTAGGCCTGTGGTGCAGTGTTGGAAGAGGTGGTTCAGTGAGGGATATTCCTTCGTCAGATTCTTTTTTGATGACGGCAGCAGGCGCTGGATGGCCGTCAGATTCTGCGACGAGAGAACCTGCGTGTCTAAGCTTCCGTTCAGAGCAAAGACGGGACAGCGCGTCTGGCGGATATCGTCTGTCGGGTCGTAGTTGATAAACCATTGAATCCAGGGAATCTGCTGAACGCTCTCCTGCTGGCGGTATTTCTCGACAGTTAGGTTGGCAGGTTGTCCAGTGAGTGTCAGCAGGCGGTTACCCTGTGCTACCAACAGCGTGTCGCCCTTCACGCCAGGACTTGCTAAGGACACGATGAAGTCCGTCTGCTTCTTTGCACCCAGCATGAAGGCGATGGAGCCGCCTTCGCTATGACCAAGGATGCCGACCGTGCTGAACGCTTTGAGACTACGCAGATAGTCAAGGCCGGCAGCGGCATCGCGCATGAAGTCGGCGGTCGTGGCATTCTTTATATCACCCCCTACGGACTTGCCTGTGGCACGGTCATCATAGCGCAGCGTAGCGATGCCTTGACGAGCTAAGTAGTCGGCGATGACAAGAAATGGCTTGTGATCGAGCAACTCTTCGTCACGGTTCTGCTGACCACTGCCAGATACGAGCAGTACAACAGTAGGCTTCTGCTTGTTATTCCCTTTATCGTAGCCCACAGGCCAAGTCAGCGTGCCCGCCAATGTGGCACCATCGGCCTCGTTGCGGAACGTCACCTCCTCTGTTTGGTAAGGGTAGGGTGGCTTGGGACATTGCGGACGCTTTACCTCGGCAACGCCTTTTGTCAATTCAAGCGGTGTCGAAAATCCCTGTTGCGAGAAAGTTCCGACGAGTTTTCCGTCCTTTAACCGTGCGCGGTAGGTCATGCCAATCATCTCTATCTTCACGGCTAACGAGTCGTCACTCAGAAACTCTTTATATGCCGGAATGCCCTTGGCACCTTGGTCAGGACTGTCGAGTGACACAGCGACGTAACCGTCGGCTTGTTCCAGATTGAGCACCAGCGTCAGCGACATGGCGCCGACCTTCAGTTTGCCCGACCATGAGCCGAGCAAGGCGGTGGTGGGATTGACCTGCGCCTGTCCTGTCAGTGCCGCTATGGCAAGCAGGAAGGTAATGACTGATTTCTTCATGACTTTGCCTACAGCGATAATATTTGCTCAGCGTGTTCCTTGGTCTTGACCTGCTTGCCGGCGAAGATCTGCTCGATGATACCCGCTTCGTTAATGACGAAGGTGGTGCGGATAGTGCCCATAGTCTTCTTGCCGTACATCGACTTCTCGCCCCAGGCGCCCATTGCTTCCAAGAGCGTGTGGTCTACGTCGGCAATCAGCGGGAACGGCAGTTCGTGCTTTTCCTTGAACTTGATGTGCGACGAGGCAGAGTCCTTGCTCACGCCTACTATCTCATAACCCTTGCCCTGTAGCTCGTCATAATGGTCGCGCAAGCTGCAAGCCTCAGCCGTACAGCCGCTGGTATTGTCCTTCGGATAGAAGTACAGCACCAGCTTACGTCCTTTGTAATCACTCAGACGAATGTCTCGTCCCTGTTCGTCTTTGCCCAGAATCTCAGGCGCCTTGTCTCCAATATTCATAGTCGTCAGCGTTTGATGATGCTTGCAAAGGTAGGCATTATTTAGCAATCCACCAAATTCTGACTCCTTTTTTTCGGGCGAAAATTAACTCTCCAAAATTTGGCAGTTTCAGAAAAAGTGTTTATCTTTGCAGCGGAACAATAAAACGGCAAATATGAAATCAACGGTATTAAATGAGGCTCAGATGAGCATTCTTAGATTGTTGGGATCAATGAAGACCGTCGACGAAGTGAATGAACTTCGTCAGGTTATCTGCGACTATTATGCCCGCCGCGTTGACGAAGAAGTAGATAAACTTTGGGAGTCAGGAAAATGGAATGACGAGAAAAACGAATCCGTATTGAGTGAAGACCTGCGTACTCCTTATCGCAATGTCTAAACAGCATTGTCATGTCCAGTAGAAAGATAGTACTTGACACGAACTGCCTTATATCTTCATTGTCAAGACGCGGGCAATATTATCCTGTTTGGCAAGCATTATGAATCTCTGAAAGAGGTTGATTTCCCAAAATTGCTGGTATTAAAATTAAAAGAATTCCTCCATCTCTTACAGTCTGAGAATCGGTAACAGTCGCAAATCCTCAACACTATCATTCCAACTCCCATCCCTCTGGGAGGGGCTGGGGGTGGGCTCTTCCCCGCACCCCCCGAACATAACAACACTGTTTTTCTTGTTTTTGCCTGACAAAGGCATCACCTGACGAAGGAAGGTGCAGAGGTTCAAGGGGGATGGGCGTAGATGCTTGCATATAAAGACCATAGCCCTTGAACCACTGCACAAGTCGAAAGACTTATGCCTTTGTCAGGGGTTATTATTGTTTTTGTTTAAAAACTCTGTGTCTCTGTCTCTCTGTGTTGAAAATTAACCGTAAACCGTAAACTGTAAACTGTAAACCAAACCACCCCTCACCACTTTTTGTTGAATATTGTTCTATTTACACCTTAATTAAGTAAGGGCTAAAAGTGGACTTTTCCTCGTAATAATTTGGTAGATTGCTAAATAATTCCTACCTTTGCATCGAAATTTGCAGGAAGGACCTGCAAAGATTGCTTTGATTCCCTCTCGAACTACCACCTCGACTAACGGAATTTTAATAAGCAGATTAAACAATCCATTGGAGTTATGCACACCACTTGTGTGCAGACTTCTCCATACGGATTGTTAGGTTGTGGTAGACCTGAGAGGGAGTATGGGTGGTCTGCGCACAACCTATTTATTAGGTTAATACAGACACCTCTGGCCAGGAAAGTCAAATTAAAATATTAACTTAATAAATTCAACTAACAATGAAAAAACTACATTTACTTAAACGGACGCTCCTGCTATTAGCCCTGATAGTAGGATGTGTGAATTATGGTTGGGCGGCAGAAGTCACGTATAAGTTGACTATTGATGTATCAAGCTTTAATACCACTAGTTATGCAGCAAATAACACTGAAAAAACTACAAATGCTGTATGTACTACTGATAATACGAAAAAGTATGAGGTAACATGGAAGTCTAATCAGGTGATGAACCAATCTTCTACTATGCAATGGCAAAGTAATAAAGGATATATTTATAATATCACAGATTTAGGTACCATTACTAATGTAACGGTTACAAGTTCTGCAGGTTCATTTACTACATATTATGGAACGACAGAACAACCGTCAAGTGGAACAGCTGGTTCGGGAAAAGGATTTTTTAAGACTTCTGTAGGAAATGCTACAGGAAAATCTTCTAAGGTGGAAATAACCTTTGTTATTAATGAAGCACCATCTGCAACACTTGAAAGTATCCGTGTTAAAACGGCTTCAAAGACTAAATATAAAGTTGGAGAAACTCCAGACTTTACTGGTTTGGTATTAGAGGCAGTATATGATAACGAGGAAACAATGGATGTTACATCTGGTTATACGGCAAGCCCTAACGCCTCAACTCCTTTGACTACAGATGACACATTTATTCGTTTTACGTGGAATGAAAAGACTGTAGATATGCCGATTACAGTCGGCACATTGTCTTCTTTGTCTTATAATAGCGGAACTTTCGCAAATATAACATATACTGAAAAGGATTTCTTCGACCCAACAGGATTAGTGGTTACTGCACATTATTCAAACAGTGATGGTTTGGAAGAAGTAATTGATGATTATACATTAACTCCGAGTACAGAAACCGCACTGAGTACAACCAATGATAAAGTTGTTGTAAGCTACACTTGGGCTGAAACAGAACAAACCGTAAATATTCCTATTACTGTTAATGCAGGAACAAAATACACAGTAACATATAATGGTGGCGCAGGAACACCTGCAAAGTCTTCTGATACAGAGACAGAATATAAAGGTGGTGTTACTCTTCCATCAGCAACAATAGAATTAGACGGATGGACATTCGCTGGCTGGGCTGCGGCTTCTCAGACAAGTACACAGAATCGTCCAATACTGTATTTAGCGGGCGAAACCTATTATCCAACAGATAACGTTACACTATATGCGGTATATTCTCTTGATGGTATTGATGGAACAAAATATCAGAGAGTGACAGAACTGAGTGAGGCAACTTCTGCTTCTAATATTATTATTGTGAATAATAGTAAAGCTATTGACGATGAATTAGGCAGTGTTGATGCACCCTCAGAAACAGATGGATTGATAACTCCTACCAATAATATAGTATGGAGTTTAGATGGTGATACTTCAAATGGATTTACACTTACAACAACCTCGTTAGAAATTAATAGTACTCTGGGAATAGCTACGATTCCAAGTAGTAGTGGTAATGTTAGTTTAAATGCTTCAAATAACAAATGGATCATTGAAGAGCATACAGGTGGTGATAATTTGTTTGTGTTGAAGAATAAAACAAATCCAAGCGATAATTCAAAGGTTGGTGTCCTAGAATATACAAGCAATAGGTGGAAATATTATTGCGTGGCATCCAGCACCTATAAAACAACCAATAATTATTCAAAATCAAAACTCTATGTCCCTGTAAAGACAGCCTATAACTCTAACCCTGATGTTGCAATTATCCAGCCTACAGTGGATTTTGAAAAAGGTAACACGACTTTGTACCTTGACGGAACGACAACTTATACAAATGCAGCTTCTGTAACTGGAGTCGATAAGTCAGTTACAGGTTATAGGTCAAGTAATGAAAGCGTAGCAACAGTAGACGCATCTGGCGTTGTTACTGCAGTTGGTATCGGTACTGCAACTATTACTGCATATCTTGATGCTGAGCTTGGCGTACATAAGGCCGCTCAGGCAACATACAATGTTGTTGTTAAGACCACAACAACTATTGCTGGATTGAAGACTATAGATAATAGCACAGGTGTTGCATTTGCAGCAGATTTAACCGATGCAGTTGTTACTTATGTAGCAGGCAACTATGCATATATTCAGGATGCAAGTGCTGCCATCCTTGTCAACAAGTCTGAGCATGGATTGGTTGCAGGTCAGAAGATAAATGGTGCTGTTAGCGGTACTGTAAAGATTACAAATAGTATAGACCAACTAACGGCTATCGACCTCAGTGCAGCTACAGTTACTGAAGATGGAGCAATTCCGACAGCTTTAACTAAAACAGTTGCAGAGGTTAGCGCAAATGCTGCTTCACTTGACGGTCAACTTGTAACTATCAATGCTGTTACGGTAGATAAGCCAAGTACTACCACAACTCTTAAGGATGGAAGTAAGATAGAAGAAGTAGATGCAACAATTACAATGTATTCTCCTAATAGTGGTGCTTCTGTAAACGATAAGGAAAAGGGTAACTTTACAGGTTTCGTAAGTTTATATAATGGTAATACCCCTCGAATTAACCTCTATGAGCAGAGCCAGTTTGTTAAGACTCACAATGCTCCTACTGCACAGACTCTGTCATTTGAAGGTGGTGATGAAGCATTCGATGAGGTTACCAGTGCATTGTCAGCATTTACTGGCAAGTCAGTAGAAGGAGCTCATACTGCTGTTACTTATAGCAAGGTTGATGCAAGTAGTATCATTGGCGACTTCAATACTGAAACGGGTGCTCTGACGCTGAATGGTGCTTGTGGTACTGCAACTATTACTGCTTCTGCTGCGGCAGGAGAAGTTGTAGAAGCAGGTGTTACTACTCCATATTTGGCAGCAAGTGAAAGCTATACCATCACTGTCAGTCCTCGCTATATGATAACATTCTCTGTGAATGGTGTTGAGACAGTACTTCGTCAGGCTACTTCTGGCGCTGCTATTGCTGTTCCCACTCCTACAACTTGTGGTGATTATACATTTGTTGGATGGAGCACATCTACCGTTGCTCCTACTGATGACGAGCCTTCAATGACTGCACTTGGTGCTACTGTTACACCAGAGGATAACGATGACAAGTACTATGCTGTGTTTGCACAAGAGAGTGAAGGTGGCGAAGAAGAGGTTACATCTACACTCAACTTAAAGCAAACTGAGCCATCACAGCCACAAGTTATCAATGGTGTTTCATGGTCTTGGAGTAATGTAACATTTACAACAGGCAATGCAGGGATGTTAAAAAGTAAAAATGCTACCGTTACATTTACACTTCCTGTATCTGCATTGAATGCAAAGAAAATACAGTTGAACTGTCCTGCCATGGATTGGGGTGGAACAGCTGCAGTTGTCCTAAAAGCAGGATCAACAGAACTTGCCTCTATGCAGAAGGACGGCTCCTATACATTTACTTCTTCTGATAACAAAGAAGGTACCTATACTATGTCTCAGACAGCAAGTGCCAATGCATGGATAAACTCTTTTACTCTGACTTATGCTATCATTGGTACAGAAAACTTTGACTACCGCACCTCTCTGCCTACTGTTGAAGTGACAATCACTGATGCTCAGTACGCTACCTTCTGCTATGCAAGAGAGCTGAACGTTACAGGCACAGGTGTTACTGCTTATACTGCTTCTGCAAATGGTGAAGGCGAGGCAGTTACTCTGACCAAGATTTCAGACAATATCATTCCTGCAAACACTGGTGTCATCCTCTTTGCAGAGAGTGCAGGCAACTATGCGATTAACGTCTCTGAAACAGGTAAGGAAGCTATTGCTGGCAATGAGCTGGTAGGTGTAACCACACGTACTCAGATTCCTGAGACCTCTGCCGACAAGTACAATTACATCTTCTCCAAGAAAGACGATGTGATAGGATTCTATAGAGCCAGCGGTGCTTATCTGCTGCCTAACCGCGCTTATCTGAGCACCTCTACGAAGGGAGATGCTGCTGCTCGCGAGTTCATGGCCATCATGTTTGACGAAGGCGAAACCACATCGCTTCGCGAAGTTAGAGGTCTGAAGTCTGAAGTAAGAGGTGAGTTCTTCAACCTCAACGGTCAGCGCGTGGCTACTCCTGTCAAGGGTAACATCTATATCGTGAACGGAAAGAAAGTAATGTTTAAATAAAGAAAGGAGGAAATGAATATGAAAAAGACATATATCAATCCCTCAATGGAGGTCGTGAAGATTCAGACCGTTGGAATGTTGGCAGGCTCGCCCCTTCAGGACAGCACTCCTGCAGAAGTAAACGGTGACGGCAATTACAATTCATTAGGTCGTGAATACGACTTCGATGACTTCGAAGACGAGTATTAATTAACCAATTCCTCCCCCTGGCTCGCAGTGGGCTGGGGGGAGGATTAATAACAAATTACTAATAAAACAAATCTACTATATAAATAATAAGGTTCGCACGTGCGTACGCAAGTTGATGAAAGGAGAACTCCTAAGGAGCATACTAATGATAGAAAACAAATATCAAACAATATATAATCACAATTAATCAAATTACTAATTAAAACTACAAAAAAATGAAAAGAAAACTATTTTGTTTATTGACGCTCCTACTAACAGTATGTAGTGGGGCGTGGGCGGATGAGGAATTAACTTTAACGCCAGATTCTAAAGAAACAGCAGATTCTTACTTTCTTCCTGCTGATGGTACTGTTATAACCGCAGTTGGGGGAACTAATGCTGGATCATGTACATATAGTTCTGGTTCTAAGATAACATTACAAGGGTCAAAAATCGCAACAATTACATTTACAATAGGCGATGGCGTTACTATTACAAGTTTTAAAGTTAATGGAACTAGTAATTCTAAAGTTATTTATGCTCTAGACGGGAGTGCTGTATCATTTGGCACAGCAAAGACAGGATTGAGTAAAAGTGGAAGTATGTCCTTTGTTTTAACATGTAACGATGGCACAAACAATTCTAATAGAAATTCAACGATTACATCAATACAACTTACCTATACCACAGGCAGTGGCGGTGGTTCAACCTATTCTGTCACTTACTATGGTAACGGAAATACTTCTGGCGAAGTTCCTACAGATGAAAATGAGTATTCTTCAGATGATGAAGTTACTGTTTTAGGAAATACGGGTTCTCTTGCAAAGACATATTTTGACTTTGATGGTTGGAATACGGCTTCCAACGGCTCTGGAACGAGCTATGATGCTGGAGATATTTTTTCGATTACTGCTGACACGAAGCTTTATGCCCAGTGGACACTTAGTTCAGATGTTGCTATTGTAACTCAACCAGTTAGTGCTGATTATACTGTTGGTGCAACACCAGCAGCACTTACCGTTGAGGCTCTGACTCGTACAGGTAACTATACCTATCAGTGGTATAAGAATACAACGAATGCTGCAACCATAGATGCCGAACTTGCTATAGAAGGTGCAACCTCTGCAACATTGGCAGCAGGTAATATTTCTACATCTGCTGCAGGTACTGCATATTATTATTGTCGCGTTGGAGATGGAAGCGGCAATTATTTGACCTCAAATATTGCAACCATTACGGTGTCTTCCTTATATCCCGACAATAACTATCTGTTGTTGAATGGTAGCTCAAACAATTCTATTTCAGCTTCCCAGATTGGTGGTACAGGTGCGACATGGTCTTGTAACACCAGCAAATATAGTTATCAATCTACGACATGCACATTCTATGGTCAGGCATTTAGTAAAGGTCTGAAACATGAGAGTTCAACATGGACTCAGGTAGTAACTACAGGAACAGGTACTCTTACCATAGTCCAGTCACTTAATACTAATCCTAATGGTACGTTGTTGCTTGAAGATACAAACGATTCTAAAACTAAGGCAGAAATATCCACGTGGACAGATTATACAGAGGTATCCTATTCTGGAACTCATACCGGCGGTGGTAAAACTTACAAGGATGTAAGGGTGATGAAAGTTCACAATCTTCCAGCTGGTACATATAAGATATATCGTGGTGGTGGTATTACTGGTGACAATGACCAAACCTATGTGGTGTATATGGGTGTTACTTATGGCTCTACCAGCAAGGTGGCTATTACGACTGAGGCATCTCCTGCTGCAGGTGGTGAGATTACTGGTGGCGGATCATTTGTGTCTGGTGCAAAGACTGAGCTGAAAGCAACTCCTAATAGTGGTTATTCCTTTAATAAATGGCAGAAGGATGGTGAGGACTTTGAAGGTAATACTGTGAATCCAATAGAAATCACAGTTTCGGCAGCTGCTACATATACTGCTGTATTTGATGCTGTTCCTACTTATGCTGTTACTGCTTCCGTTGCAGACGGTCAGTCAAGTTACGGTGAGGTTTCCGGTGGTGGTGAAATCATCGAAGGCGATGATGCCACAGTTACTGCAAATCCCGAAGCTGCTTACAAATTCCAGCATTGGATTATAGATAACGACACCGAGAATCCTGTAACAACGAATCCTTATACTTTTGAGAATGTAACTGAGATCCATACTGCTGTGGCCTACTTTGTAGCTCGTAAAACTATTAGCTATACCGTTACTGAGAGTCAGAAGGGTACACGTACCGATGTCTTTGGTGCTGAATATGCCGATAATGACGACAACTTCACAGCTCCTGCAAACAAGTACCTGAGCAGCGCTAACCAGACGCTGACAGGTTGGAACGATGGTAGCAAGACGACCGCTGTTGGTGGAACTATTGACTGTTCTGATGGCAACAAGACACTGACTCCCGTCTTTGCTGATAACGCTGAGGATACTTTCGCAGAGACCTTGGATGGTAGCCTTGCCGACTTCGAAGTAACATGGGACTTCAGCGATAGCTACGGAAACTTTGAACTTCAGGGTAATACTGGTTATCTTGTAAATCAGGCTACTATCAATACCAAGTCTGTTGATATGCCAATCGCAATCAATACCACTACAGGTAAACTGAACAACAAGAACAGAGCTGACCAGTGGGCACAGATTAACACTGGTACCACGCTGACAGTTCCTGTTGTCAATGGCTCTGTTGTCACCATTAAGAGCTATAAAGACTTCACTGCAACAACCATTAACGGCTCAACGGAATATGAGAAGAGTGGTACGGACGGTAATCGCATAGCTACATATACCTATAGCGGCTCTACTGGAACTATTGACATAGTAGCTGGCGAGGGTTCTGGTGCAATCAGTGATATTCAGTATATCTCTTATATTAACGTTACCTATCCTTCTACGTTCAGTCCCGCTCCTGCTATCAGTGCTGGCACCTTCTCGTTCGAAAACAAGGCTTATCCTGTGACCATTACAGGTGAGACGGGTACAACGAAGATTGAGACATCTGTCGATGGCGGTGCCAACTGGACTGACCAGGAGCTCACCGATTTGGCTTGCACTGTAAACGTTACTGCCGGGCAGACCCTTCTGGCTCGTGCTACCGTAGGCAGCAAGGATCCTTCTGCTGAGGTTAGCTATACCAACAACTTCGATAGCGGTAAGAGCTATGTAGGCTGGGTATATGGAAAATATAGTGACTACGCTAGCTACAATCCTGAAAGTGATGGAATTTATGCATCATTAAAAGGCGTATATAATATGGTTCCTGTATCATATACATCTGCAGATGCAACTCCTTCTAATGATTTGAAGAATGCTGATTTATTGGTGTTCTCAGAGGCTCTTAAAGGCGCTGGTGGTGATGTGATGCCTAACAAACTGAAGGCATTTGTAGGATATGTACCTATCATTAATATGAAGGTGTTTAATTATACCTATAATGAATCTGCTTCAAGTAATCGTTGGGGATGGGCTACTGGCGAGAGTAATCCTAAGACCGCAGATATTACTCCCAACTCTAATCAGTACAAGATTCTCGACGGAGTTACATTTAGTGGCAATAAGATTAACTTCTATAGCGGGGCTTCAGGTAATCAGGTTCAGACTATCAATGGTTGGCAAGCTGAGCCTACTAACAATGTTGCTCTGGGCATAGGTTCTGATAGTAAAGTGGCTATGCACGCCATTATTGACAATGCCCACTTAGATAAGCAGTTCTTTGGTATTGGCTTGTCTTGCGACAATAGAGACAAATATACAGAAAATGCTAAGATTCTTATCAAGAATGTTGCTACTGTTCTGATTGCAGGCACAGAGCGTTTGGATGCTGTGATGGCTTCTGTTTCCGGTACGATTAATACTACTGGTTGGAATTCATTCTCAAGCAGCTATCCGCTCGACCTGAACACCATCAGCGGCGGTGAGGCTTACTATGCTGAGAGCGTTGACGGAACGGATGTAGTCGTTAAGCCTGCTACAGGTGTTGTTCCTGCTGGTGAAGGTCTGATGATTAAGGGTTCTGTTGATGCTACATTCACAATCAGCGTGGCTGACACAGACGGAACGGCTATCGATGGCAACAAGCTCGTTGGTATGCCTTCTGGTGGTTCAGTGGCTAAGTCAACCACAGGAAGCTACAACTATGTATATGGTTGGAAGACTGCAGATCCTGAGAACACCTTTGGCTTCTACTATCTGAACAGCGATGATGCTACGCTGGGTGCCGGCAAGGCCTATCTGCATCTGACCGAGGCTATTAGCGAAGGACGTCTCAGCATTATCTTTGACGATGAAGAAACAACCGCTATTAGCGAAGTAAGAGGTCTGAAGGCTGATGTAAGAGGTGAGTTCTATGACCTGAGCGGTCGCAAGGTTGCTCAGCCCACGAAGGGTCTGTATATCGTGAATGGACGTAAGGTCGTGATTAAGTGAGAGAAGAACTGAGCTTGCTCGAGTTCTTCCGAACGTGAACGAGCTCGAGCGAAGCTCAAAGTCGTGATTAAGTAAAAAGAGTATTCATTAACACAGAGATACAAAGAACGGAATAATAGAAAGAACTCTGTCTCTCTGTACCTCTGTGTTTAAAATAAAAACAAGAAAGTAAAATGAAAAAGACATATATCAATCCGACCATAGAGGTCGTAAAGATTGCAAGCCAGAAGCAGATATTAGCAGGAAGTGAGACCATCGCTACCCAAGGAAACTATGGTGATGGCACTGGCATTACTACTGGTGCTCGCAACTTCGACTTCGACGACGAAGAAGAGTACTAAGAAGACCCACCCCCGACCCCTCCCTGCTCAAGGGAGGGGAGGAGGGGGAATAAGAAAGTAGAAACCAAGTAATATGAGGGCCATCGAAGCACGACACCGCGAGGTGTGCAGGGCCCAGTTTTTTCATAATATTATATTAGTTATTTATGTAGTATAGGTCATTTTGGCGTCGTGAGATGCGTAGGGCCTATTGTAGTTAATGGGTACACAGCGGACGCAACTCCGTTGTGTACTTTTTTGTTTCTCAACACAGAGACACAGAGTTTTTTAGTTTGCTGTTTACAGTTTACAGGTAATCATAATTACTAATTCCTAATTCCTAATTCCTAATTTAATCTCTCTGTGTTGGGGAAAGGGATTACTCGTCGAGGAAGGCGTCCATGATGGCGGTGGGGGTGGCGTTGCTGTCGAAGGCGCCGAGCTTGTAGCCGCCAGGGAGGCACTGGGGTTCCCAGTAGAAGACGCCACGGCAGTGGCCGTTGGTGGCGCTGCGGGCCTCACGGATGAGGCGAGAGAGCTGGCGGCGTCCAGCCTCCATGACCTCTGGATGCTGCTCATCGACCTCGTAACCGGTCTCGACGATCATGACGTCGCAGTGGTATTTCTCGCTGACGTGGCGGATATTGGCTATGCAGTCGGTGATGATGCCGTCGGCAGTGAGGGTAGAGTCCTTCTCTATCGCCCAGTAGGGATAGAGCGACATGCCTACCATGTCGAATTTGCCACCGTACTTCAAGATGGTATCGAGGTTCCAGTCGTAGAGCTGCTGCAGGTGTCCGCGATCCAGATGGACAATGACGATGGCCTCGGGGAAGACCTCCTTCACGGCATCGTAGCCTGCACGGATGAAGCCAGCATACTGCTGAGGCTCGGTGTCGATATGTCCCATGGAGTGTGTGATGAAGGTGTTGCCTAACGAGTCCTTGACTTCCCAACCGCGCTCGTCGGTCTTGACGCTCCACAACAGGCCGTTGGCAGTCTCGTTGCCTACCTGCACCCAACGAGGCGTAATGCCGTTGTCGCGCAGCAGCGTCAAGACATCGATGGTATGCTGGCGCACATCCTGCTTCATCTCTTCGTATGAGTGGCCCAGCCACGCCTTCGGAATGTTCTGCTTGGCGGGGTCTGCCCACCAGTCGCTGTAGTGGAAATCGACCATGAAGTCCATCCCCAACGCTTTGACGCGCCGTGCCATCGTCAGCAGGGCGTACTTGTCGCAGTCGCCGCCTCGCGGATTGACCCAGACACGCATGCGGATAGCGTTGATGTGGTAGTCGTTCTTCAGCAGTTCCAGACATTCGCGCTCCCGTCCTTGGCGGTCGTGAAACTTCACACCGTGCCGCTCCTGACCGAGCAGGAAGCCTACGTCGGCACCTTTTACAAAGTCCGTGGCAGGGGACTGTGCCATGAGGCTGCTCATGGTCAGCAGTCCGCAAAGGAATAGAATTAGTCTTTTCATGTCGAGTGTCGAGTGTCGAGAGTCAAGGGTCGAGTGTCGAGAGTCAAGGGTCTAATCGGCAATGGAGAAGTCCAGCTGGCGTTTCTCCAGATTGGCACGAGCCACCTTGATGCGGATGGCATCGCCCAACTGATATTTATGGTGATGGCGGCGGCCTACGAGACAGTAGTTGCGTTCGTCGAAGTCGTAGTAGTCGTCGTCGAGGTCGCGCATGGGCACCATGCCCTCGCAGTGGTTCTCATCAATCTCGCAGTAGATGCCGTACGACTGTATGCCGCTGATGTGGGCATCGTACTCGTTGCCTATCTTATCCTCCATGAACTCCACCATCTTGTACTTGATGCTGTCGCGCTCGGCCTGCTGTGCTATCTGCTCCATGTCTGAGCTGTGTTCGCTCAGCTCCTCGTACTTGTCCTGGTTGGCAGAGCGGGCGCCGTCCTGGTATTTGGTGAGCAGGCGGTGGACCATCGTGTCAGGATAGCGGCGGATAGGACTGGTGAAGTGTGTGTAGTAGTCGAAGGCCAGTCCGTAGTGGCCGATGTTATGCGTAGAGTATTTCGCCTTCATCATGGCGCGCAGGGCCACGGTCTCGATGAGTTTCTGCTCCTTCTTGCCTTGGCAGTCGTCCATGAGGCTGTTCAGCGACTTGGAGATGGCTCCCTTCGTGCCGCTGGTCTTCATCTTATAGCCGAACTTGACCACAAACTCGCGCAGCATCTCCAGTTTGGTGGGGTCTGGCTGGTCGTGGACACGATAGACGAAGGTCTTTGCCTTTGTGCTCTGTCCCGGGCGCTTCTTGACCTTGCCGATGCTTTCGGCAACGGTGCGGTTGGCCAGGAGCATGAACTCCTCGATGAGCTGTGTGGCGTCGTTCGACTTCTTGAAATAGGCACGTGTGGGCTTTCCGTTCTCGTCGATGTCGAAGTGTAGCTCCTCGCGGTCGAACTTGACGGCTCCGCCCTTGAATCTCCGTTCGCGCAGGTGCTTGGCAAACTTATCAAGCATACGCAGCTGCTCGGCGTATGGATCCTCCGCCACAGCATTTTTCTTTCCCTGCTTTTGGGAGGGCTGCAACACCTCCTGCACCTCCTCATAGGCATAGCGGCGGTTGCTCTTGATGACGGTATGCACAATGCGATAATCCTTCACGTTGGCGTCCTCGTCCAAGGTAAAGACGACGCTGTAACAGAGCTTCTCCTCGTCGGGACGCAGCGAGCAGATGAAGTTGCAGAGGCGCTCGGGCAGCATGGGGATGGTGCGATCGACGAGATAGACGCTGGTGGCACGCTTGACAGCTTCCTTGTCGATGATAGAACCCTCCTTCACGTAGTGGCTGACATCAGCGATATGGACGCCCACCTCGTAGAGTTTGCCACCTGCCGACTTGCTCTTGAGCTCACGGAACGACAGAGCGTCGTCGAAGTCCTTGGCATCTTTGGGGTCGATGGTACAAGTCCACACGTCGCGGAAGTCCTCGCGGCGCTTGATTTCCTCGGGAGTGATGCCCGGTTCAATCTTGTCGGCAGCGTCCTCGACATTCTTGGGATACCGGTAAGGCAGTCCATACTGCGCCAGGATGGCGTGCATCTCCACGTTGTTGTCGCCCTCCTTGCCTAAGACGTCGATGACCTCGCCGACGATGTTCTTCGACGCCGCCGACGGCCACTGCGTAATCTTGACGACCGCCTTCTCGCCGGTCTTGCCGCCCTTCAGCTTCTTCTTGGGAATGAGAATATCGTGGACAAACGTGTTGCCTTCCGTCACGAGGAAGGCATAGTCCTTCTCGACCATCAGCTTGCCGACCGCCTGGTCCAGCTTGTGCGACAGGATTTCCACCACCATCGCCTCCTTGATATGGCGCTCACGACGAGCCATCATAGCCACACGCACACGGTCGCCGTTCAAGGCAAACATGGAGTTGCGCTCACTGACGAAGATGGGCTTGCCGCCATCGTCGGGCTGGAAGGAGTTCTTGCCGTTGGACTTGCGGATGAAGGTACCCTCCTGCACCTGCGTCTTCAGGTTCAGGTGGTAGGTATTGTCGCTGTCCTTTGCCAGATAGTCGTCCCACGTCATCTCTTCCATGATGTCGATGGCGAGCATCCTGGTGGGATGCGTATCTAACTTCAAGACCTTGAAGACCTGCTTGATGGTAAACACCTCGTTGGGATGCTGCTGGAACAGCGTCTGCAGCATTTCTGCAATTATTTTCTTGTTCAGTCGTCTGCCTTTACTCTTGCCCATAATTGTATCGTTTTAAGTTTTTATGTGGCAAAGATAGTGCTTTTTGTTGAAAAAAGCAAATATAACTTTGGTTTTTCGCTTTCTTCTTTGTACTTTTGCACGCATGAATCCAAAAATACTCATCACAGGAGCCAGCGGTTTCATCGGTTCCTTTATCGTTGAGGAGGCCTTGAAACGGGGCTTTGAGACGTGGGCGGCAGTGCGCAAGAGCAGTTCGAAAGCCTTCTTGCAGGACGAGCGTATCCACTTCATCGAGCTGAACCTCTCGTCGGAAGAGGCGCTGAAGGAACAGTTGCAGGACCATGCCTTCGACTATGTGGTGCATGCTGCCGGTGTGACGAAGTGCCTGCACCAGGAAGACTTCCGCCGTATCAATACCGAAGGAACGAAGAATCTGGTCCGTGCGCTGATAGCCCTGCAGATGCCGCTGAAGCGCTTTGTCTATATCAGTTCGCTGAGCATCATGGGCGCCATCCGTGAACAGCAGCCCTATACGGAGATACTGGAGAGTGACGAGGCGAAGCCCAATACCGCCTACGGACGCAGCAAGCTGGAAGCGGAGAATTGGCTTGATAGTTTACAGTTTACAGTTGATAGTTTACAGTTTACAGTTGACAGTTTACAGTTGAAGCCTTTTCCTTACGTTATTCTGAGACCGACGGGCGTCTATGGGCCTCGTGAGAAAGACTATTTCATGATGTTCAAGAGCATCCAGGCACATACCGACTTTGCCGTGGGCTACCAGCAGCAGGACATCACCTTCGTCTATGTCGCTGATGTGGTGCAGGCGGTCTTCTTGGCTATGGAGAAGGGTAGGACAGGGCGCAAGTACTTCCTGAGTGACGGCGAGGTGTATCAGTCTTCTACCTTCAGCAATCTGATACGCAAGGAATTGGGCAATCCGTGGTGGATACGCATCACGGCGCCGCTATGGGTGCTACGCATCGTGACGTTCTGCGGCGAGTATATCGGTCGGCTGACGGGAAAAGTGACGGCGCTGAACAACGACAAATACAACATCATGCGGCAGCGCAACTGGCGTTGTGACATTACCCCAGCCCAGCAGGAACTCGGCTATGAGCCTACTGTCAAGTTGCAGGAGGGCGTACAGCGATGCGTGCGGTGGTATAAAGACAACGGATGGCTATGAAATTAACGTTATTCGCTATAGAGAAAAAGCCCCGCAAGGGCCTGCTGATGGTGGAGTGGATAGCCATGGGCTATCTGCTGTTTACGCTGGTGGTCATGGCGATGCTGTGGCAGGAGCTGCCCAACAGGAGCCTCATGATTGAAGGACGTATCAACTTCTTCGTCGTCACAATGGCCATGTGGCTGGTCTATCGCTTGGTACCCTGCCGACTGACGCTTCTTCTGCGCGTCGTGGTACAGATGCTCTTTCTGAGCTGGTGGTATCCCGATACCTACGAGATGAACCGTTGCCTGCCGAATCTCGACCACGTCTTTGCCGGTTTCGAGCAGCAGCTCTTCGGTTGCCAGCCCTCGTTGCTCTTCTCGCAGTGGGTGCCGTGGAGCTGGTTCTCTGAAATCATGTGCTTAGGCTACGTGAGCTACTTCCCACTGATGGCACTGGTCTGCCTGTATTACTTCTTCAAGCGCTACCACGAGTTCCAGATGGCGGCTTTCGTGCTGCTCACCTCCTTCTTCGTCTATTACGTCATCTTCGTGTTATTGCCCGTCACGGGTCCGCAGTTCTACTACTTGGCAGTCGGTACGGAGAAGATAGCCGAGGGCGTTTTCCCCAATCTTGGCGACTGGTTTCTGACCCATTCCGAGCGTATGGCGGCTCCTGGCTGGGCGGACGGATTCTTTTATCATCTGCTCGACATTACACACGATGCCGGCGAGCGTCCTACGGCAGCTTTCCCCAGCAGTCATGTGGGTATCACTACGGTGGTCATGCTTCTGGCATGGCGCACCCGCAGCAAAGCACTCATCTATACCATTCTGCCGTTCTTTATTGCGATGTGCCTGAGTACCGTATATATTTATGCCCACTATGCCATTGACGTCATAGCGGGCTTGGTAACGGGCAGTGCCTTGTATTTCCTGTTGATGCTGGTCTATCCCTATACGGCCACGGAAGCGTGCCGCCAGAAGCGATAGGTGATGTCCTCGAACTCGCCATTCTCCAGGCGGCGGTAGAGGCGCTGGTTGGTGGTAGGCGACTTCAGCGGACCTAAGTGTTTGATATAGGGTCCCACCTTGATGAAGTCGAAGTCTGCTTTAGACACCGTCGGTGGTATGCGTAGCCGTCCGCTATACCAAGCCACCTTGAACTGCGGATGTTCCTCATGGATGTATTGAGCCAGCTGGTTGACAGCCACAGGGTCAGCATCACCTCCCATAAACGACAGGCAGGTGATATCTGTTCCGTACTGGCGTATAAAGTCATCGATGGCGTCAGTATCCAAGGGCAACCCAATGTCTTCCCAAAGATAATGACTGTGGCATCCCGGACAGTGACACGGGCAATTAGAAATGTTAATTGCCAGTGTCACTTCGTCAGGAATCTCTTGGAATACGACGCCTGTGTTTACGTATTTCAGCATTGCTCAATTGAAAATGTCAATTGTCTAATGTTTAATGTCTAAGGTCAAGGGTCAAGGGTCTGGGGTCTTCACTCTCAACTCTCAACTCTCATCTATCCCTCCGCATGAGCATAGAAGCGGCGTGCTGCCTCTTCCTGGCGTGGCTGTGAGAAGTTGCTGACGCGCTTCAGGTATCCAATGATACGAGTCATGTAATCGACATTCTTCGAATGACAGTGAGGACACTCCTTCAGATAACGCTTGTCAATGTGTCCGCAGTCGTTACATACGGTATTGGGAATGTTGAACGTGAAGTAGTTGCAACCCTCCTTGGCAGCAACCTTCAACAGGTGCAGGTACTGCTCCTTCGACAGGTGCTCGTCGAGGTTCATGTGCAGGGC
>JAEEGF010498235.1_pt1 | contig 18771 bp, 10 predicted proteins | sample 9134171 | NCBI WGS metagenome assembly JAEEGF01 (sample SAMN16246542, study PRJNA631951) | gut metagenome | biome: gut microbiome; feature: rumen; material: AP-attached | host: Bos | place: Iran: Karaj | collected 2018-10
AGGGCCACACCACCGAGCTCATGTTGAACTGGAACCCGAATATGGACATGATCCACGCCGTGGCCGTGGTACCGATGTTCGCGCCCATAATAACAGGAATGGCCTGACTCAATGTGAGCAGGCCAGCATTAACGAAGCTTACGGTAAGAACGGTCGTAGCGGTAGAAGACTGCACCGAGGCCGTGACGAACGTGCCTGTGAGGAGGCCTCCGATACGGTGCTTGGTCATGGTGCCAAGGACTGCGCGGAGGTGCCCGCCGGTGAGTTTCTGCAAGCCTTCGCTCATCGTCTTCATGCCGAACATGAGCAGCGCAAGGCAACCAATCATTTTGAGAATCATAAGTGTCATAGGACATTCCTACGGAACACCACTACCGGATCATCGTCGCTGCCTTTCAGCTAGTTCGGGCTCATGGCGGTAAATTGTTTATTTTAGAGCTGGCGTAAATATAGAAATATGTCAAAAGCCTTGCGACCGGCGCAAGGCTACAAAAACAGAAAAATTTTATTACTGCAAAATCACCGCCTTCTGGGCGAGAATTTTAGTATCAAAATTAGCGGACCCGCACCTTCCGGGACTGGCCAGCATTACGTACGATGTAAAAGCCCGCACGCGGCACATTCAGGGTTGCAGAAACCCCGTGGATTCGTGCCGAAGTCACCAGGCGCCCATTCATGTCGAGCACGAGCACGGCATCGCCCTGCCGCAAGCCAGAAACCGTAATATCGCGACCAGAAACTGCGACATGCATCGGGAGCGCATTCGCCTTCATATCGCGCGGCTTCGGTGCCACAGGAGTCGTCCCATGAGGGTCGCCGCCGGTAGAGTCGGCATACACCACATCCAGCAGGTAACCCACGCTGTCGGCAAAGCCTTCCTCAAAGAAGTCCTCGACTACATTCACGGCGCAAACCGAGGTCGTGTCGGCCTCCATCCTGGGGAGGCAATTCCCGAACACCCACGGGCCCGCTTCCGCATTCAGGTACTCAAGTTCGCCCTTCATCTGCTCGAATGTCTTTTCCTCGACCTTCTCGTAGAGCGCACCTTCCGGAAGTTCCACGACTGCGGGCGAGTTCAGTTTGTCCTTGCCGTAATAGAGCATCTGCAAGACGTTGCCATCGTTCTCGACCCCGTAGGCAAGCGTGGCCACGCCGCTTCCGGAAAGCGTTTCCGTAAAGCTGTAGCCCGCGGCAAGCGTCACGAAGTTACCGCCAGCAATCATTCCGCCCGTAAAGCGCGTTTGCGAATCGCCCTCGTTCTTCACGACACCCCTGTTGTAGTCGTCCTGCAGCACGAGGTTCACCGCATACCCGATGATGCCGCCCGCATACGAGGTGTCCTTCGAGGTTACCACATGCACGGGGCCGTAGTTGAACGACCAGATGAATCCACCTGCATGGTAGAGCGTACCGCCAGCCAAAAGCGTTAGCCCGCTATAGCGCCCCACAAGACCACCCGCATACGCGCGGTCAGAGGAAACCACATGCACGCGGCCCCAGTTGCCCACACCCGAGATGGAATTGATGGAATCCGCCAGGCCGACAATGCCACCGAGCATTATATCGCCCCTCTGCACGGAGCCCTGCACCAGACCGGTATTGTAACTGTCGCTTATGGTGGTGCGCAGAGCATAACCCAAGATGCCACCCGCAAACACGATGGTATCTGCCGTAACGAGCACCGCACCCGTATTCGATGCCTGGGAAACGATATTCGGGCCATGACCATAGCCGTTCGCGCTACCCGCAATGCCGCCCGCGACGCGCCCCGAAATTTTGCCCGAGTTACTCGCGCCCGAAATCACCGCCTCGTAGGAATACCCGACGATGCCACCCGCGACCCCCTTGGAATACACCGAAGTGTTCTCGTTCTTGAGATTGAGTAGAGTCTTGACGTTCTGCACCACAAGCCCTGCCGCCGCATCGTCGCCACGGACAAGGCTATTGCGAATCGTCACGTTACGCACGCAGCCATTGTTCTTGATGGTAACGCCTGCCGCAGAATAGCCCAAATCGTTTTCGAACCTGCTGTTCGCAATCGTAAAGTTCTGCACGAGCGAATTCGAGTCGAGACAATGGAACATCGAGCGTTCCATGTCGAGGCCGTAAACCGTATGTCCCTTGCCGTCGAACTGCATCGACACGCACTTGCCCACAGAATCGACAGACATCTTGCGCATCGAGAGGTGCAGGGAATCCTTGCCCATCACGATATCGTTCGCCAGTTCCGCCTTGTAGGTCTTGGTACTCAAGATGCGCCCGAGTTCCAGGAAGGCGCGCATCTCGTCGGCGGTAGAAATCGTGTAGAGGGTCGTATCGTTCTCGACCCGTGACGGCGGGAGAACGAACTTGTCCATGTTGAAATAGACGGAATCGTTCTGGTACACGCTATCGAACGTGAGCACAGGATACCCGCCGCGACGCACCCACAGGTGGCGATCGGCCTCAGTGCCGTTTACCGTGTTGAGCGTGGCGAGCATCTCGTCGCTCTGCATTTCGGCAGTAGTCTTCTTGCATTGCGGGCACGCATTCTCACTAGAGTACACGTAACCATAGGCATTCAAATCTACAAGCGAGCCATCGAAATACACATTGGACGCTTGCTCTGCCTGGTACATCTCCCCTATAATTCCACCGGCCGTTTCAGCACCCTTCACGCTTGCGGCAGCACTGTAGGCATTCACGATGCTGTCGCCACCGTAGTTACCCAAATTCGCAAGGATACCGCCCACATACCTGTAACTGCAATAGCCCTTCAACAAGACATTTCCGCGGTTATACACATCGCTCACATTCATGCTATTCATGGTCGCGAGTATACCACCCACTTTCACGGTTCCCTTATCCGCAGGGCAAACAGCCGTCACGTCGCCATAGTTGAACGACTCGCGCAGTTGCGGCAACTTCATGTTGTTGAGCCCGCTCATCAAGCCAACCAGGCCACCTACAAGCACCTCCTTATTTCCTTCGGCATAGATGCTTCCGCGGTTTTTCACCTTCGCGATACCGTTCTCGTTAATCTGCATTTCAGCCCAGCCGGCAAAACCACCCGCATTCACCGAGACCTCTTCCGTGTTGTTGCGAATCTCGATAGAGCCACGGTTCAGCGTATTTCTCACATTCGGCTTTACCAGCGAACCCGCAATGCCGCCCGCATAGACGCTACCCCGCATATTCGTTTCCACAGAAATAGCGATATTCCCGTCGTTCAGCATATCCAATGCCGATGTCGCGTAGTAGGTATCCAGGCTTATCTGGCCCGCAATGCCACCCACCCGCCAAAGAGACACGTTCGTGCTCCAGTTGAACTTGGCCGAAGGCAAGCTACCCGCAGTAATGTTCCCGTAGTTCTGCAGGTTTTCTGCCCCACCCGAAATATCGCCCGCAATACCGCCAGCATACACGATGAAACGCGAACCCGTCAGTTCCACATCGCCACGGTTAATGCAGGATTCCAGCACGGAGCCGTCCCGCACCTCAGCACTCCCCGCGATACCGCCGATGTATGCCGGAATGGAATCGGCCTGCGCATTGCCGGCCAGAATAACCTTCGCCGAATTGTTCGAGCCATACACACGGCCCAGAAGCTGGCCCACGATGCCGCCCACATACGTACCGCCGATAACGGAACCACCCACGACGTTGCAATTGAGTATCACGACAAGTTCATCTTCCGACGAGATAAGGCTTGCGGCGATACCGCCCGCATTGCCCGCAGCAACAACCTTCGTATTGATGACGTTCACGTTCTGGACAACGCCTTGCTGGAATTCAGTGATGGCGGCAGTTGCATACGCGGAATCGCTACCGAAGGAGCTGTTCGCGATGTTCAGGTCGCGGACCACGCCCGCACCCATCCCGACGCTCTTGAACAGAGCCTTTTCGGCATTAAGGCCGTAAACCGTATGGCCCTTGCCGTCAAAAACGCCCGAAAAATAGTTCTGGTCCGCATTTCGGGTCCAGCGCTTGGAACAGAGCTTGGTAGTATCTTCGCCAAACACGATGTCGTTCTTCAGGTAGGCATTCAGGGTCTTGTCGCCTATCCTTGCCGGTGCGATGGAATCGAGAAACCCGACAAGTTCCTCGGGGGTCGTAATCTCGTACGCGCCCGAAACAACCTTCGGGAGCGTTGCAGAACCGTTCCATGCAGCAAGGGATGCCTGCGTCAAAGCAAGCAGGGCGCATGCGGCAATCCATCTTCTCATTGTTCTTCCTCCTTTCCTTTGACTACCCCAAATATAGTCTTTTGTTCTAAAATTCTACAACAAACTAAATACTGCGGACCATCGCGATAGCCTGGCTTGCAATGCCCTCGCCCCTGCCCGTAAACCCGAGCTTTTCAGTCGTGGTGCCCTTGATGCCAATCTGCTTGATATCCAGGCCCAGCACGCGGGCGATGTTTGCCTTCATGGCATCCTTGTGCGGGTTCACCTTCGGGCGCTCGCACATCACGATGCTGTCGATGTTCACGATTTCAAAGCCAGCCTTCTTGACTTCCTCGCCCACCTTGCGCAACAACTCCAGGCTGTCGGCTCCCTTGAACGCGGGGTCCGTATCCGGGAAGTACGTGCCGATATCGCCGAGGCCCGCGGCACCCAGCAGGGCATCGCTAATCGCATGCAGCAACACGTCGGCATCGCTATGGCCCAAGAGGCCCTTCTCGTACGGGATATCCACCCCGCCAATAATGCACTTGCGGCCTTCTACCAACTTGTGAACGTCAAAACCAATACCCGAACGATAAATCTTATCCATAAGTGAACCTTCCTTGTCATCCCCGGCTCGACCGGGGATCTTTTTCACACAAATTTAAAAATTTCAGTCTTTCCCGAAATAAAGTTTGTCCATCGTTTCGGCAACTTCGGGGAAATCGTGTTCGTCGACGAAGAAGATTTCCTTGTCAATAACAAAAACATACATATGACGGAAAAGCCCCGTTCTGTACCTCTTTTTTAGTATATCCGTCTTGCCAAACGGAAGGACAGCCTCGTCATTGAGCCTGTACAACACAAAATCGTCCTTGCGACATTTTATTTCGCGCACGGCCTTAATGGAGTAGCCGGCATCAAAGAAAAAAGCAACAGATACTGCAAGAGGTATAAAAACTGTTAAAAGAAGATTCTTCGTAATCGGTTGCCTAAAGAGTTCACCAAGCATGCAAACAAAGACCATAAAGACAAATAGTGCTATACAATATTTGCACACCAACAGAATTTTCCCGTCACGTTTCTTGCGGGCCTTGTACGTAAAGAATACTTCCTTCTCCGGGGCATTTTCAATTTGGGAATCAGAATGTTTCGCCCCCTCGGCAGGCATCTCTTTTTCTACGGGCTTTGCAGCCCCGCACCACGGGCACTGCGGCTCGTAGTAGTTATACCTTTCTCCACATTCCGGACAAATCATCTACTGCTCCCTAACCCGCTAATCCTTCACGCATCGCACGGAATACGAGCGTCCCTTCATGGTACTTCGGATAATTTCTGGCGAGTCGTGACTGTAATAGAAATTAATGCCATAAAAGATTACCACACTTGAGCCGCTTCCCGAAGCGTCCGATGTCACAAAATACGCAGCTTCATCAGTAGTCCATGTCACCGGAGATGCCGAGAATCCAAACATATCATCGTAATTTGGTCTAGTCCACCAACCGGTTTCTGCCTTCAGGCCTACACCAAAGGCCCCGTCATTCTTGTATGTCGCATAACGCGCGAGTTCGTGCCACTCTTCAAGAGACGGGATATGCCAACCCGCAGGGCAAATCCCCTGCACCGGGGCACACGTTTGCGAAACAACTTCGTCCTTGGTTCCGTGCACTAGGTTCATTGCCGCATGCCAGTAATACAGGCGCCCCGTAGCCTCGCATGAATCAACGTCGTCCGAGCACCCCGTAAGGCCAATCATGTTCGGGGCTGCGAGCGTGTCGTAGTAGTTCATGTTTTCTGCCATCCACACCTGCTTGCCGATAGTCGTCACGCGGTAGCGGCGGCCGTCACGCGGGTCGGTAATATAGCCACCTTGCTCTTTGACCGGAGTTCCCCGTGCCGCTAGTTGTTCATCAGAACATTTTTCCCATTGCACATAGCGCGTCGGGTCATTACGTTTATCCTCAATCTTGCCAAAGAAATTATAGTGCGGATACGAAACTCTTTGGTAGGCAAGGACAGAATCCGCATTGTAGTCACAAATAACATCGACATCCTTGCCCATTATTTTCTCGTACCCAACTTTTCCCAAATCCTCAATGTCATCGCAGCCATCCGTCACTTTTTTTGCGAATTCTTCAATAAGCATTTCTATAAGCGAATCTTTCTGTATGCGGGTAAGTACGTACGCACCACCGTTCTCCTTGCAGTAGAAATAATAGCCATAGGCATCCTGTCGATACTCCAGCGTATCGGGATTTGCGCTACAAGCCTCCAGGTTCGATTCACCGGCAAGGCTAGCATAGTAATCCGCCTGTCTTTCATTTATCTCCACAAATACATACTTTCCGTCATGCTTTTCGCAATGGAAATAATCGCCATACAAGGAATCACGCACAAAAGAAAGCGTATCCGTATTCGCATCGCATGTATACCTCGCATTCACATCAGCAAGCCCTTCCAAGTCCCGTCTCTTCCCGTAACCCAGCGCTTCGTACTGGTACTTCCCGTCAATAAATGCACAGTGGAAATACGTATTCCAGTCCTTATGGCGAGTTTTCTCAAAATAAGGATGGACAAAAAGTTCGAACGTGTCGGATTCCGCGGTACACTCCGGCAAAGTCTTTAAATACTGTTCGTTCAAGTATTTTGCGGCATGATCATAATCCGAATCATAGAACTTGAGAATGGTATTCCTAATTTCGCAATGGTAAAAACGGTTCGTGTTGGTATCCACGATGTACTTTACCGTGTCCGCCAACGATTTACAGGGCGGCATCGAAGCGATAAACGCAAGCGAATCCGCAACGCGCTTTGTCGTCTTTTCAAACGTATAGATGCCGTTCCACTTTTTTCTTTTGTCGGTACAGATGTAATATATGGAATCGTACATGACAACGCGAAGCGAATCCGTCGCCTTATCGCAAGGGCGCTGTTCCGAAAGGAACCGGAGAGTATCGTTCACGGGCGTCCAGGAATCAAACGCACATACGAACTCGGACGAATCCGGCAACATCTTCCGTTTCCAGATATCACCGCTAGTGCAATTTCCCAACATAAAATTCAGCGTATCCGTTCCGTCATTCCTCCAGCCTCTATTATAGGCGACACATACATAGATGGTATCGCCGAATTTTTTTCTCAGTCTGGTGGAGCCCCTCGGGGCCTCATTCTCAATCAAGGCGTTGCTACATACTCCTAGTTCATTATCAAGGACCTCCCCCCATGTAGCCTTGACCCACGTGCTCAGGACTCTAGTCGAATCGTACTGCGTTTTGTGCTTGCAGACATAGAACGCCGAGTCCCCATCCGAAACGAAATTCTCCGTATTGATTGCGGTGCAAGGCCCATACAGAAGTTCTTCGGGAGCAAAAGGCCGGTGGAAAAAATCCCCATTCCCGCGCTTGTCGCAAAGAAGGGAATCTCCATCCAGCTTCGATTTGCCGTTCTTTACATACGAGACTTTTTCGCCCGCCGTCACGCACGATTCCAGGCCATAGGCGTTTTCTACAAAGCGCTCTATAAGCCTCCAACTGAATTTATATCCCGACCACTCTGGATTCAGGTTGTACATGCGCATACGCATGTTTTGCCAGTTTTTCACGACATAATCCGCAAACTCGACAAGGGCAAGCGAATCCTCGTAGACTCCATCCGCCAAATCCAGCCGGAAATCCTCGATGTTTTCTACAAAAGAGGAATCCGTATAATTCCGCATGAACAGCGCAAGCAACGAACCGGTTTCGTCGTAGGCCCTTCCGACAGATTCCGCGGGCAAGGATTCCTGCTTGAACTCGAAATTTTCGATAAAGCGCCGCATGGCGAGTTTCTTCGCGACACTGAACGGATAACCCTCGCCCACAAGCGCCTCGACAAGCGGGACTTCCAGGTGGGTCATCAGGTTCACGTTCGGTTCGGCGATATTCGAAATGTCGCTAACCGCCTCCAGCGTAAGCGGAACTGCTGTCGAATCCAGGAATTTCCACTTTCCCTTCACGCGGACCTTCACATAGGGAAACCTATAATCGCGCGTGGGCATCTTGAAAGAGATTTCCCTTCCTGTATTGAGGGTTCCCGTAGCGGAATCGTAGGGCGCAAGCGAACTGTCCAGCTGGATAATCCGAATTTTCTCGGGAACGAAGGCGCCGGTATTAGCACTAGAAGGAAACGTTATTTTCCCTTGTAAAAGGCGTGTCTTCAGCGGATATTCCCCCGAAAGGTCATGCTCCGAGATTGTCGTGTAATCCGTTTCCGCATTCTCGTAGTACGTATCTTCGTAATAGCAGCCGCCGGCAACGAGTGCAAAAAGCAAAAGCATACCGGCAACTATATGCACCGGGCCTTTCGCCAAACGGGAGGGGCGACCCGAAATCATCCGCAGAAACCGTAACATATCGCATCCCTCTCGAGGCAAGTTTCCGAGCCCCTCTGCACATCCATGTCAAGCTTTATTTCGTCGTCATCCACAACCACATGAAAAGAATATTCCTTCATCACGTCGCAATCGTATCCGTGTTCCCGCACATAGAATTTTTCCTTGGGTTCGGATATTTCGAATTTATCCTTCTTTATCAGCCTGGTATAGGAGTAGTCTTCGTTGTGAACGACAACCTGTTCGGCGTTCTTGCATCCATAATCGGTACAGCCGTAAATATCCACGAAAAGAGATTGTCCAATTCCGCGGGCAGACGACCAGTCGTATTGATCGCTTGTGCTCTTGTACTGCAGCCCAAGCTTTATAGACAGCGCCTCGGCCGAATTCTCAAAACTAGCGGTCACGGAGATAATCTGGATTGTAGAATCCTTGGCCGGGAGTTTCTTTATCTTTTTAGACGAAGGCTCGTAGCCATTAAAATTGAAAGCCGAGACGCTATCGGATTCGGCAAAGGCGATAATGGCAGAATCGGCACCAGGCCAATAGGCCGAATCAAAATTCACCCTGTCCAATTTATCCGTAGTGCTGTAGTAATCATACGCAGAACTGCACCCTTCAAGAACAAGGGCAAAAAGCACCAGGCACAAACAGGGTATTATCTCCATTCTTTTCATCGCCTATAATATAAATTCGTCACGAGTGTTTTCAAAACTCTCGGGTAGTTTTTCCGACGAAATAGCACAGCAGGGAGACAAAAAGCCCCATTCTGAACCTCTTTTTTAGTATATCCGTCTTGCCATACGGAAGGACTGCCGAGTCATTGAGCCTATACAGCACAAATTCGTCCTTGCGACATTTTATTTCGCGCACGGCCTTAATGGAGTAGCCGGCATCAAAGAAAAAAGCAACAGAATTTTCCCGTCAAGTTTCTTGCGTGCCTTGTACGTAAAGAGTAGTTATACCTTTCTCCACATTCCGGACAAATCATCTACTGTTCCCTAGCCCGCTAATCCTTCACGCAGCGCACGGAATACGAGCGACTCACCTCATCCGTGAATATCGTCGGATTGTCGCCACCATAGGTAAACCGGATTCCAAGAGGTTGCCGGTTGGTAAGATTCGTAATAACATCTGCGGCAGCAAAATAAGCCCTTTCGTCGGTAGTCCATGTCACGGGCGATGCAGAAAATTCGAACAAATCCCCGGACCAGTTAATGCGATAACTCCAGCCATCCTTACCCTTCAACCCACCGCCGTAACCCGCACCGTCATTGTAGTACGAAACATACTGGAACAGTTGCGACCATTCTTCTACCGTGGGGATATGCCACCCAGCGGGGCATATTCCCTGCACCGGCAGGCAAAGGTTCTCTTTCACAATTTCCTGGTCAAAATAGTTCGGGACACCAACCGCGGCATACCAGTAGTAAAGCCTTCCCGTCGCTTCGCACTGTTCCGCATCGCTTGCGCACCCTTGCGGGTCTGTCATGTTCGGGTTCGCCACCGGGTCGTAGTAATTCAGGTTTTCCGCCATCCACGTCTGCTTGCCGATAGTCACCACGCGGTAACTGCGGCTGTCGCGCGGGTCCGTAATGTAGCCATCATGCGCTTCTATCGGAGCGCCACGCGCCGCAAGCACATCCTCGCCGCAGGCATCAATCTTCACGCCTTTCTCGCCGACGTTCTTCCTTGCAGGATACTGGCCATAATACTGTTCGTCCACCCGCATCATCACAAAGTTCGCATTCGTATCGTAATCACATACAAAGTAATACTTTTGGGACATAAAGTTGTTCTTGTCGCTCCTCCACCTTGCGACAGTAGCATCGCAGGGTTCAAGTTTCGCCATATACTGGTCGGCAAGCATGTCAGCCAAGGCCTTTTCCTCAATTGGTTCCAAGTGGTATTCGCCACCAGTCTCAACGCAGTAATACAAATACCCGTACGCATCCCTCGTGTAGTGTATTTCTTCGCCTGCATCATTACAGAAACTGGACTCCCTCGCTTCCCTCAGGCTCTCGTAGCGTTTCAGGTCCCAGTAGTCCACCTGTCCGTAACCGTACTTGCCGTCGACATTCGAGCAATGGTAGAACACATTTACCGTAGATTCATACCTTGTGACGTTATACGGGCAATCGATAATTTCGAGCGTATCGGATTTATCGGTACAAGCAGGGAGCATTTTCACGAACTCGCCGCACATGGCCTGCCTGCCAACCTTTTCGTCGACCTCGTAGTACTGGTAATTGTCATTCCTGGTTTCGCAGTGGTAAAAGCGGTTACCGGTCGAGTCGTACACGTACTGGTACGCATTCACCGGATCGCACGGTTCCTGCATTGCGATAAACGCAAGCGAATCGGCGACACCACTCGAAACCCCCTTGAAGGAATATATTGCAGGCATATCGCCAATCTTCACATCGTCACACCTGTAATAGAACAGGTCGCTATAAGAGAACGAACGTAGCGCATCCGTTTCCCTATTGCACTTGCGCTGCTCCGCAAGGAACTTATTGATATCGTTCGCAGGGCTCCACCGCATGCTCAAGGAATCGTGCGTACAGACATATTCCGAAGAATCCGGCATGCGCCCGATTGTCCAGATGCTACCCGTATCGCATTCGCCCAGGTAGAAACCGACAGTATCCTGGCTCTCGTAATTCCAGGAATACGTATCGTCCGAAACCACATGTTCGCAGACGAATATCGAGTCGTGGAACAAGGACTTTTGGCCCAAGTTTTCGGAATGGCAGGCGCCAAAGTGATAATTCCGGATAAACTCGTCGTCCGCTACTTCCCACCCGTTCTTGAATTCCATGCGGCGACCGTCCGCAGACAACCCGTACGAGGCATAATTGCCTGTGCACTTGTAAGAAAGTTTCTCGCTCACCTTTTCCAGCCGAGGAGTGCTACCGACAATGCAGGGGCCAAACTGTTTCTCCAAATCGGTCAGGAACCTCCTGAAATACACGAGCGAGTCATTCTTGTTAAGGACTGCGTCGCATACCAGCGAATCCTTGTAATAAGAGGATTTGGAGTTTGCAACCGAATCGACCTTACCCAGGCGGTCCTTGCAGTCCGGGAGCCCGAAGGCTTCATCGACCATACGTTCAAAGAATTTCCACTTGTTTACGCCGGCAGTTGAATCCAGTTTATCCAGCAGTGAATCTACACTCAGCCATCTATTGACAATGAACTCGGCGAACTCGATTTTTTTATCAGTATCGTCGATAGTCCCATCCGAGAGGTCTTCTTTCAGGTAGGACTTGTTTTGGGCAAAGCTACTTTCCGACAGGCCTCGCAACAAGTATGCGTACAGCCCGGCAACTTCCTCGAACGGGCGCGCATACAATTCTGCAGGGAGCGTATCCTGTTCCGTAAAGTGAAACGCCTTCGCCACATCCTGCATGGCCTTCTTTTTCGCCTCGCTGAACGAGTAGCCCTCTGACACGAATTCCCAAATCATCGGGACTTCGATATCCGTCATCAGGTCAATCCTCGGATTTTCTACTTCCGAAATGTCCGTTATCACGGAGAAATAAATTCTGTTCGCCGTGGTGGGCCACATGATGCGTGTAGCATAGGACAGCGAGACTGCTACGTAGGGAGACTTGTAATCGTGAGCAGGGAATTCGAACTCGCTCCGGCTGGCATCGACAGGGGAACCTTCCACCGAGTCAATTACATAGAGCGAGGAATCAAACATATAGGCTACGGCTCGTGAATCCGGAGAAAACCATGCATTGGGAGCCATGTTCCGCACGCGGAACGACTTGCCTACCAGGGCGTAGTCTTCAGGAGTCTCGTCGTCCTCGATTTTCGAATCCACGCCCGCGCGGTTATAGTCCGAACCGCCGTCACAGCCCATAAGGCATAACGCGCCTAGAACAAGCGGCAGGCTGGCGGCATATGCGAACTTGAACAAATTCATCGTTATAAATATAGATTCTAATGTTTGAAAAAGCGCACGGGTCGCCCGTATTCCCGACAAAACGTAAAGTTATGCGACAAGGGAGGGCTCCCTGCCCTCCCTAAGACCCTCCCGACACTCGAAAACAAGTTTCTTCGTGGGCGCCTTACGGCGCAAGGCGACAAAAAAAAGCCCGGTCCGTAGCGGAGCGGGCTTAAGGTCAGATATTCGAGAATTATCCGAGCAGCGCCTTGCCGGGGAACATGCTCATGGCGATGAGGGCAATCGCAGAAATTGCCACCGCAAACTTGAGCATGTAGGTAAACGCAGCCTGGGACTTGCAACAGCAGCACTTGCACTCGCCTTCCGCCTTCACGGGCATAAACAGCACGTAGGCAATGCGCAGGTAGTACACCGCCGCCACCAGCGAAAGCACGAAGGCGAATATCGCAATGGCGCCATGGCCCGCGGCGAACACGTCGGTAAAGAGCGCGAACTTCGCGAGGAAGCCTGCAACAGGCGGGAGGCCGGCGAGGCTAGCAAGGCAAACCGTAGCGCCTAGCGCCACGAACGGATGCTTGCGGCCTGCACCCTGCAGGTCTTCGAGATTTTCCTTGCGGTCACCCTTGCCCGAAAGGTAGGCAACCCCCGTAAGGGCTCCCGCACTCGCAACGGCGTAGGTCACCAAGAAGTAGAACATTGCACCGAGCTGCACCGTACCGTTCTTCAGGTAGCTCGGAACCAGGAGGCCGAGCACAATGAAGCCCGCGTTCATCACGGCAGAGAACGCGAGAATGCGGCGAATGGACTTCTGGGCAAGGCCGCTGAACGCACCGACAAGAATCGAGAGCACGGCGACAATCACCACCAGGTAGAAAACCGGCTTGGACTGCCCTGCGGCAGTAACCTGTTCGGAGAGGTTCCAGGCACCGGCGACACCGGCGCGGGTAACGAGCATGCCGAGCCACACGGAACCGAGAGCGGCGAGCGCCCCCACCTTCACGACAGCAGCCATGAAGCCCGTGACCGCGACAGAAGCACCCGTATAGACGTCAGCCACCCAGTAGTGCACCGGAGCGGCGCCCGCCTTGAACAGGAGCCCGAAAATAGTGAGCAGAATGCCAATCGCATAGATGGGTTCACGGCCCTGCAGAATCAGCGCACTGAAGTGAGTCGTGCCGGTCGCACCGTAAACGAGCGCCACACCGTAGAGGAATATGGCACTGAAGATGGAACCCGAAACGAAGTACTTGAACACGCCTTCGCCCGCATTCGTATCCTTGCGGCGGATACCCACCAGGGCGTACACCGGGAAGCTCGTGAGTTCCATGGCGATAAACAGGGCGACAAAATCAATCGCCTGAGTCATGAGGAGTGCGCCGGTCGAAGCAAGCAGCATGAGCCCGTAGGCCTCGCCACCCTTGTGGCCTTCGTGACCGAGGGTCCACTGCAGGCCCGAAACGCCGAGCAGCGTGCAAAGCAGCACGGCAAGCCCGAGCAGGCGACGGACCGGGTCCATGGCGAACAGGTCGTGGCACGTATCGGTTGTCACGAGCGCGAAAGACGCCATGCCCAGAGCCACGAATACGGCAGCAAACCAGGGGATAATCTTGTGCTTGTTGTCGTCCTTAAGGAACGGTTCCATCACCAGGGTAGCGAGGGCACCGAGAGCGACAACGATTACCGGGAAAAAGTTGACGATACTAGTCATTGGAAGCCTCCTTCTCGTTCACCGGAGCGGCATCTGTCGCGGGGTGAGCGTCCATTTCGGCATCATTGAGTTCGTAGTCCTTGTCTTCGACGCCGCGGACCTGAGTTTCTTCTTCGCGAGCCTGCTTTTCTTGGGCAAGCACCGTGGAGCGCGCAATGTTCGCCTCGGTCTCAATAACCTGGCGGATAAGTTCCTTGCGTTCTTCTTCGGAGAAGCCCGCCTTCACCAGCGAGGAATCGAGCTTGCCGATATCGCTGGAAGTAACGATGTGGGATTCGAGCGGTTCGACCTCGCCTTCCTCCTCTTCTTCGACTTCTTCCTCAACGACCTGCTCTTCGGCAACAGGCGCCTCCTCGGTCTGTTCGACTGCAGATGCGTCATTGATAAGCAGGGATTCCGTCACGAACGACGGGTGGAAACCGAACACGAGGAGAAGCAGGAGCATCGCACCGTAGGCAACGCCCTCGAGGCCCGAGACCTTCACGCCTTCCTTGCATTCGCGCTTCGCCTCGCCGAAGATGACCTTCTGGATAAAGCGGAGCACGTAGGCCGCAGAGAGAATCATGGAGAATCCCATGATGCCCGCGCAAACCGGGCTCAGGTCCCACAGGGAAAGCAGCACGGTGAATTCACCGATAAAGCCCGCCGTTCCGGGAACCGCAAGAGCCATCACGCCGGCAGCACCGAACAGGAAGCTGAACGCGGGAGCCTTGTGGGCAAGCCCGCCCATTTCCTCGATATCGCGCGTGCCCGTCATGCGTTCGGCAATGCCAATCAGGTAGTACTGCACGCCGGCCGAAATACCGTGGGCCACCAGCAACACGAGAACCGCCGGGAGCATCGCCTCGGAGAGGCTGAACACGCCCGCAACCGCAATGCCCAGGTGGCTCATGGAACTGAACGCAAGCAGTTTCTTGCCGTCGCGCGCACGGAGCGCCATCAGGGCGCCGTAGATTGCGGAAGCAAGCCCGAACCACACCATCGTAGAAATCTCGGTCATGTTGAAGGGGAACACCGGAAGCACCCAGGCAATGAACCCGAACACGCCAGCCTTACTCATGGCACCCGTAAGGATAGCCGAGAGCGGAGCAGGAGCCTCGGAATAGGTAATCGCCTGCCAGCCGTGGAACGGGAAAATCGGGGTCTTCACGATAAACGCCATCAGGAAGCACAAGAGCAGCACGAGCTGCGTGTTTTCCGGCAGGCTCTGCACTGCGAGCGCCACGGAGAGGAGCAGCGAGTTGTCCGCAATCGTGAGCAGGTACCAGAGCGCCACCATCATCGGGGCAGAACCGACCAGCGTGTAGATTGCAAACGTCATGGCCGCTTCCTTGCGCTTCTCGCCGCCGAAGCCCGCAATCAGGACGGCAGCCGGAATAACCATCGCTTCGAAGAAGAAGAAGAACAGCACAGCGTCGGCGGCAAGGAACGTTCCGTTCATCGCACCCATCAGGGCAAAAATCCCGATGGCGAAATTACGGTAGTTGTTCCCGAAAAGCCCGCGTGCAGAGATGAGGGCCACGAGCGAAAGCCCGCAAGAGAGGAACACCATCCAGGCGCCCAGACCGTGGCTGTAGAGGTAGTAGTACGTGGGGCCCTTGCAGCCGGGAATCCAGAACCATTCCACCGGAGTGGTGGCGATGTTCCCGCCCGAGACAAGAGCGACGGAAAGCCCGAGGAACACGACGGCGAAGAGAATCGCCATGCGGGTCGCCGACCTGAAGTCTTCCTTGGAGTTGAGGACCATCAGGATGGCGGCAACAAACGGGGCAAAGACAAGGAGATGTAAAAGCATTAGACCAAACCTCCAGTCAAGAGAACAACAAGCACAAGGAGCGCCACGCCGAACAGGCTAAGCGTAAGTTGCAGGCGCACCTTGCGAACCTGGAACACGGTCGCGCCGTCGCCCACGATGGAGACGATGGCCGAGAGCGTCCACTGAAACGCCTGCAGCACCTTGTCGACAACTACGTCGCAAATCCAGGCGGCAATAAGCACAACCTTGATAAAGAACAGGTGAACGTAGTCCCAAAGGAACGTCCAGCCCTTGGCATAGCCCTCGGGAGCGGTAGAAGAGCCCTTCGCAGAAGCCTTGATATCGGCCTTGCCCCAGCCCTTCCAAGCAACGAACATGCCGAAGAGAGCGGCAAGCGTACCGAGCGCAGCAAAGAGCATCGGGTTCACGTGCGTCGTGACGCGCGGGATAAATTCCTCGAGCATCATGTCGGGGCTAAACATGCGTGCGGGGTCGAACGCCTGAGCGGCGCCAAGCACCGGAGCGAGCGAATCGGCAAAGAAAGTGATGCCGATGGATTCCGCCCACAGGTAACCCGCGAAGATGGAACCGAACGTGAGCACGACCATCGGGATGAGCATCACGGCAGGTGCCTCGTGGATGTGCGATTCGGTTTCCTTGTCGCCGCGGTAGGAGCCAAAGAACGTCATGATGATGAGGCGACCCATGTACACCGCAGTGATAACCGCAGTGAAGAGGCCCGTCACGTAGAAAATCTTGTTCATGGGAACGGCGCCATCGGCAAGCCAGGTTCCCGTGAATACCCAGTTGCAGTTCGTGAAGATGCGTTCAAGAATCAGGTCCTTGGACCAGAAGCCCGCAAAGCCGGGGAACCCGACAATCGCGAGGAACGCGAAAATCATCACGCAGGCAGTGACCGGAGTCTTCTTGATCATGCCACCCATGCGGCGCATGTCCTGCTCGCCTGCAAGCGCGTGGATAACCGCACCCGCACCGAGGAAGAGCGACGCCTTGAAGAAGGCGTGAGTGAACACGTGGAAGATGGAAGCATCGAACGCAGATACGCCCGCGGCCATGAACATGTAACCGAGCTGGCTAATCGTCGAGTAGGCAAGCACCTTCTTGATATCGTTCTGGAAGAGGCCCGCGAATGCAGCCCAGAAGGCGGTCAACGCACCCACGACGAGAATGAGGTTCAGCACGTCGGGGCAGAGCACGAACATGTTGGAGAGGCGCGCCACCAGGTAAACACCGCTCGTGACCATGGTCGCGGCATGGATGAGGGCAGAAACCGGAGTCGGACCCGCCATGGCATCGGGCAGCCACGTAAGGAGCGGAATCTGCGCGGACTTACCCGTGCAACCCACGAAGAACATGACAGAAGCGAGCGTGAGCATCGGGAGCACGAGTTCCACGTGCCCGCCAGCAATGACCATCTGGATAAACTGGTTGAGCAGGTCGTAGTTGAGGGCGCCAGCACCGCCAACCGTAACGAGGCAGAGCATACCGAGCAAGAACCCGATATCGCCCACGCGGTTCACGATGAAGGCCTTGTTGGCGGCCTTGCAGTTCTTGATATCCTTGTTCCAGAAGCCGATGAGCAGGTAGGAGCAGAGCCCCACGCCTTCCCAGCCGAGGAACGTGAGAAGCAGACTATCGGAAAGCACGAGCACAATCATGCTGAACAGGAACAGGTTGATGTAGGCGAAGAAGCGGGCAAAGCCGCGGTCGCCGTGCATGTAACCGATGGAGTACAGCGCGATGAGCGTGCCGATACCCGTCACGAACAGGAGCATGATGCGGGAGAGAGCGTCGAACAGGAATCCGATATCCACCTTGAGGAGCGGAATATCAATCCAGTTGCAGAGCGTCTCGCGGATGCCGGAGACAGGCATATTCGTAGCGAGGGCAGCGACACTCACGAACGACATCGCCGGGAGCAGCACGGCAATCGCACCCACGATACCTTCGGGGGCGCCCTTCTTGTTAGACGAAGAAGCGACGGCGATGCTCCCGAGGATGATGGTTCCGAGCAGCGGGAAAAGCGGAATGAGCCATAAAGGAATATTCGTCATCTTAGCCCCTCATATCGGAATAGGTGTCGGCATCGATACTTTCGCGGTTGCGGAAGATAAAGATGACCATTGCAAAGCCCACGCACGCCTCGGCGGCGGCAATGGCGATGGAGAACAGCGGAATAATCTGGCCCGCGACACTCATGGTATCGGGGAGCGTCTTCGCGAAGCCCACGAAGGAGAGGTTCACCGCGTTCAGGGCAAGTTCAATGCCCATGAGCACAAAGAACAGGTTCCGCCTGGAAATAGCCACCATGATACCGATGGCAAAAAGCGCCAGGGCAAGCAGCTGGATGAAAATGGGTTGGAGTTCCATCAGTGTTTATCCTCCATATTTTCAGATTCAACGGATCCGAGACGCTTCTTCGCGAGAAGCACCGCAGCCACCATCGAAGAAAGCAGCAGCAGGCCAAGCGCCTCGAAGAGCACGAAGTAGCCGGGGCCAGTCTGAGCCACGTCGAAGAGAGTCTTGGACGTGAGGGCGACAGAGCCGCGGAGCGTCGTCGTATCGAACGCGAGCGGGCTACGCACCAGCGCAAAGCCCACGAGGCCAGCGAGCACGATAACCGCCGGGATAATGAAGAGCGACACCTTGTCGAACATCGGAGTCTTGGAATCGCGGGCACCGTTCAGCACCATGATGACGAACGTAACGAGCATCATGATTGCACCGGCGTAGACCATGACCTGCACGACACCCAGGAACGGGCTACCGATAAGGCCGTAGATACCGGCGAGCGAGACCATCGACACGATGAGCGAAAGTCCGCCGTAGAGAGGATGACGGCTCAGGAGCACGCAT
>JAEEGF012331595.1_pt1 | contig 18771 bp, 8 predicted proteins | sample 9134171 | NCBI WGS metagenome assembly JAEEGF01 (sample SAMN16246542, study PRJNA631951) | gut metagenome | biome: gut microbiome; feature: rumen; material: AP-attached | host: Bos | place: Iran: Karaj | collected 2018-10
TCCGACTCAACCATCCCACATTCGTGATTCTAACCATGCAAAGAACCACATCTAAAACGAAAACGCCGCGCCCACCTTCAGCAGAGGCCAGTCGCATTTGTCGTAGTAGTGCCCACCGTTCTTGATGGAGTTCCGCGCCTGGCGATTTACCACGTCATACTGCGACACCGCCGCATAGAACCTGAGGTCGTCGGAGAACTTCCAGTCGAGCTGCATGCCAAAGAGTATAAACGCCACGGCGCCGCCCATAATGGTCTTCTCCTCTATCGCCGAGCCGTACCTCGCCCTGTAGCGGCGATGGTCCATCCACGTCGGCTGGAAATAGACCGACAGTGTTAGGTTGTCGCGAAGCTCAAACCCCTTTACGAGACCCGCTTTCACACGCCCCTTGTGGCTCGGCTCGCACAGCCATATCCCGCCCCAGTATGGAGTGACATAGGGATTGTCGAATCTCTGCGCGACGCTGAGGCCAAGACTTGGATTGTGCTCGTGGACGTAATCAAGCGGAAGCCCGCAGTATGGGCCCGCCTTCGTCTGGAGCAGAGTCCCCTCCCAGAGCGGCAGATCGTACCCATAGTGGGCCGCGCCCTCCAGCCAGTAGAAAAGCTGGCCGTGCTTGTCTCGCTGCTTGTCGTGAAGCGCGCAGATGGACCATATATAGCCATCAATGAAGCCGAAGCCCCCAAGATCCTGGCGCAGTCCCAGCGTATGCGTCGAGACGGGGCGCGTGTCCGACAGCCCTCCGCTCGTGGAAATATACGCGGAGGCGACGTCGCTTTTAACGTACCCGGAGAAGCGATACGCATCCGCACGGCCGTCACATGCACCACCAGCATAAAGTGCGCAGGACAACACCGCGAAAATAATGATCAATGCACACACATTATGCGATGCATGGCAATGCGAAATAATTCCCATAATATCATGTGCCCAATGAAACAAGTGCGTTAAGCGCAGACTCAGCTCGCGGACACGCCGCACAAAAGTCACCAAATACATTTGGCATATTCATAACGACGTGTGTTGCCATGGGGTCTGACCCCATAGTATTCCGTCGTATGTAATCATCCACTACCGTTCTATCTCGCCCAGAAGCTTCTTAAGTTCGCCTGCCTTTTCGCGGGCCTTGGCCGCGCGCTCCATCGCGGAGTTGTCGCCTGCGAACTTCGCATAGGCGTTGATGACCTCTGGCTGCGGTGTTTCAAGTTCCTTGATGGCGGTCTTAAGTTCCGCTATGAGCGGCGCCGTCTCGGAATCGCGCCCAAGCTCGCGCAGGGCCTTCACGCGCCAGTAGTCCATCTCCCCCGCATGAATCCAGCCCTTGAGGGAATTTTCAAGTTCCGCCTTGTAGCCAGATTCGTCCCCGAGCGCCTTTTTGCACTGCGCCATGAAATAGCGGCTCTTCGGCTCAGTGCCCGCGTCTCCAGGACGCCCCGCCTGAAGGTTTGCAGGATAAGTAGTCGACTCTTCGAAATACTTCAGTGCCGTCTTGTAGTCGCCCTTCTCCATAAGCGAACGTCCAAGTCCAAGACACGCCTCTACGAACGGCGCAAGAAGTCCGTCCGCGCCTTCCCAGACGTGGAAGCGCCGCGTCGTCAGTATCTTGTGCGCATCGGCGTAGCGTCCAACGGCGTTGTAGGTGTAGGCGAGGCGCAAAACGCACGGATCGTACTTGTAGACCGTATCCATGTACTTCTCCATAAGTGCCAGCCGCTCAGCCGCCGGCAGCTTCAGCTTCTCCGCAAGCTTGCCCGCCTCGTCCAATGTGCGGAAATGAGGCTCGGCCGCAAGCGACTTGAGGTAGTATTCGTACGCCTCCTTGCTCGGCACGCCCGAAGGGATACCGGTGTTTGCGAAGTAGGTGCCAGGGTGCGAAAGCGCAAAACCGATGCAACGCAGAGCAAGCGCATGGTGTGGAGAAATCTCCACACAGCGCTTCCAGTCTGCGAGGCCGGTGTCCTTGCGGTCGTGGTTCCATTCGCAGCAGCCGAGGTAGTACCACGTGTTCGCAAGTTCCGGCGCGACCTTTGCGGCAATCATCAGGACTTCCTCTTCTTCCAGACGGTTCGGGAAGCAGTAGTCTGTCGGCATTGCGTTTGCTACGCCGAACGCGCCTTTTGCCGCCGCCATGTCGTCCTTCTTCGCAAGCGCCGCGCCCTTGAAATAACCGAAGAGCGCGTTCTTGTAACTGTAACAAGCGGCGAGGGTGTCCTTAAGCGGCAACGCGCCCTCGGTCGCATACGGATTCTCGGCTTCTGCTTTTGCAAGCGCGGCGTCGCAAAGCGCGATCACCTCGTCGCAGCACCCGATCCCCCAGTAGTCGCTGATGCACTCGAGAAGCTGCTGTGCCTTGAGCCCGCGGTTCTTCTCGGCCGCGGCAAATCCGTCGCGCTCTACAACCGCCCAATACTCCAGCGGATCGCACTTCAACGCAATGTCGAAGTTATGAGTGGGTGAGTTGTGAGTGGGTGAGTCCACTCCTCCACTCACCGACTTCTCCACTCCTCCACTTTTAACTCCCAACTTCCGCAGGAAAATCCCCTTCATCGTCCACAGCTTCGCTTCGTCCTGGCCGAGCGCGAGAGCGTCGGCTATCCTCGCGAGCGCCTCTTCCCACTCGCCCCTGAGCGCGGCAATCCGTGCAAGTTCGACATACGACTCCTTCTTGTGTGTGAGCCGCCATGTGCAACGCCAGAAAAGGTCTTCGGCGCACTTCAGGTTGCCCATCTGGCGCTCGACGAGCGCGAGGTAGTACTCGGGCGCGGCGTCAAGGGCGCGGGTGTGGTTCTGCGTGGCGCGCGCGACAGCCTTTTCGAGATAGGGTTTCGCCGCGGCGTAGCTGCCGTTCTTTGCGAGGCGGACGCCCATCGCGAGATTGGCCTTGGAATAGTCGGGGTCGATCTCTATCGCCCTCTTGTAGTATGGCTCGGGATCGATGAGACCATTGTGAAACTGGTCGAGGCGAAGACCGACTTCGTAAGCGAGTTCCGCGCTTGTGTATTCCTTCGGCGACTTAGGGTTCTCCACCTTCGGCGGCAGTTTCACATCGCCCTGCGGCGGAACAGGCGTATAGGAGAGGAACACCTTGCCCGAAGCATCGGCGATTGCAGCCGTGTAACGCTGATCGGTGACGCTCTTCTCGACGGCGACAGTCTTGCACCAGGGACTATTCGGATCAATGGCGACGTCTTTCTCGGTGAAGACCGCCTCGCGATCCTTGAAAAGCGTTATCGTGCAGTCCTTGAGGACGCGGGTAGAATGGAAGCCGACGAGCATCTTGTCTTCGGCGACGCGATCAACGTTTACGGCGCCGTCGATTGTCACGTTCTTGATGCCGCCGATTCCCTTCACAGGGAACCAGAACTGCTCGACCTTGCGCGTCTCGTAGGGCGCGATCCACGAATAGTCGGGCTGGTTGTCACTCCAGCAGCCAACCATCAGCTCAAGGTACGGGCCGTCGTTGTCGGTTAGAACGGTGTCCCACACATGCGCCTCGGGGAAGTTGCCCCAGAGGAAAAACTTCTTGCCGACCGTTATGTGACGGTTCGAGACATGCGCCGTGCCGCACTGTTTCTTGTGGTCGTAGCCCGCCATGAATGCGTTGTCTGGGTCCATGCCGAAGATAGAGCGCGACTCGATTGTGAAGTTGCGCCACCACGAAAGATCCATCGTGCCGGAAATGTCGTCGGCGTACTTCGAACGCTGCGAGGGAAGCAATTCGACCTCCTCCTTGCGCGGACCAATCGGGAAGCTCGTCCAGTAGTTCTTGTGGTGATCGAAGCCGAGATGCATCGACGGCGGAAATAGAATCTGGTAATCGTCGCCGCAGTGCACGGAGACGTTCGCCCAGTAGATCATCGACTCTATCCACGGCTGGCGGTTCATGAAGATGTTTTCCGCTTTCAGGACTGCGCGGTCAGGGAGAAGCGAAAGCCCTATCGTCCACTTGAGGCGGCGGCGGAGCTCCGTCTCGCCAATCCATATCGTCTTCGAGCCGTCCTTGTTCGCGACAAAGCGCCAGTCGATGGGCATCGCTGTCGTCGCGCGGTGGTGATGCGGGAAGTTCCACTCGACGCCGCCCGAAATCCACGCGCCAAGCATACCGATAAGCGCGGGCTTTATGACATGCTGTCGATAGAACGTTTCGAAGCCCGTCTGCTTGTCGGTGAAGTTGAGGAGGTGTCCGCCGTGTTCGGGAAGAAGCCCCATCTGAAGCCAGTCGTTCTCAAGTGTCAGGTATTTGTACGTCTCGTCGATCTTCTCGTCGTGAAGGACGTCCTGCATCGGATAAGGATAGACGCGTCCCTGCGCACCCTGATAGACGCGCCCCGTGTAGAATAGCGGCGTCTTGTCATAGCCGCCTGGCGCATACGTGGGAAGTACGGTTGTGTCTTCTTTGAACGAGACATCCCCACCAATCGCGGCAAATGCGCCGCCCAAAGCAATTATAGCTGGCATAATCTTTTTCATTTTTCTCCTTAATATACTACTTGACCTTGATCGCACCGACGGAATAGCGCCTGGTATTGCCGATCTGTCTCTTCAACGGGAGCGCGATGCGAGGGGTTCCGTCCGGCGATCCGAGGGAAACGCAAAGCGTATAGATACCTGGCTCGATGGTGGGCACTCTCTTGTCGTTGGCAAAGTTGCCGACCTTTTTCGCAACCGTATACACCCATACTCCGTCGTTGAACTCAGGGATGTCACCCTTGAATCCGGCCACGCAGCGCGTCGAAAGCGACATCGGCTTCTCCACGCCTCCCGTCTTTGGCTCGGCGTCCTTGAAATCATGCGAATAGTCCGTCGACACCCACGCAACACGCCCCTTTCCGTCGAGAAGCGTCAACGCGAGTGTCGCGCCCTTGTAGCATTTTGCAACGCCGACATTGACCCATTCGGACTTCACCGCAAACGGCTCGCCGAGCGCAACCTCGTCGGGAAACTCCACCTTGCGAAGTTCAAAGCGATAGCCAATCCGCCGCGCCGCGCGAGCGTATGCCTCCTTCGAGTTGTCGTAAATCTCCTTCGGCCAGCCATGGAGCGAGAGCCATGTGGCGTGGTACGCATCGACAGACTCCACAAGCTTTTCGTCGTTCCACGCCCCTCGGTCTGTTGAGAGTCCATAGTGCTCGTGCTCCACGAACACCGGCGCGGACTTGGCGAAATACTCAGCCCAATCCGCGTGAAACCACCACGGATGCGACTTCAGACGCTCCTGCACCATGTCCGATGTGAACACCATGATCGAATCGTCGCGGAACCCAAATCCGAGGTCGTAGGCCTTCTTCATGAGCGGCACGTCCGCGACGGGCTTAGGGTTGATCGATCCCGCCTGGTCGTCGATGCAAAGAATGGTCGAATGGGGGAACGTCCTTCTGTACAGTTCGTAGTGGCGGTGAAACGTCTCCTCGGGATCGCATCCTGCGGCCTTGAGTTCTTTCTCGTAGGCGTGGGTATGCCCTTCGCCCCACATGCCGATCGAACCCACGTCGATGAACGCGACGTTCGGGTTTCCGTCATAGCGCCGAGCCATCGCTTTGAGGAAGTTCTCGTGCTTTTCGAGGAACACGGGGTCTCCATAGTCGGGCTCCCACAGCTCCATCTCTCCGCCTGGAGGGTCCTTGCCGAAGATCTTGATCATCTTCATCCCGAAAAACCACCCCTTGGCGCCGGCGTCCTTCACCCACTTGGGCGTCGCAAACGGGTAGCGCGACTCGCAGCAGGTGACGCGAAGGCCGATCTGCTTTCCAGCCGCGATCCACGGCGCGGCGTAGCTGTCGATTATGTCCCAGCGGTATTCCCCTTCGTTCGGCTCCAAGAGGCACCACGGCAGGCGAAAGTAGACAGTCGACACACCCGGGAACCAGTCAAGCGTGTCGCCCCGCTCCTGAAGCTGCCCATATGCCCACTGCCGGTTGGAATAGTGGAACATCACCAGCCCCATATCGGGATTGACGAGTATTTCGTCCGTGTTCTCGGGCAACACCACCCCGGCCGCCGCTGCAAGCGGCAGCGCTAACGCCGCCACCGCAAAAAGCTTGAGACAAAACACTTTTCTCGTCGTCCTGCAATGCATTCGCATAAGCACCTTCTTTATTTTCCATTTGGCGTCACTTCAAAGATGCATCCATCATTTTCGCGAATTGAGAGAACGCCGTCCTTGAGAGTGCCGTTCCACACTTTGCCGATGGTGCCAGCAACCTTGACCTGAGCTTCAACGGGCGTGTCATGCGTATTGACGGCGACAACGAGACATGAACCGTCTGAGCGCGGATGTTCGGTCAGGATTAGGCGCGGATCGTCCTTTGTGACGAGGCGCTTCACGCCCGCTTCGCGCGCGGCAAAAGAGTAGATGCGCCAAAGCTCGTTGGAGAAGCCGTTGTCCACGACTTCGCCCTCCTGCTCGATGATGCACTTCTCGAGCGCAAAGTTGACGGCAATCACCTTACCCTTGCCGAGTTTCTTGACGCTCACGACGACATTGCCCGTGGAGTCCTTCGCCACCACTTCGCAGTCGACCGGCTTCTGCTCTGCGGTGTGGCTGTCTCTCACCGACATCTTCCTTCCCCCGAACTCGAACGACACATTCCTCCCCTTGTGGTACAGGGTTTGCTCAAGACCCGTGAAATCAAGCCAATTGGAGTAGCCTGCATCCGCTCCGCGCGAGACGAGCACCGTCGCGCCACGGCGCGCCCTCTCCATAAGCGTTTCCCACATCTTCTGCCCGTAGGTCTCCCACCCCTTCCCGGACGAAATTATGTAGAAACTCGACTCGGGTATCTCGCGGGAATCGGCCGCCGCAAACTCCAAGTCAAAGCCAGCCGCCTTTGAAAGCATGAGCGCGCCGAACGTCTGGTGATAGAACTCCTCGCGCTCCGAAACGATGCACACGCCATCCATTCTTCGCGACGGAAGCGCCTTGAACGGCAGCGAGTCGCGAAAGGCGCGGAACTCCTTGATTGTCATCGCTTCCGGCTTCGGAGTACGGTCGGCGTCGGCGCGGAGAATGCCGAGCTCGCGCTCCATCGCGTTGGAGTTGAACGGCGGATATCCGAGGTGCAACTGGTCGAACGCACACCACCAGAGATACGCGCCGAACCCATGCGCCCAGCAAGTGAACATCTGCTGCCGCATTCCCTTCGCCGCCATCCATTCCGGGGACATCCTCGGTCCGAGGCTTCCAAGCTCCTGCGGAAAGGCCGGCTTCCCTGAAACAGCCGAGTAGAAGAGGCACTGCGAAGTCGGATGGAGCGCATTGCGGAAAGAATTGAACGGGCCCCTGTTCGCCTCGATGCGGAAAGACGCCGGATAGGGATGGGGCGTCATCACGTCAAGGAGCTCGCCCTGCATCTGGAGCGTCCACTTGTTGAAGTTGCCGCGCTGCGCTCCGTATCCGTCGGACGTCTGGCTGTGCATTCCCGATATGACGGGACGTGACGAGTCTTCCATTCTTATCGCGGAAGAAATCGTGTTCAGCCACATCCACGCCTGAGCGCGAGACTCCGCCTCGCCCATGCAGTTGCACTCGTTGCCGAGGTCCCAGGCGATGATTGCCTTCTGCCCCTTCATGCGGCGGACGAACGCGCGGGCGAATCGTCCTTCCCACATCACGGCCTCGGGATCAGTGATCGGATTCAGGTTCTCGACGATCCTCGGCGCGAAAAGCCGCCCAGACATCCAGCCGGTTACGAGCGAAACCATGAGCTTCACATTGTGCCGTTCGGAAATCTCGCAGAACTTCTCGAAACGCGCAACCGCACCTGGGTCAAGCCAAAGAGGATCGAATATCTCCTCGTCGCCGCCCTCGCGCATCACAAGGGCAGGCGCACCCAGATATTTCCTCTCCCTGATGAGCGGCTGAAACTCGCTCCATGTCGGGAAGACGCGCATTGCCTCCACGCCGACGGCAGCGAGAGAGGCGATGTCCTTCTCGATGGCCACTTCATCCCACTCGTCCGCGCGCCACATGTGGACGCCCGACTTCGAGCCCCAATAGTTCACACCGACGAGCATCTGCCCCTCTACGGGGAACTTACCATCCGCGGCAAATGCGCCGCAAGCGCAAACCGCCGCGAAGAGCAACATCGCCAAGTACTTTAGCTTGTTCATTTTTCGCCATTTCCTTGCAATTCTTGCAAAGTCTCTGACACCAAGCACATCAGCCTCTTTCATCGGACAATAATGGTTAGTCCATGTGGCTCATATTTAATCTTAAGATCACCATCTTCCGCAAACACCCTCCATCCTTCCTCGTGCAAACGCTGTGATACCACTGGCATCGCACCAAGGAAGTCAACCGCCAGCACAAAAGGTCCGGAATTGCGAGCTGAATGCAACACGGGCAAGTCAGACGCATCGACCACATCGACAACCGCATCTGACGCAAAGGAAAAACCATTGGCATACGTTCCGGGATCAATGATTTCCGCTGCAAGCAACTTCCATGTACTTATGTCGGTCACCGTGCCGTTTGACACATTCACGCAACCTTCAACGGTATTGGCAGAAACAGTCTGGCCATTTAGGTCGAAGGTTGCGTCTGAGGTTCCCGCCAGAGTACCTATTCTGCTGGCGTAGGAATTCCCGCCTGGAACAGTTGTGGTGAATAAGGGTATTACCTCGTTGGTCGAGAACTGAGTGTAGCAATCTGCATCCAGCGATCCTCTACCCTGCGGATCATACACAAGGCCCCACGCATAGCGGTCGGACGTCCAGTTTTCAAGACCGTTTGTAGCTACGTTGCCGTAATTGTGAGCCGAGACAAAGTGGTTGCCAGAACGGAAGCGAAACTCGTTAGCACCCGGCTGCAGCGTAAATGTGCAGAGCGTAGGAACAGGATGATCTGCTCCTAATGGCGGAGTGCGTGGATCGTTTTTCTTCGTCTCGCCGGCAACAGTAAGATCCCATTTGCCGTTGTAGGTGACAAGGAATGTCCAGTCCCGCGCTTCGTGTTCGTCGTTCCAGACATAACCGCTATATGTGCGATAAGCATGGTTGGTGACATGGAAGTAGTCGTACCAACTGCTAACGGGCGCATCGCATTCCAGCGGGATTCGGATAACTGAATTAGTGACATAGACATTATAAGGCTCCGAGTCAATGCCAACATAACCACTATTTTGATCGCTATCGCCCTTCGGAAGATATCCGTATTGCAACCCAGCAGTCGACCTGCGGAACAACGAAAGGTCGATTTCCCCAGCATCAACCTGAAACAGCTTTAACGTGCCACCTAAAAGCTCAATGCGATTCACATCCATAGGCAAGTTGACATCCAGTGTTCCAGCTCCGCTTTTGACAATCTTCTCGGCCGCAACGCGTGACAACACAACATTGCCGTCAATTGTCCCGCCGTCCACAATACGCAAAGTCTCAAGACTTGTGACGACCGGATCGGTCTTGCCAGCTGGATCAGTTCCGCCCAACAACACAGTCTTCACCACACAGTTGGTAAGAACGACATTGTCGTTGGCGTGAGGTATTGCGTTTGTAGAATAAAGCCCAAGCGTCATGCCCTTTAGCGCGAGCGGCCCAGTAAAGTCATTGCCGTCGCCGCCAAGATTGAGCCCTGTCGTCTTCCATCCGCCGCTATTGTATTTTGACTGTGTGGCGTCGGACAAGAATCCGCCTACACCGCTAATCTTACCGAGAAGCGAAGTACACAGTATCTTATTCGACCGGTCAGTATCGTTTCCGTTTTGATAATACAGTTCAACGGTTGACCCAAGCCTCATCGGACCGTACCAATTGGACCGATCACTGTAAATGTCGTAGCTTCCAAGAGAACCGTTGATGAATGACTTAGGCGACCCGGTCAATTGCCAATTGAAACCGACATAGACACCATTCCAATCCCAAGCAAGCGAAGCCCCGTTTTTCAAAGTCACGGAGTGAGAATCATCTCCCTCCCAAACGTCAGGGCTTGTCGAACGGCTATACAGAGTTACGCCATCAAACACAAGGTTACCAGTATTCACAAATCCTTTATTGGCATCATACCACGCAATGCTTCCGCTCCCGGACGCATACTCACCGGAGAAGGTCAACGTATTACCTCCGAGATCCACAGCATTAGAGTCCCTTATCACTCCAAACTTGTTGATCCAACCAATCGTAGCATCGTCATCGAGAACCAAGTTTTTCGGCACCACCGCGCGAACAGAACCTCCGGCGGCTCCTGATTCAATCTCCAAGCGCAATGCACCCTTGCCGTTCACGCCAGTGCCGGAGATATGGACAGGGCGCAACGGTCCCGTTCCATAAGAATAGGAATAGGCGCTCGCAATCTTCTCGGAATACATCTCAAGCGTCGCGCCATCCTCAACAATCACATTGCCAACAGTGATGCTGCCTAGGACAACTGGCGTAGTCGCAAAGTCTGCGCTCACAGTCACGCGCACCGTTCCAGCACGAATGACTAAGTCACCTTCCCACGACGCGAGGTTGAGATCATGCACGCTCATGGTCAGCGTACCAGAACCAGTCTTGACGATTCGCTCACTCTTTGACGCACCGCCGTTGAGTGCCGCGACAGAAGAACCAGCCGCAACAACCGCATCTGAAAACGATTGAGTGCCAGCCACTTCAAGTGTTAAGTCCGCGCGCGCCATGGCTACCGCAGACAACGCTGCAAACGCCATGCTGAGCTTAAGCATCTTTTTTGTCTTCATTTTGGTGTTCATCGTTATCTTCCTTGTGTTAGTAAATTGTTCCGTTCGATCAATTATTCCCCATCAAGAGCATCCATCACGGCCTTCTTACCCATCCCGGCCGCGACTTTTGGCATCTGGCTCAGATTGCATATTGAAAAACTGTTGCCGAGCATCAATACCTCTAGCTGTTTCACAGAGTTTTCTACTACGCCGGATGAGGATGCAGCAGAAAGTGGGACAACATGATAGGCACGGGCGGGAAGCAATGTGCCGTCTGAAAGCTCGAATGGCGCATCGCCGAAATTGACCGTCACGACCGTGCCGTTTGCAAAACTACTTTGCTGCACGGTGCGATTGGCGGAGAGGATACGATGGTCGACCATCTCGCTATAGCCGGTTGCACGGGCAACAGGCGAGGTCATGCGATAGCTGCGCACAAACCTTTCTTTGTTATCAGCCCAAATGCGATTGTTGAAGAGATACATGCCCATCGTGCCGTAGAGCACATTGAAAAGGTCGCGCTTCCACCAGATGTCAGGCAGCTTATTGTTGTAGTCGCCCCAATACCAATGTGCGCACACGCAGTCATGGTAGACTAGCTCCCAGAGCGGAAGTCGGTACTTCTCGCCGACCTGGTACTTCTCTACACGCTCCGGCACGTTCGTCCAGACCTGAATCATGTTGCGTCCAGAATCAGGCACGCGATATGGGCCAAGCGAAAGCATCCCCTCAAAGTAGTCGCAGTAAGGCACGCTCGCGTCATGTCCCGTCTCGCTGCCAACCACGAGCTTGAACTCGTCGCCGAGAATGCGAAGCAGCTCCATTTTCCAATGGCGGCTGTCGGAGCGGGTCATCGGATGTGCAGGATTCCAGCACGTCTGCCATGGCGAAGCCACAGTCGTATCGATGAACCGGGCGTTGTAAGGCTTAGTCTTTAGTTCCTTCGCTACATTGCACCGCTCGTAGGCAGGTGCCGCGCTGTCGCACATCATCGCGCAGTAAGTCCACGTGCCGTCCTTTGCCTGGACGCCCCACGCATGCCGCCAGTCGTTAGAGTCGGCGCTGTTCCATACGATGTCCTTCGGCCACGCCTCGGTGTTAGGTCCGCTCTTGCGCCCAAGCTTCTGAAGCTGGTCGGGATGGTACACATCCTGGTAGATGTCATATCGCCCGACAAGCACATTCGGCATCGCGGCCATCGCCACCACTTCCTCGGGCGATCCGCCGCCGCTCCAGAGGAAGCGATCGATTCCCGCCGAAACGAGGTTGGAAACAACGGCAAGTTTATCCTTCTCCCACGTCCAGATGTTCGGCGCACCGAGGAGCCGGTCGACGAGCGGACGCTCCTTCGCCTTCTCGGAAAAAGTCTTGAGCTTGCCTATATCCTTCACGTAGGCGCGATAGCGCTTGCACATCGCGACATACCCGCCCTTGTCGAAGAAAATATAGCGGACGCGCCGAACATAGCCGAAGCGCTTCTTCTGGTCGTCCCAGCTCGGGCCAAGCGCCCAGAGCTTCGTCTCGGCGTCACGCCGTGCAATCATCGACGCGTCGTCCGGCGTCTCGATGATCGCCATCCACCCTGCGCCCGTCGCGTCGTCCTGCACGCCGAAAAACGCCATGCAGATGCCGTGTCCGCCGTAGGCGATGAGTCGCCCGGGGATCTCGTCCGACTCGTCTGCAGGATAGCATATGCCCTCATTCATCGGCACGATGAGCCGGTCGCCCTTCTGCGAGGCAAACGCGGTGGGATAGTCAAGCGACGTTGACATCTCGCCGCCGCCCCCGACCGTCACCACGACTTCTGGACTGTCCTTCAAAATGTTATATTCCGCGTACCAGCGTTTCATGGACGTAGGAATGACTATATCAACTCGGATTATATCGCCATCATTATCCTGACAACATGAAATTACATCACCCGCAAGTTTCAGGCTTTCAGCCGGCTTCCACTTCCGTCCCGTCCTAATATCCTCGACTTCAAATCCTGCGCCAGTCACGCTACCGCGCAAAAACGCGTTCGTGAACAAGCAAGACGACATCGGCGAATCTTTCTGCAGTATATTCCCCGTTCGCACCGCAAACACATCCCGCAATCGCACACCAGCTACACCTCTGCCCGTCACACGCGGCTGAATTGTAGCTACACCGGACGGAACCATGAACGCTGCCTTGATTGGATTTCCTGGTTTCACGCTCACCGTGCCGAACGACCAGGAGACCTCCTTTCCGTTCTCGTCGCGGAGGACTGCGCCCAAACCGACGGGGCAGGAGTCGGGCACGTCTGCGAGCGCCGCCGTCCCGCACGTCACTTCAAACGTATCGCCATGCTTTACCGCTATGCGAGGGAATCCGTTCACGGCCCAGTCCGCCCCGCCCGCATGCCGCAGCTCGATGGCGCCATCGGAAAGTTGCAGCAATTTTACAGCTTCCTTCTCGCGAGCAAACGCATACGGGTTTTCCATTGTCCACGATTCCGATGCGGACAAGAATCCCGCAAGCAATATCGCAAGCGAGGACATTCCGTATTTGTAGACTGATGCTTTTTCCATTGCCACGTACCCCACATACGGGACTTAACTTTCGTTTGGCTCATTCGTTCGTCGGGCTGGGCTTCTGCGCTTCGGTCGCCCTCCGCGCAGCCAGCCGCCGACATCGTGAAGCCGTGAATACGGAATGCCCGCCTCCTTGATGTAGTGCATCATCGACCAGCTTCCAAGCTTGTCAACCATAGGCGGCTGGCCAACGCCGTGCATGGGCTTTACCAGGCCGGTCTCATGGGAGAAGTCAACCTTTACGGTCGCCTCTTCCCCTGCATCCGATCCTCTCAACACTTTAATCTCCTTGGGCCCTTCGCAGACGAATTCAACCTTGCCGTTTACGCGCCGCCAGCCGGCTTTGATATCGCCAAAGGGCGTCTTGTGCGTCGCGATGAAGGAATCGACGCCCTTGAGGACGTGCGGACGGAAAGCAATCTTCTTGAAGCCAGGCTCAAGCGGAACGATTCCAGCCGCGTATTCGTAGGCCCACGCCGAAAGATCGCCGAACATGATGTGGTTGTGAGAGCTGTCGCTCGCCCAGGACTCGCGGAGCGTACCATCGCCGAACTGGAGCCAGTACGCCCAGCCAGGCATCTCCGGCTGCACAAACATCAGATAAGCGTCGTCCGCATAGCCGAACTCCGCAAGAACGCGCGGCGCCCACTTCGCACCGAGGATGCCGAAGTGCGCCTTGTGGGCGTTCGCGCGCACCGCCGCGACAAGGCGCTGGACGACCTTTTCCTCCGCGCCGTCCGCGCAGAGTCCCTTGAAGTACAGCGGCGCGGCAAGCGCCGTCAGCTGTCCGTCGTCGTAGAGTCCGTCCCCCTTGTAGAACGCCGCGTTGAAGGCCGCCTTTATCCGCTCCGCCGCGGCCGCGCGCTCAACCGCGTACTCCGTCTCGCCAAAGCGTTCCGCCCAGAACGCCGCACGGCGGTTGAACGCGTAGACATACGCACTGTCCGTGAGACGCGTCGGCGTTTTCTTTAATCCCTTCGGCGGGCACCAGTCCCCGAGACCGTAATCGTAGAGGCCGTTGCCATCGGCCTTGCCCTCGATAAACGCGATATACCGCTTCATTGCCGGATACGCCGCTCGCGCCGGCTTGTCGTCGCCGTAGAACCGGTAGAGCTGCCAGGGAATCTCGAAGAGAATCGCGTCCCAGGCCGGGCCGCTACCCCAGAAGAAGCCGAACTTAGTCGAACAGGGGAGAATGCAGGGAACCGCGCCGTTCGGACGCTGCGCGTCGAGCATCATCCGCAGAAAATGGACATAGCTCGCCCTGGCGTCGTAGTTCCAGAGCCCCGTCTCCATCGCGAGCTGCGCGTCGCCCGTCCAGCCGTTCTTCTCGCGGTGCGGGCAGTCCGTGGGGATGCCGACGAAGTTCGAAAGATAGCTGCGCTCCGTCGCGGACTGGAGCGCGGCGAAAGTCGCGTCGGACGTCTCAAGCGTTCCCGCCCGTTCGAAGGCCGAATGGACGAAGCGTGCACGTATGGACTTAAGCCGCACCTCGCCGGAGAGCGTCACCTGCGCGTACCTGAAACCGTGGTATGTGAATCGCGGATGCCACATCTCGCCGCCGGGACGCCCGGCAAGCGTATATTCGTCGTGCTGCACGGGACGCGGATCCCCCCGCCCTGTGATATGCTGCTTGATGTGTCCAAGAAGCGAACCATCGTCCGCAAGCGATTCGTCGTAGTCTATCACGACCTTCGCGCCCGCTTTTCCCTCGACCTCGATCTCGCACCAGCCCGCGATGTTTGCGCCGAAGTCGTAGATGTCGAGACCCTGAGGCGACTTGAGAACGCGCTTGTGCGCGAAGGTCTCGAACGCGCGGCACGGCACGGCATCCTCGGGCGAGACGACGCCCCAGGGCGCGTATTTCTCCACCTTGGCGCGGCGCAGATTGCCGCGAGCGCCCTCGTTCCGCGCATCGTACCATTCGCCGTTGCGAAGTCCGTTGAAGATGATCGGCGAGTCGTACACGCGCCATGCTCCGTCCGTGACGAAAAGCGTCCGTCCGTCGCAATTCAGCTCGCCGCAGATCTTCGGGCAGCTGACCCACGGCGCCGACGCGAAATACCAGGCGTCGGTCGTGAACGTATTCTGCCATCCGTTCCCGAGAAGCACCTCCAGCGTGTTCGTCCCGCACTTCAGCAGATCCGCCACGGAGAAGTCGAGCGACGAGATGCGCTCGTCCGGCTGGCAGGTGACGGGCGAGAGGACGTCGTTTCCGGCTTTCTCGCCATTCACGTAGACCTCGCACCATCCCGCGACGGCGACGGAGAACACGGCCTTCTTCGGTTTTGCATCAAGCGCAAACTCCTTCAGCAGCATCGGCGCGGGCTTCGCGGGATCCGCCGAGTCGCCGGAAATCCACTGCGGCGCGGGCAGTGCCGCAACGGCCATGTCGGCGGCGCAGACAAACGCAGCAAAGATCGCAATCATTTTATCTGTGGAGTAGAGCATTCCGCTGCATTTTCTCCTTAGTGGTTTGATTGAAAGTTGCCACAATCCTATCACATGAATTCTCACCCGACTACCGCACATTGCCCCAGCGGTCAACGCTCTTGACATCATAGCATCCGCCCGTCCCGTCGGCGAGGCAGGATGTCGCCACGGTCGACCTTATCTGACGTCCGTCCTTGAACACGCGGTAATAGACGTGGTCGGCATCTGCGCAAGCCGTCCAGGTGACGCGACCGTCCTTCACGGCGACTCCCGTCACGGGCGACGGCTTGCGGTCGGTGTAGTCCGTCGTGAAGAACGTGAGCGAACGCGCGGGAACCGCCGCCTCGAATACATCGTCCTTCGGCGTCACAAGCCCCTTCGGCGGCTGGAGGTCGTTGAAGTCGTTGTGCGGCGGATTCGCGCTGTCGTACTCATAGACCCTGAGCGGCTTCCCGAGCCGATGGGCTGATCTGACGCGGATTGTTTTCGCCGGTCCCCAGTTGACGACCGCGATCGAGCAGGACCCGTCCGGATTTGTCACCGCGCCCACACGCAGGTCCGCATCCGCCGTCTCGCTCGGCAACACACGCGCACCCTTGCGGAAGAGTTTCGCGAGATAACCCATCGTATAGAGGTCGGGATAGGCCGAGTAGTCGTGTTCCTCTTCACACCAGCGGAAGAGTCCGTTCTTGTTGTAGCGGATGTCGAGCGTGTGGGGTGCGCCGGAGAAGCGTCCAACGTCGTAGATCGCCTTCTCGTCCGGCGTGTCTCCGTTCTCCCTAAGGAACGGATCTGGATAGTCTACCATCGTCCAGGTGATGCCGTGCATTGCCCCGCCGTTCATGATTGCGAGTCCCATCTCGGCCCGCGAAATCGCCGCTTCATTCGCGGCGACACTGCCGGGATCGCGGAATCCGACATGGCTGTCATCGCGCATAACGCCGGCGCCCCACGGCGCATTGCGGCCCGTAAAGCCGAATTCTCCGACGGAAAGGCGCTTCTCTCTGCGGCTGCACCGAGAGACTAGGTCGGTCACGGCCGTGTAAAGCCGTTCATATGTTTCCGGATCTCCCGGCCGGTGCTCGCGATCATACAGATGCCAACAATAAACCTCAGTCTGCTCGTTGACATTTGTCAATGCCCAGTAAACATCCTTCATGCGGTCGTAGCCGGAAGAGTCGGGGCCCATCAGTCCTATGTCGAGACCGTGCCGCGCAAAGGCGCGCTGGATGGCCTGCGACAGCTCGACGTAGACATCCCAGTGTCCCTGCGGGAACCAGCAGTATGTCGGTCCGACAGACAGTTCGTTAGACAGCGCATAATATCTCAACCGCACGCAGTCGCGCTCGTTGACGACATACTCGAGCCGCTTGGCGACTTCCTCGGCGTATTTGTCGACATCGAAGTCTGACGTGACGACCGGCATGCGTCCCGGCACGACATAGACATTCGTCTTGCATTTGCGGAAAGTCGCGTCGTAGTAGTCGGCGAAGCGGTCCATCGCGTCCTTTGTCCAGTTGTAGTAGCCGGCGAAGACGCGCGAATACGTCGGTGAAATCTCCCGAAACGTCTTGTAGACGCGTTCATCCCTGAACTCGTCGCTCATGATCCCCGTCATGGACGATTCGGAGTTGTGAAAGCCGAAGCCGCCCCATAGCCAGCGAAAGACCGGCTTCGTCAACGCAATCTCGCTCGACGCAGCCACGGCCTGCGCACCGCCGTCCGGTGCCGTCACGGTCGCCGCCAGCACAAAGCGGGCGCCGACCATGGCCATGGCCGCAATGACCGCCGTCCATCCCCTGAAGTTGATTGGTTTCATGACTGTCCGCCTTTCCCTGCGTCGTTTGCGTGAAAAGAATATCAAAGAAGTCCGTTGCGTGACAAGTGCTTTGTCAATCCATTCGAGCAACAATAACGTATCCGTTTAGGCACGCTTGTTCGCAGACCTAAACTGGGTCATCGTCTGCCCGAGACGCCGCTTGAAGATCTTCTTCAGGTTGTTGGGCGAACCGAAACCCGTTTCCGCCGCAATGGCCGACATGGACCGCTTCGTCTGCAGCAGCATGCGCTTGACGTCCGCCAGCCGCAGTTCGATGATGGTGTCGTGAATGGTGCTTCCCGTCATCTCGCGGAACCTGAGATCGGCAAGACGGCGCGAGACGCCGAGACAGCGCACGACATCTCCGACACCGATCCCGCGCGACGCATTCTCGCGAATGAACCGAAGACCGCGCTCGATGAGGTGCGCCGTCGGCTTGAGAGGAGCGGTCGATTCCCGCACGACAAGACGTGCCGCGCGAAGCTCGATCGGCCGCAATGCCGTTGCCCGCACCGTGCGCTTCAGAAGTTGCGACATCCTCCGCGCGGCCTGGTAGCCGAGCAACGCATCGTCCTTGTCGATGCTCGTCAGCGGAACGACCGTCGATTCGCAGCAAATCTCGTCATCGTCTACACCGACTACGGCAACCTGGCCGGGGATGTCCAGCCCAAGGTCTGCGCAGGCTTCGACGACGAGCGAGGCAACGCGGTCGCATGAGGCCAGGATGGCGGACGGCTTGGGAAGACCGCGCAGCCAGTCGGCAAGCGAGTTACCGCGGTCGAATGCGAAGGCGGACATCCGTCCGCCAGCCTGCCGCACGCATTCGGCAAAGGCATCGGCGCGTTCCCGGCACCAGTCGCGGGGTTCAAACCATGGCACGTATCCGTATGACCGGAAAACGCCGAGCGAAAAGAAATGCTGCGCCGCTACGGTCGCAATCGCTGCATTGTCATTGCGTGCGAAGACAAGCGGTGCCTTCGCCCCATTGGCCAGTTCTGGCGTCTTTGCAATAACGATCATCGGCAGCGCCAGGCCAATTGCGCGACGCGTCAGCGCATCGTCAGCGAGTGGCCCGACAATCAGTCCGGAAATGCCCGCCTCTTCGCCTATGCGTTCGATGCGCGCGATCTCGTCGGCCAACTCCCGTTCGGTATGCACCAACAACGGCACCCACTCGCGCCGTTGCCGCAGAAAGCGGATGATGCCGTCTACCTGGCCTCGGCCAGTCTTGTCGTATAGCTTGACGGCAATGATCACGCGACGCCGGTTGAGCCGACGATATGCGTCAACAGACTGTCCCTCGCTCTTCATA